>Ga0302262_10000228_pt1 | contig 23677 bp, 15 predicted proteins | sample II_Fen_E3_4_FD_194557 | JGI IMG/M metagenome (GOLD analysis project Ga0302262, IMG submission 194557) | Peat permafrost microbial communities from Stordalen Mire near Abisko, Sweden - II_Fen_E3_4 | ecosystem: Environmental > Terrestrial > Soil > Wetlands > Permafrost | place: Sweden: Abisko...
CAACCTGTCGTGGGAGTCCGGGCTGGCCTTCGACCTGCACTATGCCGACAACTGGCGTCTCGTGGATGACGCCCTGATCTGCCTCCGCACCGTGGACGCCGTGGTCCGCGGGAACGGGGCGTACTGACATGGGGACATCACGGCAACGCTCCATCACAGCTGCGGGCCATGAGGCCCGTGGTAGGCATCATTAGGGAACCTGTCCGGTCCGAGCCAGACCGCCAGAAGAGGCGGGCACGGGGGACTAAGTCGTCGGGGGACGACTGATCGGGCACATCAGGCCGGCATCCGCCGGCGCAGTGGGGGATAACAAGAGATGAATGAGTTCTTCACAGGGAGCGGGCACCTCGGTGCCCGTGTGGGACATCAACGCGTCGGCTGTCACCACGGAGCCGACCGATGGCAGGCTCCGGTCGCACGGCCCGAGCCGTCCGGCGAGGACGCCACGGGTGCGATCGAGGACCAGCTGCACGCGATCAGGTCGGGCCTGGCGGGGTTGGCGGGAGCGATCCACGTCCTGACCGACCAGGGGACGGCGGTCCCGGAGGCCTCGCGACGCCGGCTCGAGACGATGCTGGTGGCGGAGGTCGAGCGGCTGCAACGTCTCGTCGCCGAGCCCGGCACCGAGCAGCCCGTCGTCGAGGCCGAGCTCCTCGATCTCGACGAGGTGATCGAGGACGTCGCCCTGGCCCGCACCGCAGCCGGTGAGCAGGTGCTCTGGACACCGAGTGGTCACCGGGTGCGGGGAAGCCGCGACGAGCTGGTCGAGGTGCTCAACATCCTGCTGGTGAACGCGGCGCGCCACGCGGGCACGCCCGTCCGGATCGACGTCGTCGAGATCGGTGGCCAGGTCCACGTCAGCGTGAGCGACCGTGGGCCGGGAGTGCCCGTCGCCTTCCGCCAGGAGATCTTCGAACGCGGTGCCCGTCGCGAGGACTCGCCGGGGCAGGGCCTCGGGCTCTCGATCGCCCGCGATCTCGTCCAGGACCTCGGCGGAACCCTCGCCCTCGACGTCGAGCGCGAGCGGGGAGCTCGCTTCGAGGTCGTCCTGCCGGCGATCGAGCTGGGAGGTGCGGCATGAGCTCGCTGCCCTTCCGGGTGACCGTGGTCGACGACCACGCCCTGTTCGCCGAGGCGCTCGTGATCGCCCTGCGCGGCCAGTCGGTGGATGCCCGGAGCGTGATCCCGGAAGTCCCGACGACGACCTTCCCGCAGCTCGGCCTGGCCATCGTCAGCAGTCGTCCGAACCTCGTGCTGCTCGACCTCGACCTGGGCGTGGTCGGCGACCCCATGCGACTGCTGACGACCCTCGCGAAGGCCCACCGTTCGGTCATCGTCGTGACCGGTTCGGCCGACCGCGTACGCCGCGGCGAGGCCCTGGCGAAGGGCGCGCGGGCCGTCATCTCCAAGTCCGCGCCGTTCTCGCGCATCGTGGACGCGGTCGAGCGCGAGCGCAACGGACTCCCGGTCATGTCCCGCGCCGAGCGCGACGAGCTGATCGCCGACTACCACGCCGCCCTCGAGTCCCACCGTGAGCTGCGCGCCAAGTTCGCCCTGATGACCAGGCGCGAGGCAGAGGTTCTCGGCCAGCTGATGGCCGGGAAGCAGGTCATCGAGATCGCACGCGCCCGTGTGGTCTCCGAGTCGACGGTGCGGACCCAGGTGAAGGCGATCCTCGCCAAGCTCCAGGTGGGCTCGCAGCTGACCGCGGTGGGCCTTGCCCACGAGGTGGGTTGGATCCCGCCGACCGACGACGACGAGGTGGCCGAGGCACCCGTCCGGGTGTCTCGTCGACGTGGCAGCGCCACGCGACGTCGTACGACGTGGGCCGCCGCTGGATGATCCTCAATACCAGCGATGTCATCGCTCCGTACTGTGAGTACGTTGACGGCGAGACATCGTGTGCGGGGAGGCCTGCGCTCGACGTCGGGTGGGCCTCGCGCTCAGGTGGCAGTGACGCCACCCGAGACCGCTGACCGACCGACGTGATGGACGCCTGGGGGGGCAGACAGACATGCGCGTTGCAATGATCGGTACCAGGGGGGTGCCGGCTCGGTACGGCGGCTTCGAGACGGCGATCGAGGAGATCGGGCAGCGCCTGGTCGCCCGCGGGCACGAGGTGGTGGTCTACTGCCGCGGTGCCGAGGACCCGAGCCAGCGGACGCATCTGGGGATGGAGCTCGTCCACCTCCCCGCCGCGCGCCGCAAGACGCTCGAGACGTTGAGCCACACCGGGCTCTCGGTGGCCCACCTCGTCGCGCGAGACCGGGTCGACGCAGCGATCGTCTTCAACGCCGCCAACGCGCCGTTCGTACCGGCGCTGCGAGCCCGCGGCATCCCGGTCGCCGTCCACGTCGACGGGCTGGAGTGGAAGCGGTCGAAGTGGAAGGGCGCCGGCCGCCGTTACTACCGGGCGGTCGAGGCCATGGCGGTGCGGATGGCCGACGCGCTGATCGCCGATGCCCGTGGCATCTCCGACTACTACGCCGACGAGTTCGGGGCCCAGACGGAGCTGCTGGCCTACGGCGCTCCGGTCCAGGACGAGCCCGGCTCCACACGCGTCGAGGAGATCGGTCTCCGGCCGCACGAGTACCACCTGGTCGTGGCTCGCTTCGAGCCCGAGAACCACGTGCTCGAGATCGTCGAGGGCTACCACCGGTCCGATGCCGAGCTCCCGCTGGTCGTGGTCGGTTCGGCGCCGTACGCCGACGGCTACACAGCCCGCGTCGAAGCCGTAGCCGCCAGCGACCCGCGGATCAGGCTTCTCGGAGGCGTGTGGGACCAGGAACAGCTCGACGAGCTCTACGCCAACGCCCTGACCTACCTGCACGGCCACTCGGTCGGCGGGACGAACCCCTCGCTGCTCCGGGCCATGGGGGCAGGCACCAGCGTGATCGCCTTCGACGTGGTCTTCAACCGCGAGGTCATCGGTGTCGAGGGGGAGTACTTCCACACGGCCGACGACGTGGCGGAGCGCGTACGCAAGGCCGAGCTGACCGCCGGCGAGATGCTGCTCAAGGGCTGGTCCCTGCGTGAGCGTGCTCGTCAGCGCTACCGCTGGGACGACGTGGCGGCGGGCTACGAGGAGCTGCTCCAGCGCCTGAGCAACGGCTTCTCGACGCACGGACGGTTCAGCGGGCGCCGTCGTCCGCTGGACGCCCAGGTCTCGTGGGCCCGACCTGTGTCCGGGTTCGACTCAGGCGCCGAACCACGCACCCAGCCGCCGAGCGCCGGCGTTCCGGCCGCAGGCCTTGGCGATGTCGGCGGGCAGGGGCTGAGCAACCTGGTGCGCACGCCGCTGGACGAACGCGGTGGGGCGGAAGGTCGAGGTCACGGCCCGCTTCCCGGTGAGCTCGAGGTGTGAGGCCTCCTGCCCCGTGGCGGAGCGGAAGTCCGGGATCGTGGAGAACAGCGCGGGAGCGGCAGAACCCCGCGACCAGAGCACGAGGCGTGAGGGCGTCCGCGCGGTGCTGCGCTGGTAGGCGTTGCCGTTGGCGTGGATGTCGAGGTTCTCGGCGGTGAACCGGTGCGTGTAGTCCTGCACGCACAGCACGCAGTCGGAACCGGCGCCCGGCCTCGCCACGATGTTGTTGGCCACCGTGATGTGACGGATCACGAACGGGAGCGGGAGGTTCGGGTCGTGGTAGCTCCCGCCCGGGTTCACGTCGCGGTTGTCCTGAAGGATGGCGATGGGGCGGGCATTGCCGACGAAGGTGTTGTTCCACAGCTCGACGCTGTCGGTGTCGTTGATCTTGATGCCGTTCTCGCGGTTGCCGGCGATCACGTTGCCGGCGATGAGGGCGTGGCCGGAGATCTCGACCGAGATCCCGTGCCCGCTGTTGTCCTTCATCCGTGAGCGGATCACCTGGATGCGGTACGACGACTCGTCGAACCACAAGCCGTTGGCGTGGTTGTGGGAGAAGCGGCTGTTGGTCACCCTGACGTCGGTGGTACGGCCGATCTTGGCGCCACCGGCGGCGGGGGACTGGTTGAAGAGCTCGGTGTCGTTGTTGATCGCCGACACGTGGTCGACCCGCAGACCGGTCGCGTGGGTGGCCATGAAGCCCATCAGCCCGTTGTGACGGAACGTCACGTGGCGGAGCTTGTCGTTGGTCGACATCACGAACGCGCCGGTCGTCGACATGTCGCGCACGATCATGTGCGAGAGGACCACGCCGGGTCGCTCCACCGTGATCGCACCCATGTTCGGCACCGAGGGCGCGAAGCCGCGCACGTTGATCCCGTCCACGGTGACGCCGGGGCTCTGGATGCTCATCGCCTTGATGAGGGTGCTGGCGCGCACGTCGCGGCCCGCGGGCTTGGTGCCGACGTAGAGTCGGTTCGTCCCGTAGTCGACGTAGAAGCGACCGCGGCCGACCTCAGCCTGGGAGCCCACCTGGCGTAACGAGTGCCCGTTGACGAACACCTGGTCCGGGTGGGCCGCCATCGGGTGGGCCGGGTTCACGAAGCTCCAGTTGGGGTTCGGGTTGTCCGGAGCGTTCCAGGAGAACGTGGGGCTGGCGTTGAACTGGTAGGTCCAGTTCGGGTGGACCCACGCCGACCCGCTGTCCTGCCAGCCGGTGACCGGTCTCGTCCCGTCGACCCAGACGGTCCCGCGCTTCGCCGCACGCAGGGTCAGGCCGTCCTTGCCGGCGATCGTGAGGCCCTCGTGGTAGCGACCGGGGCGTACGACGACCGTGCCGCCCGCGGGGGCCCTGTTGATCGCCGCCTGGATGGTGCGCAGGGGGTGCTCGGACGCACCGTTGCTCGCGTCGCTGCCGTGCACCGAGACGTACACCGCGCTCCGTGCCGAGGCGGGTCCGGCCACGCGGGTGGGGCCGGAGGCGGTCGCCGGGGCCGCCAGGCCCAGTGCTGCGACCAGGGCGCTCGCTGCGACGTACGTCGGGGCGAAGTGCATGGAGCCCATTGAAGCCACTCTCCAGAAGTGTGTCTGTCGGTTCGGAAAATCCCCCGTAACTCACTTCACGTGCCCCCGAACGAAAAGTTCGTGCTCGGCACCGTAGCAAAGACGTTCGGGCCGGATCCAAATCGCGAACGTCCCACCGGCCCCGGCCGGTGGGCGCCCGACGGGCTGGTGAGACGTTCTGGGACGGCGGGGCGGCGCCTGCGGTCAGCCGGTCGGGCCGGCCCACAGGTTGTCGAACGAGGCCACCTGCGGCGCGTTGGTCGCCGTACCGGAGAGGTAGGCCGCGAGCGCCAGGTAGCCGGCCGACTGCAGGCTCGCGGAGCTGTCGGTCGTGGAGACCGTCCAGCCGGACGGCTCGCTCGAGCCGTCCTTCCACAGCTTGGCCCGCAGCGTCGTGGGCGAGGTCCCGGTGACCTGGGCCCGGATGTCGAGCACGTCACCGGGCGACACGGTGAGACCGCTGACCGGAGCCGTGGCCAGGACCGTGGTCGTGCCGCTGACCCGCTTGTTCAGCAGCAGCGACACCGAGCCGTCGGCGAGGTACTTGACCTGGACGACGTACCCGTCACCCGACGCCACGCGCCGCGGCTCCACCGAGAGCAGGGTGCCGGCGCCCGTGGCCGCCTTGTCCAGGGACAGGCCCAGGTCGACCTCGGTGTCCGAGGACGAGACCGAGCCCAGGGTCACGCTCGGCCCGTTGCCGGCGGCCGACATCTTGATGGTGCCGACTCCGCCCGTGACATTGAAGTTCGTCGCCGTGCCCGCCTTGGTCCAGGCCCCGCCCAGGTCGGCGCTACCCCAGTTGCTGCTGATGGTCCGGTTGAAGGCGTCGAGGGCGAACGGAGTCGGCACGTTCGCCACCAGCTGCGTGCTGGTGCTGCCCTTGGCGCCGTCGTCGTCGGTGACCGTGAGGGTGATCGTGTAGGTACCGCCCGCGCCGTAGGTGTGGCTCGGCTTCGCCCCGGTGTCGGTCTGCCCGTCGCCCCAGTTCCACTGGTACGACGTGATCGAGCCGTCGGAGTCGGTCGAGCCGCTCCCGTCGGCGCTGACCGTGAGCCGGTCGCGGGTGGTCGTGAACGATGCCGTGGGGGCGACGTTCGCTGCGGTCACCGAGACCTGATGGCTGACCGTGCCCGTACTGCCCTGGTTGTCGGTGACCGTCAGCGTCACCGAGTAGGTCCCAGGAGACCCGTAGGTGTGGCTGGGTGCCACGCCGGTCCCGGTGGTGCCGTCGCCGAAGGCCCAGGCGTAGGAGGCGATGGTGCCGTCACTGTCGGTGGACCCGGAGCCGTTGAAGGAGGCCACGAGGTTCGTGGTCGACGACGTGAACGCGGCCGTCGGGGGCGCCGTCACCGTGACGTTCTTGGTGACCGACGCCGCACCGTTGCGGTTGTCCTTGACCAGCAGCTTCACGGCGTACTTGCCGGGCGCGGGGAAGGTGTGGCTGACCACCGCGCCGGTCCCGATCGCGCCGTCGCCGAACGTCCAGGAGTAGGACGCGATCGTCCCGTCGCTGTCGGTCGAGGTGGTGCCGTCGAGTGTGGCCGTGAGGCCCTGCGCGGACGACGTGAACGCCGCCGTCGGCAGCACGTTGGGAGCCAGCACCGTGACCGGGTTCGTGACCGTCCCGGTGCTGCCGCCGTTGTCGGTGACGGTCAGCGTGACGTTGTAGGTCCCCCCTGCGGCGTAGGTGTGGCTCGTCGTCGACCCGGTCCCGGTCTGGCCGTCCCCGAAGTCCCAGGCGTAGGACGCGATCGTGCCGTCGATGTCCGTGGAGGTGGCCGCGTCGAACGCCGTCGTGAGGTCCGTCGGCGTGGCTGTGAAGCCGGCCGTGGGAGCGATGTTGGCGCCGGTGCCCGCGTTGTAGTGCGTCGCGATCTCCGAGGCCGAGAGCTCCCGCGGGTAGATGGCGATGTCGTCGAGCGCACCGGAGAAGTAGCTGCTCGTCGGCCTGCTCGTCCAGGACGTGAGGTTGTCGCCGCCGATCCTCCAGTAGCCCCACGGAGCGTCGAGGCCGTTGGTCACGTCGCTGCGCGAGGCGACCAGGGCGCCGTCCACATAGAGCTTCATGCCGGCCGACGACAGGGTCGCCGCGACGTAGTGCCAGGCGTTGTTGCTGTACGTCCCCGGGCTGGCCACCGTCTGGCGGATGCCGTTGTTGACGCCGAAGAGGATGTGGCCCGCGTTGTCCATGTAGATGTGGCGGTCGTTGTTGGTCGACGACGTCGACTGCTTGTCTCCGAAGCCGATCAGCTTGCCCCCCTGGGAGGTGCTGGTCTTGAACCAGCCGTCCAGGGTCAGCGTGTTGAGTGGGGCCAGCTTCTGCGCGGTGTAGGCGATCCCGGTCGAGGCACCGTTGAAGCTGCCCGCCGTGTCGGTGTCACCCGCCAGGCCGCCACTGGTGTGGCTGACGCCGGAGCCGGTCGTCATCGGGTTGGTGCCCACCAGGTCGGCCGCGGTGGTGCCGCTGGCCTCGTCGAAGCGCCAGAAGTCGAGCGGCTGGCTGTTGTACACGGCCTGTACATAGGGGCTCAGGGTGCCGGAGGAGCCAACGGTCACCGAGGTCCACGGGCTGTTGGCGGTGTTGCCATAGGCGTCCACGGCTGTCACGCGGTACTGGTGCGTCGAGCCCGGCGCCAGCCCGGTGTCGGTGTAGCCGAGGGTGTAGCCGTTCCAGAAGCTCGCCGACGCGCTGGTCGTGTAGATCAGGCCGGCCTTCGTCGAGACGTCGCGGTAGACCTTGTAGGTGAGGTTCTCGTTGTCCTCGTCCTCGTTCGTCGTCCAGTTGATCCGGGCCGTGCCGGACGCCGTGCTGTTGACACGGATCGGCCAGGTCGTGTTGAACAGGTCGGGGCCGATCGCGTTCGGCGCCACCGAGGTGTCGGCGAAGCGGATCAGGCCCTGCTGGGCCTTGCCGTTCACCTTGGTGAACTCGCCACCCATCACGATGTAGCTGCTGTTGCCGGTCACCGCCCAGGCGCCCTGCTTCATCCCGGTGAAGGTGCCCTCGTTGATGGTGGGGTACCAGTTGAGCAGCCGGCTGTGCGGCAGGCCCTGGAAGTTGTGGTAGTTGTACGGGTCCTTGAGGATCGAGCCCGTCGGGACGATCCCGAACGCCGTCCCGCGGTGCCAGGTGCGCGGGCTGGTGTCGGGGAAGCCGCCGATGTTGCCGCAGTAGTGGGTGTGCCCGACGGCGTAGACGACGCTCCCGGTCGGGTAGACGGCATAGCTGTCGCCGTGGCAGTCGTTGATGAAGTTGGTGGTGCCGCCGTCCCAGCTCGCCGAGAAGCTGCCCTCGAGCGTCCCGCCGCTGCCGAACGTGTAGCCGCCGCCGTAGAGGTTGTTGCCGGACGTCTCGAGGGTGGTGATCCCCGTGTTGTCTCCGCCGTTGCGGACGTCGGTGTTGACTGCCATCGGGAGGCTCGCGCCGGTGACCGCGTCGACCATGCCCAGGCCGTAGCCGGGGTTGGACGAGCCGTTGAGGGTCGTGAACTGGCCTCCGACGGCGACCTTGGTGCCGTCCGGGCTCAGCGCCAGGGCCCAGACGCGGCCGCCCTCGGCGTCGGGAGCCCAGTCGAGGAGAGCGCCGTTGGAGGCGTTGAAGGCTGCCATGTAGTGACGGTCGTGGGTGCCGACACCCTGGAAGTCGCCGCCGACGTAGACGGTCGAGTTCGTCGCCGCGATCGAGTAGACGTTGTAGTTGACGGGCGGTGCGAAGGTGGACAGGAGAGCACCGGTCTGGGCGTTGAAGGCCGCGATCCGGCTCCGGGCGACGCCGTCGATGGTGGTGAAGTCGCCGCCGACGTAGACGCGCGAGCCGTCGGGAGACGTGGCGACCGTGCGGATCTGTGCGTTCACGTCGGGCGCGAACGAGCTGACGAGCTGACCGGTCGAGAGCGTGTAGGCCATCAGGTTGTTGCGCACGACCTCGCCGGCGCCGCCCACCGCCACACCGGCCGGACGGGCGTGGGTGAACAGGCCGCCGACGTAGACCGTGTCGCCTGCGATCGCCTGCGACCAGGCCACGCCGTCGATCTGCGCCGTCGGCAGGCCGTCGGCGGTCACGGTGGGCGGGTTGGAGGCGTCGTTCGGGTCGACGGGTGCGCTGTCGGCCGAGGCCGGCGCAGCCGTCATCGTGAATGCGGCAGCCACGACGAGGGCCGTGGACGCGACGAGACCGACCCCCCGGCGCACAGACGTCGACAGGACTGACTTGCTTGAGCCCATAAGACTCGTTCCCCCCACTGCTGCCGCGCACCCCCCCGGCGCCGGCTACCTGCGATCGTAGCAACGGCAGGCACCGTCACCGTGCCGAATATCGGGGATAACCCGGGGCCGTAGCTGATCCGTCCTGGCCAGGTGGTCGAGCGGTCGCGCAGCGCCTCAGGCGGCGCCCTGCAGGGCCACCGTCGGCGCCCGTCCCGTGTAGCTGACCTCCACCCGGACGTCGCCCCGCTGGTCCTTCGGGACGGTGAACACGTACGTCGCACGGCGGGAGGCACCTGGAGCGACGGACCCACTGAACCGCTGCTCGCCGGACGACAGCTCCGTGGCGGGCGTGCGGTCCGGTCCGTACGAGACGAAGACGACGGAGCCGTCGAGTGAGACCGGGCGCGTGCCGGTGTTGTGGGCCAGCAGGGCGATGCGCAGCGCGGGGCCGTCGACCTCGCCCGGTGCCGTGGCCTGGCCGGCGATCGGGGTGATCCGGGTGATCCGCACGGTGAGACCCGTGCCGAAGTCCGCGGTGGCGTCCAGCGGCACGGCCCGCTTGGTACGGACCGCGTGCGTCGGCTCGGTGCCGCCGCTGCCGGGTGTCAGGGAGGTGCCCAGGCTGGTGCTCGGCACCTGGCTGTGGCGCGTGGGTGTCGTCGAGGAGGGCACCGCCGAGGACGGGCCGGACGCGTCGCCCGAGGACGTGCTGTCGTGATGACGCGTGACCGCCCAGGTCACGAGCCCCGCCAGGAGGACGACGGCCACGACGGCCGCGACGACCCACGGGGCCCTGGGCGCGTCCGTGCGGTCGGTCATCGTGGTTCCTTCGAGTTGCCGGGTCTCGGTCCGCGGTCAGGGTAGCCGCGGTGCCGGAGGGCCGCCGCGCGTTCGGTGAAGGCCCGGACCCGGCAAGGTGACGGATCGTGCGGGCGTCACCGGTCGAGCAGGTCCTCGAGGGCGGAGCGGATGTCGGTGCGGTAGCGCTCGGCGCCGAAGAGGATGGTGGCGCGCTCCCGTGCCGTGTCCGCGAGCGAGCGGGCGAGGGAGGGGTCATCGATGAGCCGGGCCAGGGCCCGCGCCATCGCTTCCGGGTCCTCGGTCGGGACGTGCAGTCCCGTCTCGCCGTCGGCCACCGTCTCCAGGTGACCCTGCTGTGCGGTGGCGACGACGGGCCGGCCGGCGAGCTGGGCCTCGACGACCGCGTTGCCGAAGGGCTCGGCGCGGGCCGGTGCGAGGAACAGGTCCGCCCGGGCGAGGGCCGGCCAGATCGGCGAGGCGTAGCCGGTGAACGTCACCCGCCCGCGCAGGTCGGGCCGGTCGGCTCGGCGCTCCAGGTCCGCGAGGAAGTCCTCCTGCCCCGGTACGACGGTCCCGCACAGGTCGAGGTGTACGTCGTACCCCTGGGCGACCAGGAGTGCCGTGGCCTCCAGGGCGAGGTCCGGCCCCTTGCGCGGCGACAACCGACCTACCGAGACGATGCGGACCGGTCGGCCCAGCGCCGGAGGGTCGGGCTCGGTGTCCGGCCCGGGCACGCCGTTGTAGACCAGCCGGCTCCGTGCGCGCAGGAGCGGGAGGCTGTCGCACACGGTGTCGAGCGACGTCCGGCTGTTCACGAGCACCGCCGTGGCGAGCAGCAGGGGAGAGGCCATGGCCGCGCGCACCAGCCCTCGCACGTCGGGCTCGGCCTCGTGGACGTGACAGACCACCGGCACTCCACGACGCCGGCCGGCGACCAGCCACCAGGGCAGGGTGACGGTGTTGACGTAGCAGAGGTCCGGACCCACCGACCGCACCAGGCGTCGCATGCGCGGGAGTGCGGCCAGGGCCGACATCCCGAGCCGGAGCAGCCCGCCGACGGTGCTGTCGGCGCGGCGCAGCACGGGGTACGGCACGACCCGTGTCTCGGCCCCGAGCTCGGTCAGCCGCTCGGCGAGCGGACCGGGCGTGGGCGACGCCACGACGACGCGCCATCCGGCGTCGCGCATCCCCTTCACACTCTCGAGCATCTGCAGGTCGGCGCCGTAGACGTCCAGCGACGGGTTGGCGATCAGGACCGTGCGGGACACGGTGCGCTCCTCCGATCGGGGACGTGGGGGATCAGCATAGGGAGCGGGCGAGCCGCCGCCCGAGGACGGCCCGGCCGCGGAGCCGCCCCGGATCGACGTGAGAGGCTACGGCCGTGACCCACGGGGAGAGTCCGGTCGTCGGCGACGCGACGTGGATGAAGGCCTTCCCACGCCAGGGATCCGGAGTCCTGCTCCCGCTCGACGACCGCCGTGCGGCGGCCCTCGGGGTGACGATGTACACCGCCTGCAAGCCGGCGGTGATCCGCGCGCAGCGGGTCGCCTGCACCGTCATCGGCCTGCTCGGCGCACGGGTGCTGCCCGGCCGCCGTGAACCCCTCGAGCTGCCGTGCGACCACGACGAATGGGCGACCATGGTGCGGCAGTGGGAGGGCGTCGTCGGGCCGATCGACAGTGTCGCGGTCTACCGCCGGCGGCAGGTACGCCGGGTGGGCCTGACCATGATCGCGACCGGGCCAGGTGGGCGGCCTGCGGGCGTCGTCAAGGTCCGCCCTTCCGGTGGCTCGCTCGCACGCGAGCAGGAGGCACTGGCCGCAGTGCGGGATGCCCGGCCGCGGACGTTCCGGGCACCCGGGCCGCTGGGGCACGGCTCCCACGGGGACTGGTGGTGGTCCCTCCAGGAGACCGTCTTCACCCGCCCGCACTCGCCCGTCTTCGATCCTCCTCCCGGGTTCTTCGACGAGATCCGCGACATCGTCGGTCGGTTCGCCGGGCCGGGCGACGGCACGCCGGCCCACGGCGACGTCTCGCCGTGGAACCTGCGCCGCGACCATCGGGGCGCGATCTGGCTCTACGACTGGGAGGACGCCGGTCGGCTTCCGCCCGAGGCCGACCGGACGTACTTCTCCGTGTCCGCCCACGCCCTCGTCGGCCGGCCGGTGCCGGAAGGCCTGCCGCGCGAGGCCATCGCCCACTGGCGCGAGGTGATGCTGGAGCGGCAGCGCCTCAAGGCCGCCGGCGTGACGCTGCCCGACCGGACGCTGGCCGCGCTCGACCTGGCCGAGCAGAGCGCGACCTAGCACCTCATCCGGCGTACGGCGCCAGCCAGTCGGGGAGCTCGCCCGACAGCAGGCCCGCCACCCGGCGGAGGTCGTCGGCGAACAGCGGCGCCAGCTGCTCCCGAACCTCCGGCGGCACCTCCTCGGAGCGGATGACCCCGCTCCGGATCCGCTCGCGGACCCGGAAGGGCACCACCGTCTTCACGGCGGCCCGGACGCCCTGGTGTGCCGTCGCCCAGCGGATCGCCCGCTGGGCGAGCTCGAGCCGGGCGGTGCCGGACGCGTTGACGCGCGGCATCGTGGCCCGCTCCGGGAACCCAGGGAGCTCGAGGAAGGCCGCCACCTCGCTCAGCACTGTGTCGTAGTCGCGGTCCAGCTGGTCGTGGAACCAGACGCCCACCCGCTCGCGGCCGACGGTGTCGATCAGCCGCTGCAGGTCGTCGGCGTAGTGGCTCAGCCCGGTGTAGTGCCACATGTGGTGCCAGTGGGCGGCGATCCGCTCGGGCTCACGGTCGAGCCCGCCGCGGAAGTCCGCCTCTGTCTCCACGCCCCGCAGCCGCAGGTAGGTGTAGTTGGAGAACGCCCGTGCCACCGGCTCGCGCAGCACCACGACGAGCTTCATCTCCGGGTTGACCCGCGCGATCTCGGGGGCGGCGTGCGCGGAGTAGTAGAGGGTGGACACCGAGCCGTCGCCGCGGGCGAGCGCGTAGCCGGCGTCGTCGTACAGGGCGAGGTAGCGGTCGCGGTCGGTGATGGCGATGCGGTTGATCCACTCGTCGTCGCCCGGCCCCTGGAAGTCGGGCACCGTGCCGTGGAAGGCGAAGTAGTGCGGCTCCTTCGGCTGGGTGACGAACACGTCGGGATGGGTGCGCAGCCCCTCGACCACCGCCGTCGTGCCGGCTCGCGCCGTACCGACGACGAGGAAGGTGGGCGTCGGCATGCGGCGCAACCTAACACCGGCGGCTCCGACGACCTGAGCGGGATCGGCCGTACGGCGCCCGTCCGTTGGTTATTCTCGAACGTCGGCTGACCGAGGACCACGCGACTGGAACGTGGCCCGGTCCGCCCGACGATCCCGACAAGGGGGCGCGGGGGTGTTCGAGCGGCTGCTCAGCGCGCGCACACGTCGTGTGTCCGGCGCCATCTCCGGTCAGCTGTCCCAGGCGCTCGTCAGCTTCACGCTCTCCCTCCTGGCCGCCCACGCCCTCGGGGCCTCCGGACTCGGTGTGTTCGCCCTGGTCTACAGCGCGATGATCACCACGACCGCCCTCTGCAACGGCATGGTGGGCGACTCGCTGACCGTGATGGAGCGTGGCCGGGCGCCCATCCGGTCGGCGCTGCAGTCGTGGTGCCTGATCACCTCGGTCGGCACCGGTGTGGTCACGGCGGGACTGTTCGAGTGGGGCGGGCTCCTGGACGGCCGTCAGGCCTTCTGGTTCGCGCTGGCGAACGCCACGTTCCTCGTGGAGAGCATGCTGCGCCGGTTGCTGATGGCCGTCATGCGGTTCTGGTCCCTCGTCACCGTCGACCTTGCCGGTCTCGCCGGGTCGCTGGTCCTGCTGGCGGTGTGGCGGGCGACGGGTCCGCTCACCCTGGACTCCCTCCTGATCGCGCTGGTCGCCGGCCAGCTCGTCGGCATGGTCGTGGCGGTTCTGCGGCTTCCTGCAGAGGAGAGGTGGCTCGCGCCTTGGCGGCCGACTGCGATGCGGGAGGTGGCGGCCTTCGGCACCTGGCGGGCGATCCAGCAGTGCATCCGGCCGAGCATGCTGACGCTCGGGCGCGTGATCGTGACCGCTGCCGTCGGCACAGCGCTCTTCGGGCAGATGGAGGCCGGCCGCGTCTACATGTCCCCTGCCCTGCTGGTCGTGCAGGGGCTGGGGTCCTATCTGTTCTCCTCCTATGCCCAGACCAAGGACCATCGCTGGGCGCCGCTCGTCCGACGGGCCGACCGCTCGTCGCTGGTGATGATGACGATGACGATGGTGATCGGGGTGATCGGGACGCTCCTGGTCCCGGTCTTCGGTCAGCTCATCACCGGGCCGACCTTCTCGATGATCCCGGTGGCGGTGTTCGGCTGGGCCGTGTACGCCGCCTCGAGCGCCGCGGTCATGCCCTACGCGAGCCTGGCCGCCGTGCGCGGCCGGCAGCGTCTGGTCGTGCTCCTGCGGACCGCTGACTCCCTGGCCACGCTGGGGCTGCTGGCCTTCTTCATGTTCCCGCTCGACGCGTCGGCCTCGGCGGCCCCCTACCTCCTCGCCGTCGGGTCGTTCGTGGACGCGGTCGTGATCCGTTGGTTCATCCTGCGGCGCTACGTGCGCGAGGAGGCCGCCGCCGACGCGACGCGGAAGGTGTCCTCCGACGCCCCCTCGGAGGGCCTCCGCTCGTCTAGGGTCGAGACGTGACGACGCACGCGTCCGGTCGCGCGCGGGAGCGCGGGGTCCCGGTCACGCAGCCAGGGGTGGTGGCGGAGATCGAGGCGCCGCCCGTCTCGGTGGCCTGGCTGACGTTCGTCTGGCTGATGGTGATCAGCACCGTGCTGGCCTGGCGCAACGAGGTCTACTACTCCGGCGGCATCGACTCCGTCGTGCTGGCCAAGTCGGGGATCTCGGTCGTGGCCTTCGTCGCGGCGTACTCGCTGTGGCAACGCTCCGGACGGGGCCTCGACATCGGGGTCCGGACCCTGTCGCTGGTGTCGATCTACCTGGCCGCGACGGTCGTCGGGGGCTGGGCGGCGGGCACGCTGCTGAGCGCCTTCGTGGTCGCGGCCAGGGTCGGGCTGCTCGGTGCCACCCTCGCCCTCCTGGTCCTCAGCACCTCCTCGTGGACGCTGATGCGCACCTTGGGCTACGCCCTGACGCTGATGGCCATGGCCTGCTCGTTGCCCGCCCTGCCGGCCGCGCTGGCGGGAGCCCGCCTGGCCGGCGGCCTGTTCCCCCTGAACGCCAACCAGATCGCGATGATGTACGGGTTCCCCCTCATCCTCCTGGTGTGGCGGGCGATGGCCGGATACCTGAGCCCCTCGCGCATCGCAGCCATCGTCGGGCTGCTCGGGCTGATCTGGCTGACCGGTTCGCGCACCGGGCTCGCGGCGACCCTGCTGGCCGTCGCGATCGTGATCATGCTGTCGGAGCGGGTGCCGGTGCCGGCGTTCGTGGGCGTCCTGCTGGCCGTGCCCGCAGTCTTCTACGTCGCGGCGTCGACCGGCCTGGTGACGCATTACGTCGACCGTGGCGGCGCGAGTGGCAACGTCGGCAACCTCAACTCCCGCACCATCGCGTGGCATGCGGCCTTCTCGACCCCCAAGGACTTCTGGCAGCTGCTGTTCGGCCGCGGACTGTCGGCCAAGACGGTGTCGGTGAGCGGCACCTACTGGGACACCCAGGTGCTCGACAGCAGCTGGGTCTCGGCCTACGTGCAGGGAGGCTGGGTCGGTCTCACCGTGCTGGGGCTCTGGGCCGTGCTCACCGCGTGGGGGGCGTGTCGCATCGCCCGCCCGGGACGCGCCCTCTGGGTGGCCCTCTGTGTGTACTGCCTGTTGTGGAGCGTCACCGCCAGCGGCCTGCTGGATTCGTACGTGCTGTTTATCCTGATGGCGACGACCTCCCTGGCAGGGGAGCGCACGATGCGGGACTGGGCGAACGGCGCGGACGACCGGGCGGACGCCCCGCAGGCCGCATCCATACGGGGGTAAGTGATGACACCAGCATCGAGGAAGCGCGCCGTGGCGTGCCTGAGCCTGTGGACCGCGGCGCTGGCGGGCCTCTCGGCGTGCTCGCAGCAGGGCTCCACGTCGGCGGCCGGGGCGTCGACGTCCACGCCCACACAGTCGGTGTCCTCGACCACGCACCCCCACCCGCACTCGCGGGGGACCCAGGGCGCCGACCCGAGCGAGTCGCCGCTGGCGCCCTCGACCATCGAGCCGGTCATCCGCGACGGCGTGCGCCCGCATCCGTCGATCTCGGCCGACCCCGAGCCCTTCGACCGGCCGGTCACGTACCCCGACGGCGTCCGGTTCGCGGTGACGAGCATCCATCAGGGCCGGGTGACCGGTCAGGGCCCGGGCGTGGTGGCCGGGCCGAAGACGACGTTCCACCTGCGGTTCACCAACGGCAGCGGCCGGGCCATCTCGCTCGACCAGGTGGTACCGACCGCGGAGTTCGGCTCTCCCGCCCACCTCGCCCGCCCGGTCTACGACGACCGCACGCAGGACTTCGGTACAACGGTGAAGCCCGACGCGACCGCGACCGCGACGTACGCCTTCTCCATTCCCGAGGCCGAGCTGTCGCACGTCACCATCCACCTCGACTTCGACGGCCGGCACGTCGCGGCGACGTTCCGGGGCTCGGCGACCTAGGGGTCTCTCCGACGCCGCGGGGCCGGTCGCCTCCACCCCGTCCCCAGGACTGGCGAATTTTCCTGTCCGGCGCTTCCCGGTGACCGGGAGTGACCTACGGTGGACATGGCTCGGGGGGTCTGGGCCGCCGCGTGGCCATCCGCGCGGTATGTCGTCATGGGGGCCCGTGTGTTTCGTCCCATCTTCCGGTCGCAGCTGAGTGCGCTCCGCACCGTCATCGTCACGTCGGCACTCGTCGTCGCGGGCGTCGGGCTCGGGGCCGTGGCCTCGCCCGCGTCCGCCGACACGGCTCCCACGGACGGCCTGCCGGAGACCGTCGCAGCCGACTCGCTGCCCACGTGGCAGGTCAACGGCGTGGTGTGGTCCCAGGTCGTCGTCGGCAACACCGTCTACGTCACCGGAGCCTTCACCCAGGCCCGGCCGCCCGGTGTGTCGGCTGGCGGCGTCGGGTCGGTCGCCGCGAACAACATCTTCGCCTACGACATCACCACCGGTAACCGGGTGGCGTCGTTCAGTCACCAGCTCAACGCCCAGGGACTCGTCATCCGGTCCTCACCCGACGGCTCCCGCGTCTACGTCGGTGGCGACTTCACCACCGTCGACGGCGTCGCTCGCAACCACATCGCCGCGTTCAACACCGCGACCGGCGCCCTCGACACCGCGTTCAAGCCGTCGGTCGGCGCGCAGGTGGCGGGCATCGCCGTGAGCTCCAGCACCGTCTACGCGGGCGGCAACTTCATGGCCGCCGGCGGGCAGTCGCGGACGCGGCTTGCAGCCTTCAGCTCCGCCAACGGTGCCCTGCTCCCGTGGGCTCCCACCGCCGATGCCTTCAAGGTGTCGGCGATGGTGCTGAGCCCCGACGGCTCCAAGGTCGTCGTGGGCGGCGGCTTCACCTCGCTCAACGGCGTACCCGCCAGCGGGCTCGGTGCCGTCGACTCCACCACGGGCGCCACCCAGCCCTTCCCCATGAACCAGGTCGTCACCGACGGTGGCAACAAGTGCGGGATCACGAACCTCTCGGTCGACAACAACCAGATCTACGGCGGCGGTTTCGCGTTCGGGTGCGGCAACTTCGAGGGCACGTTCGCCGCGGACGGCAACACCGGCGCGGTGAACTGGGTCAACGACTGCCACGGCGACACCTACGACACCTACCCGGTCGGACAGGTGCTCTACAGCGTCAGCCACGCCCACAACTGCTCGTTCATCGGCGACTTCCCGAACAGCAGCCCGACGTGGAGCATCAACATGCGCCACGCCCTGGCCTTCACGACGTACCCCACGGGGACGAACGCAGGCGTCGACGACTACGGGTGGGACTACACGAACGTCCCCGACTCCTCGCTGCTGCAGTGGTTCCCTGTGGTGGCCACCGGCAGCTACACCGGTCAGAGCCAGGCCGCCTGGTCGTTGTCCGGCAACAGCAGCTACCTCGCCATGGGCGGGGAGTTCCCGTCCGTCAACGGCACCGCGCAGCAGGGCCTGGTGCGGTTCGCGGTGAAGACCGTCGCTCCCAACAAGCGCGGCCCGGCGAAGGCGCCCAGCGCCCCGGCGCCGGCAGCCCAGTCGTTCACCGGCGGCCAGGCCCGGGTGTCCTGGCAGTCGGCGTACGACATGGACAACAAGACGCTGACCTACAACGTCTACCGCTCCGGCACCACCGCGCCGGTCTTCACGACGACCCAGGACTCGACGTACTGGAACTACCCGATGATGGGTTTCATCGACAAGAACCTCGCGCCGGGGTCGAGCTACACCTACACGGTGCGGGTCACCGATGCGTTCGGCAACCTGCTGAACCTCGGCGCCACCAACAGCGTCACGATCACGTCCGGCTCCCAGAGCCAGTACGCCAACGACGTCGTCACCGACGGTGCCACGGACTTCTGGCGCCTCGGTGAGACCTCGGGCACGGCGGTCTACGACCACGCCGGGTTCAACGACGCCACCGCTCAGACCGGGGTGACCCGCGGCGCGAACGGTGCGATCTCCGGCGACAACGACGGTGCCTCCACCTTCAACGGCGGCACCGACGGTGTGGTGGCCACCAACTCCACGCAGCCCGCGACGCCGAACCTGTCCATCGAAGCCTGGGTGAAGACCACGACCAACCAGGGCGGCAAGATCGTCGGGTACGGCGACCAGTCCAGCGGCACGAGCTCCAACTACGACCGGCACCTCTACATGGACGACGCCGGTCACATCGTCTTCGGCGTCTACAACAACAACACCTACACGATCACGAGCCCGAAGACGTACAACGACGGCAGCTACCACCAGATCGTCGGCACGCTCGACTCCACCAAGGGCATGGCGCTCTACATCGACGGCAAGAAGGTCGGTGTCAACCAGGGGACCACGGTCGGCCAGCCCTACACGGGTTACTGGAGGATCGGTGGCGACAACATCGGCGGCTGGCCGAACCAGCCGAGCAGCAACTTCTTCAACGGTGCGATCGACGACGTGGCGATCTACCCGTCCGCGCTCGGGCTGGGCAGCATCCAGCAGCACTACCTCGACAGCGGCCGGACCCTCGACATCCCGCAGGCGCCCGCCGACACCTACGGCAAGACCGTGTTCAACGCCGGCCCGGACCTCTACTGGAGGCTCGGCGACTCGTCCGGTACGACGGTCAAGGACAGCAGCCCCAACGGCGACGACGGCGTCATCACCGGTGGCGTCACGCTCAACCAGCCAGGTGGCATCGCGGGGACGAGCAACACCGCCGCGTCCTTCAACGGCTCCGACGGCACGATCGGCTCGGCCAACCAGCAGGCCGGTCCCACCGTGTACTCCGAGGAGCTGTGGTTCAAGACCGGCACGACGCACGGTGGCAAGCTGATCGGCTTCGGCAACCAGCAGTCGGGCAACAGCGGTGCCTACGACCGGCACGTCTACATGGAGAACTCCGGGCAGCTGACGTTCGGCACCTGGACCGGGCAGACCAACACAGCCACCTCTCCGCTCAGCTACAACGACAACGCATGGCACTACCTGGTCGCCACCCAGGGCCCCGACGGCATGCACCTCTACGTCGACGGCGGCGAGGTCGCCACCAACCCGCAGACCGACCAGCAGGCCTACGACGGTTTCTGGCGTGTGGGCGGCGACTCCGACTGGGGTGGGGACAGCCCCTACTTCGACGGCACGATCGACGAGGTCGCGGTCTACTCCAGCGAGCTGACCCCGGCAGCGGTGCACGCGCACTACGTCGCCGGCGGCGGCTCGGTGGCCAACCAGGCGCCCGTGGCGAGCTTCACGGACTCGGAGGCGGGCCTCAAGGCGTCGTTCGACGGCTCCGGCTCCCACGACCCGGACGGCTCGATCTCGTCGTACGCCTGGGACTTCGGGGACGGCACCACCGGCACCGGTGTCTCGCCGAACCACACCTACGCCCACGGGGGCGACTACACCGTGGCGCTGACGGTGACCGACAACCAGGGCGGCACGAACACGTCGTCGCGGACGGTCCACGTCACCAACACGGCGCCGAACGCGGCGTTCACGACGTCGACGAACGGCCTCACCGTCTCGGTCGACGGCTCGGGCTCGTCCGACCCCGACGGCACGGTCGCGTCGTACGACTGGAACTGGGGCGACGGCACGGCCCACGGGTCGGGCGTCTCGCCCAACCACACCTACGGTGCAGCCGGTCCGCAGACGATCACGCTGACCGTCACCGACAACGCGGGCGGCACCGGCTCCGTGCAGCACACGGTCACGGTGACCAACCCGGCACCCACGCTGGTCGCCTCGGACGACTTCGGACGGACCACGACCAACGGCTGGGGCAACGCCGACCAGGGCGGCGCCTGGACGGTGACCGGTAACAAGGCCAACTTCAAGGTCGGGTCCGGGGTCGGGACGATCACGTTGCCCGGTGCGGGCTCCGGTCCGACGGTCTCGCTCGGGTCGGTCTCGACCACCAACGCCGACGTGCGCGTGGTCTTCAGCCCGCAGACGCTGGCCAACGGGTCCGGGAGCTTCTTCTCGGTGCTCGGCCGCCAGGTGGGCTCGGTGGGCAACTACCGTGCCTCGGTCAACGTCAAGCCCAACGGGTCGGCCGCGCTCAGCCTGCTGCGCGTGGACGGTGCGGGCCAGGCGACCATCGCCGGGCCGGTCACCGTCGCGGGCCTCACCGTGACGGCGGGCGCCAAGCTCGATGTCCGGCTCGTGGTCAGCGGCACGTCGCCGACGACGGTGATGGCCAAGGTCTGGAAGGACGGGACGACCGAACCCGCCACGTGGCAGGCCAGTGGCTCCGACGCGTCGGCGCCCATGCAGGCGGCGGGGTCGGTGGGGCTCATGTACTACGTGTCCTCCAACGCCACGAACACGCCGGTGGTGGGCAACGTCGACGGCTTCCGTGTCTACGACTCGACGACGACGGCCAACGCCGCCGCCGTTGCCAAGATGGCGGTCCTGGCCACACACGCGACGGTGCACAAGAGCCGTACGCCGACCGTGGCGCGGCGCGTGTCGCCTCCGTTCGTCGTACGGCAGCACGCGTCGTGAGCCCGGCCCTGAGGACTTCTGTCTAGACTTTCGACGGTCCCGGCGCGTCCGGAGGAGGGGCGAGCGATGGTGGAACGGATCCTGTTCGTCTGTACGGCGAACATCTGCCGCTCACCGAGCGCCCAGGCGGTGGCGCTCCATCGGCTCCGAGCCGACGGCCTGGCCGGTCAGGTCACGGTGGTGAGCGCGGGCACTCGCGCGGCCGAGGGCCGCGGCTGGTGCTCCGAGGCCCGCAAGCACGTGTCGACCGATCCCGAGACCCTCGCCACGATGGACGATCATGAGGCTCACCAGCTCTCGCGGTCGGGGATCTCCAAGGCCACGCTCGTGGTCACTGCCGACCGTCAGACCAGCGCAGAGGTCGTCCGCCTCGACCCGTCCGTCCGCAACCGGCTCTTCACCATGCGCGAGGCGGGCGCCCTGGCACAGATGGTCGTCGACGCGGGTCTCGTACCGGCCGGGAGACATCTGTCGGACGTCGCGTCAGCGGTGCGCCCGCTCACTTCGCACGCCGACCCAGCCGCGAGGCTGCAGTGGCTCGCGAGTGAGATGGACGCCGGGCGTGGCCAGGTCTCGTTCCTCTCCGAGCGACGGACGCGTCGTCTGTTCCGCACCGAGCGCGTGACTGTGCTCGACGTCGACATCGTCGACGCGCACGCCGAGTCGGGTCGCGGAAGCCACCGCCGCAACATCCCCGAGCTGACGAGCGCGGTCGGCCAGCTGATGACGAGCGTGAGCTACGTCCTCGGCCGTCCGGCGCCCTGACCCTTCCCGTCGCCTACTGGCCCTGACGCTTCGTGCGTGAGCTGCCGCCCGACTGCCTCAGACGGTTGCTTCCCGGGGAACGCTTCAAGGGCGGATGGACCATCGCCGAGCTGCTGGTCTGAACAGCTGCAGCGGACGCAGCCCCGGCCTGAGCGGACCCCTCGACCACCGCTTCGGCCTGGCCGGAAGGCGCGGCCGGAGCTGCCGGCGTCCGGGGCGTCGCCGGTGGGTTGCGTACGTCGTCGGTCGTGGCCTGGCCTTGCCCCGTGGGGTGGGCGTAGTCGTAGTCGTCGCCGTACCTGGCCTGGTGGAGCTTGCTCGGCACCTGGGTCAGGATCGTCCCCAGCACGGTCGCGTTCGCGGCGCGCAGGTTCTCGACCGCCATCACGAACTGCTCGCGGCGTACGTGCCGATAGCGCGCCACCACGATGACTCCGTCGGAGATGCCGCCCAGGACCACCGCGTCGCTGACGGGCAGCAGCGGGGGCGCGTCGATGATCACCCGGTCGAAGCGGCTACGGAGCTCGGCGAACACCTCCTCCATCGCGTTGGATCCCAGGAGCTGTCCGGGGTCGGGGGGTGTCGTGCCGGCCGGGAGAACCGTGAGCTGGCCGCGGTTCCACTCGACCAGCGCGTCATCGAGCGCGTAGTGGCCGGCGACGACGTCGCTGAGACCGAGCGATCCGTCCAGACCCAGGTAGCCGACCGCACGGGGCCGCCGTAGGTCTGCTTCGACGAGACACACGGTGAGGTCCGCCTGAGCCATCGTGATGGCGAGGTTCACAGCTGTGAACGACTTGCCTTCGGACGCGATCGCGCTGCTCACCACGATCTGCCGGGGTGGTGCGTCGACGTTGACGAACTGCAGGGTGGTCCGGATCGTCCGGAAGTCCTCGACGCCGAAACCATGCGGCTGCATGGCGACGAGCGGCTGCGTCCGGAACGAGGAGTCGTAGCGCACGGACCCGAGGGTGCTCAGACCCGTGAGGTCGTAGAGCTCGGCGCCGGAGCGGACGGTGGTGTCCGTGGCCTCGCGGATGAGCGCGCCCACGACACCCAGGGCCAGTCCGACCACGAAGCCGAGCACGAGGTTGAGCGTCTTCCTCGGTGACACCGGGTAGTGGGGAGTATTGGCCGGGACGGTCACGGTCACCTTGACCGGGGTGTCCTGACCGTTGGCCGGCTTCTCGAGCTCCGGGATGACCAGGGCCATGTTGTCCGCCACACCGTTGGCGATCTCGGCGGCCAGCTTGGGGTCGTGATCGGTGGCGGTGACCTGCAGGTTGACGGTGTTGGTCGGGTTGACCGCGGTCACCTTGCGGTTGAGCTCCTGCACGGTCATGTCGAGCCCGAGGTCGTCGATCACCGGCTGCAGCACCTTCGGCGAGTGCACCACCTCGGGGTAGGACTCCACCCGGGACTGGGCGAACTGTGAGCTCTGCGCGATCGACGTCGACGCACCACCGGCGTCGGTGAGGCTGACGAACGACGTGGCGTGCGCGGCGTACGTGGCCGGCGTCAGGGCGCTGACGATCCCGGCGGCGAGGACACACAGAAACGTGACCACGACCACGGTGACCCAGCGCTTGCGCAGGATCTGGAGGTAGTGATGAAGAGGCACGTAACTTCCTTTGTGGGTCGTCCTGCCGTTCGTGAGATCAGCCCGAGTGTAGGCCCTCGGTCCAGCGGGACGGGCTGTTCTCCGGAGGTTGCAGGAAGGGTGTCGGGCGGCCGTGGGACGCGCCTGATCAGGCCCAGGGCAGGGTCCGGCCGGCCAGCTCGGCGAGGTCGCGGTTGGGGCCGGCGAAGCGTGCCCGGAGGG
>Ga0302262_10000236_pt1 | contig 23145 bp, 13 predicted proteins | sample II_Fen_E3_4_FD_194557 | JGI IMG/M metagenome (GOLD analysis project Ga0302262, IMG submission 194557) | Peat permafrost microbial communities from Stordalen Mire near Abisko, Sweden - II_Fen_E3_4 | ecosystem: Environmental > Terrestrial > Soil > Wetlands > Permafrost | place: Sweden: Abisko...
GCTACGCCGACACCCCGATCGTGATGGTGACCAGCATGGGCGAGCGGATCGACCGGGTCCGCGGGTTCGACGCCGGGGTCGACGAGTACATCACCAAGCCGCACGATCGCTCGCTCTTGCTCCGCACGGTGCGCAAGCTGCTCGGCCACGCCGCGGACGCCGCCCCGAGCGCGGCCGGCGACGGCGACGGCGCGGCCGGCGACGGCGGCGGGCCGGCCCCGGGCGGCGCGTCGTGAACGTCGTGCTGGTGAGCGACGAGCCGGTGCTCGCGGCGCTGGCGCGCCGGCCGCTCGAGCCGCTCGGGTTCACCGTCACGGCGGTCGCATCGGTCGCCGAGCTCGAGCGCCGGCTGCCCGCGCTCGCCCCGCGCGCCGCGCTGCTGCCGCGCCGGCTGCCCGATCGCTCGCTCGACGACGCGGTCGCGATGCTGCGCGCCGGGCCCGCGCCGATCGCCGCGATCGTCGTCGGCCTCGCCCCGGCGGACCGCCGGCGCGCGCGCGACGTCGAGGCCGATGGCTTCCTGCTCGTGCCGTTCTCCGACGCCGAGCTGCTCGAGGTGCTCGGCGCGACGACGCGGACCCGCAAGCTGGTGCTGCTCGCCGACGACTCGCCGCTGATCCACCGCCACACCGTGCCGATCCTCGAGGACGAGGGCTACGAGGTCCGGTCGGCGAGCGATGGCGCCGAGGCGATCGAGCTGGCCCGCGCGCTCGGCCCCGACCTGGTGATCACCGACGTCGAGATGCCGCTCGTCGATGGCTACGACGTGTGCAAGGCGATCAAGTCGGATCCGGCGACCGCCCGCGTGCCGGTCCTGATCTGCTCGTCGCTCGGCGAGGCCGCCGATCTCGAGCGCGGGTTCGACGCCGGCGCCGACGACTACCTGGTCAAGCCCGTGCTGCCCGAGGAGCTGTCGACCCGGGTGCGCGCGCTGGTGCTCGGCTCGCTGCCGGCGTCGCGCGAGCGCATCCTCGTCGTCGACGACTCGCCGGCGCAGCGCCATTACGTCGCCGACTGTCTGGCGCGCCAGGGCTTCGAGGTCGTGACCGCCGACAACGGCAAGGTCGCGCTCGACAAGGCCCAGGTCGTGCGGCCGGCGCTGGTGATCAGCGACTACGAGATGCCGGTGATGACCGGGTTCGAGCTGGTCCACGCGATGCGCCGCGATCCCGAGCTGCGCCAGATCCCGGTGATCATGCTGACCGCGCGCGACTCGCGGCGCGACATGGCGCAGATGCGCGCGGTCGGCGCCTCGGCCTACCTGGTCAAGCCGTTCTCCCAGGACAAGTGCATCGCGCTGGTCGAGCGCACGCTCGCCGAGCGCCGGCTGATCGCCTACAAGGCGGCGTCGGCGCTGTTCATCTCCGAGGGCGCGCGCGCGGCGGCCGAGGAGCGCGCGGCGCGCGGCGAGGCGCTCGCGGTGCGCGCCGACGAGCGCACGGTCAGCATCCTGTTCTCCGACCTCGTGGGGTTCACGCCGCTGGCGGAGACGCTCGTGCCCGCGGAGCTGATCGCGCTGCTCAACGCGTACTTCGACGTGATGTGCCCGATCGTGGTCGCGCACGCCGGCGACATCGACAAGTTCATCGGCGACTCGATCATGGCGGTGTTCGACGAGGTCCGCGGCGCCCCGCCGGCCCCCGAACGAGCGGTGCGCGCCGGGCTCGCGATGCAGGCCCAGCTGCGCGAGTTCAACCGGGGCCGCGCGGCGCCGCTCGCGATGCGGATCGGGATCAACACCGGGCCGGTCGTGCGCGGCGACCTCGGCTCGCGCGTGGTGCGCCGCGACTACACCGTGATCGGCGACGCGGTCAACCAGGCCAATCGCTACGAGAGCCGGTGCCCGCCGGGCTGCGTCCTGGTGAGCGGCTCGACGCGCGACCCGCTCGGCGACCGCGCGCGGGTCCGCGAGCTGCCCGGGCTCGAGCTCAAGGGCGTCGCGGCGCCGGTGACCGGCTACGTGATCGAAGCGATGGTGGACGACCCGCCAGGAGCCGGCGCATGACGCCCCGCCGGATTCGCGTGCTGATCGTCGACGATTCGCTGTTCATGCGCGCGGCGATCGCCAGGGCGCTGGCGGCCGGCCCGTTCGACGTCGTCGGCCAGGCCAAGGACGGCAGCGACGCGCTCGCCCAGATCCAGCGGCTCGCGCCCGACGTCGTCACGATGGACTTCAACATGCCGGGCATCACCGGCGCCGACGCCGTGCGGCAGGTCATGCAGCACCGGCCGACCCCGGTCGTGATGTTCTCGGCGCACACCCGGCATGGCGCCAAGGAGACGTTCGACGCGCTCGCCGCGGGCGCCGTGGACTTCGTGACCAAGCCGGCCGGCGAGGTCTCGGTCGATCTGTCGGCGGTCGCCGACGAGCTGATCCGCAAGCTCATCGCCGCGGCAAGGTCGCGGCCGCGCGCCGTCGTCGCGCCCCCGCCGCCGCGGCCGTCGAGCGCCAGCTCGCAGGCGCTCCGCGTGATCGCCGGCGCCGCGATGCCGACCCAGCCGGGCACGCTGCCCCGGCTGTGCGTGATCGCGATCTCGACCGGCGGCCCGGCCGCGCTCGCCGAGCTCTTGCCGGCGCTGCCGATCGACCTGCGGGTCGCGATCATCGTCGTGCAGCACATGCCGGCCGGGTTCACCGGCCCGCTCGCCGAGCGGCTCGACGCCGCCAGCCAGCTCGACGTCGCCGAGGCCCGCGCCGGGGATCGCCCGCTGCCCGGCTCGGTGCTGATCGCGCCGGGCGATCGCCACGTCGAGCTCGACGGCCGCGGCGCCATCGCGCTCACCGACGGCCCGCTGGTCAACGGCTGCCGCCCCGCCGCCGACGTGACGATGATCGCCGCCGCCCGGGTCTACGGCCGGCGCTCGCTCGGCATCGTCATGACCGGGATGGGCCACGATGGCCGCGACGGCGCGCTCGCGATCAAGCGCGCCGGCGGCAAGACGCTCGCCCAGGACCAGGCGACGTCGGTGATCTACGGCATGCCCAAGGCCGCGATCGACACCGGCGCGATCGACGAGGTCGCCGCGCTCGACGATATCGCCGCCTGGCTGCGCTACGCGTGACCGCGCGGCGTCACCGGCCAAACACCGTGAGCTCGCCGTTGTTCAACGCGTAGATCCGGCCGCGGCCGTCGACCGCGCTCGGCGTGTAGGCAGCGCCCAGCGACTGGTTGAGGAACACCTGCGACTTCAGCACGCCGCCCTGCCCGATCGCGTACAGGTAGCCGTCCTCCGAGGTGGCGAACACGGTGCCGTCCTTGTCGACCACCGGCGCGTTCACGCACCACTCGAAGCCGGTGGAGTCCGGATCGCGCGGCGAGCAGGTCAGCGCGCCATCGGCGCCGAGCACGCACGCCTCGGCCGTGGTGTTCTCGAACTGCCACTCCGGCACGAGATCCTTCGACAGCTGCGTCATGTAGTACGGACCGAACTGCGGAAACACATCAAAATAGTGATTGTCCTTGGTGATGATCGAATACGTCCCGTCGTGGCGATACACCGCCGGGGTGGTGTCCCAGCCGAAGCCGAAGTGACCGGTGACCGCGCCGCGGCGGTCGAACTTGAGCAGGATGCCGCGGCCGGTGTCGTAGGCTCGGTTCGCGCCGTACAGCACGCTGCCATCGGGGAGCGCGACCGGCGCCGCCGACGATGAATCCTCGACCTGCTGCGCCGGCGGCAGGTTGGTCGTGGGGTCGATCCCGACCGGCGTGCCGGGCGGGCACTCGAACTCGGGGGGGAACGTCGGCTCGCGGATCTCGATGAAACAGCCGTCGTTGACGAGGCCGCGCAGCGACGTCGCCCAGGCGAGCCGCAGGTCAGGGTGCAGCGCGACGACGTACGAATAGTTGGCGTGGCCATCGGCGCGCGTGGCGGTGAACACCGTGCCGTCGGCGCCGATCGCCGGGGTCACGCCGAGCCCTGGACGCTGCGGGCCGCAGGCTCGCTGGGGCGGCAGGACACCTCCCGGTGGCGGCCACGGCCGCGGGGCGTGCGCCACGCTGAAGTCGGTGTAGCAAAGGTCGGTCGCCGCGGGCGCGCCGGGGATGAGGCCGTCGTAGGCGACGACCTTGGTCGCGCCCCACGGCGACGCTGCGACGATGTACCCGGTGTGTGCCCCGGTCACCGGATCGACCCGGACGACGTTCCAGTACAACACGCCAAACTTGTCGACCGCGATGCCGCCGGTCACATAGGTATCGGGGTCGATCGTGGCAAATGGCTTGATCCGCTGGGTCGCCTTGCCGGTCCGCTTGAGCACCTGGAACACCGAGCCGCCCGCACCCGGCACGTAGAGAAACGGGCCCGACAGCGCCGGCTGAAACATCTGCTCGAACCCCGACGCCACCGGCTTCCAGTCCGAGGTGAACGTCCAGCGATCTTGCACGCTGCCGTCGGCCCGGAAGTGATAGGCCTTCTCGGTCCACACCTGCCGCAGGGTGTTGGCGCGATCCGTGCCGCAGCCCGGCGCCCGGGTGCCCGGCGGATCGCACGACACGTACGTCCCGGCCTTTTGCATCATGAAGAAGTCGTCATCGCCGTCGGTCAGCGGCGTCTGGTAGTGCACGAACAGCGCGCCGCGCGACTCGGCGATCTCCTGGAACTCGAACGGGTCGAACACGAGGTGCGCGAGCTCGCGGGCCGGCGGCTGCGCCGCGACGCACACCGAGCCCTCGTGATCGGCCCCGCCCCCCCACTGGTCCCAGGTGCAGACCGCGCGCCCGGCATCGCCGTCGGCGTGGGCGCGATGTGCGATCAACACGACCGCGCTGGCGAACAAACCACGTATCCATCCTCGTTGCATGGCCAACACCTCCGTGGCCGGTATCGTCGGCCAGACGCCGGGCGCGGGGAACCAGCTCGGCCGGAAATCGCTGGCACACGACGCAGCGCTCGCCGCGGGTCGCAGCTGAGACGCCGCGGCCGCAGTCGCGCGCGACGTGCTCGCCCCGGCGGTGCTAGCCGGCGAGCTCGATGTCGACGCGGTGATCCTGGCGATCGTCGCGCAGCGGGATGAGCTTGCTCGGCAGGTCCTGCCCGTCGCACACCACGCGGCTGACCGCGCCGCCGCGATTGGCAATCTGGATGTGATACACGGTCTCGCGATGGCGGTAGTGCACCGTCAGGTGGGGCCAGCTCGCCGGGATCCGGGGCTCGATCCGCAGCTGGTCGACCTCGAGCCGGATCCCGAGCAGCGATTCGGTGAGCAGCTGGTACATCCAGCCCGCCGAGCCGGTGTACCAGGTCCAGCCGCCGCGGCCGGCGTGCTGCGGGTTGGTGTAGACGTCGGCGGCGATGACGTAGGGCTCGACCTTGTAGACCGCGATCGCCGCCTCGGAGTTGCCGTGATGCAGCGGGTTGATGAGGCCGAACAGCTCCCAGGCCCGCGCGGTGTCGCCGGCCCCGGCAAACGCCATCGCGGCCCACACCGCGGCGTGCGTGTACTGGCCGCCGTTCTCGCGCACGCCGGGCACGTAGCCCTGGATGTAGCCCGGCCGCGGCTCCGAGCGATCGAACGGCGGATCGAACAGCTGGATCACGCCGAGGTCGCGGCGGACCAGCCGATGATCGACCGCCGCGAGCGCGCCGCGGACGCGGTCCGGAGCGCCGGCCCCCGAGAGCTGCGCCCAGCTCTGCGGCAGCGAGTCGATCTGGCACTCGAGGTTTCCCGCCGATCCCAGCGGCGTGCCATCGTCGAAGTACGCCCGGCGGTACCATTCGCCGTCCCACGCGTGCTCCTCGATGTTGCCGCGCAGCCGCGCCGCCTCGGTCGCGCAGGTCTCGGCGAACGCGATGTCGTCGCGCCGGCGGGCGAGCCCCGCGAACCGGACCAGCACGTCGTACAGGAAGAACGCGAGCCACACGCTCTCGCCACGGCCGTGCTCGCCGACCAGGTTCATGCCGTCGTTCCAGTCGCCGCTGCCCATCAGCGGCAGGCCGTGCGCGCCGAACCGCAGGCCGTGCTTGATCGCCCGCACGCAGTGGTCGTAGACCGTCGCGACCTCGTCGGAGCGCGCCGGCAGATCGTAGTAGCTGTCCTCGTCGCTCTTGACCGGCCGGCCCTCGAGGAACGCGACCTTCTCGTCGAGCACACCGGTATCGCCGAGCGCGTGGACGTAACGGCACGCCGCGTAGGGCAGCCAGAGATAGTCGTCGGAGATGTGGGTGCGCACGCCGCGGCCGAGCGGCGGATGCCACCAGTGCTGGACGTCGCCCTGCGGAAACTGGTGCGCCGCGGCCCGCGTGATGTGGTCGCGCAGGATCGCCGGCTCGGCGTGGACCAGCGCCAGCGAGTCCTGCAGCTGGTCGCGGAACCCGTACGCGCCGCCGGACTGGTAGAACCCGCTGCGCGCCCACAGCCGGCACGCGATGATCTGGTAGAGCAGCCAGCCGTTCGCCAGGATGTTGACCGAGGAGTCCGGCGTCTGGACGTTCACGGCCCCGAGCGTCCGGTTCCAGTACGCCCACACCGCGCCGAGCGCGTTATGCGCCGGCCCGATGCCGCGGAACCGCCCGACCAGGTGGCGCGCGTCCGCGAGGTCGCGGCCCGAGCCGAACGTGAACGCGATCTCGCGCTCCTCGCCATCGGCGAGCTCGAGCTTGGTGCGCATCGCAAAGCACGGATCGAGCCCCGCGCCGACCCGCCCCGACAGCCGGCCGCGCGCCATGCACGCCGGCGCCGCCGCGCTGCCGTTGCGGCCGAGCACCTCGAGCCGGTCGCCGGTGACCGTGCGCCGCTCCTCGCTGCAGTCGAGGAACGCGACGCGCGACGCGAACTCGCCGTTGTAGGCGTTGCGCGCGAACAACCCGCCGGTCTTGGTGTCGAGCTCGGTCACGATGTACGGCGCGTTGACCTCGCGCTGCGACCCGAGCACGAGCTCGAAGGTGCACGTGATCGACATCCGGCGCGGCCGGCCCGATCGGTTGCGCAGCTTCACCACCATGAACTTGATCGGCGCGTCGGTGGCGACGTAGGTCCGCAGCTCGCTCGCGATCCCGGCCTCGGCGACCTCGAACACGCTGTAGCCGAAGCCGTGGCGGCTGGTGTACGGCGCCGCCGCAGTGACCGGCAGCGGCGTCGGCGACCACACGTGGCCATCGCCCTCGTCCCGCAGATAGAACGTCTCGCCGCTCGGATCGCCGACCGCGTCGTTGTGCCACGGCGTCAGCCGGTAGCCGTGCGCGTTCTCGCACCAGGTGTACGAGCTGCCGCTCTCGCTCACGATGCTGCCGAACCACGGGTTCGCCAGGACGTTGACCCACGGCGCCGGCGTCCGCGCCTCGCGGCCGGTCGTGATCACGTACTCGCGGCCATCCGGGGTGAACCCGCCGAGGCCATTGAAGTCGACGAGATCGGGGCGGCCGCCGAGGGCCTCCGCGATCGCCGCCGGGGCGCGCCCGGCCACCGCCAGCTCGCTCCCGCCGTGCTCGGCGACCCCCAGCGCCGGGGTGGCCGGCGAGGTGGGGCGCGGCAGCGGCGCCGGGCGCGGAGCGCGCTCGAGCTGCTCGGCGAGCGTGCCCGCGGTGTCCGCGATGATCACGCGGGCCACCGTCTGCATCAGGACCTTGTCGTCCTCGCCGATCTGCTCGCTGCGCCGCACGAAGATCCCGGCCGGCTTGTCGATCAGGTTCTCGCTGACCGACGAGATCACCGCCATGATCTCGTCGTGGAGCACCTGGCGATACCCCGAGGGGTCCTCGTTCCACACCACGAGATCGGCGCTGAGGCCCTTGAGCCGCCAGTACGCGTGGGCCTTGACCAGCTGGCGCACGAGCTCGATATTCGCGACGTCCGCGATCCGGACGAGCACGATCGGCAGATCGCCGGAGATCCCGTACGCCCACAGCCCCGCCTGGCCGCCGCGGTTGCGCGCCAGCAGGCTGCTCGGCGCGCGCAGCGTCGGGTTGACGTAGAGCACGTTGCTCGCCAGCCGCTCGTAGAGCCGGATCTCGGCGCTGGTGCTGTCGAGCTGGCGCTGGACGACCTGGCTGTGGGTCCACGACAGCTCGAACACGCGGTCCGCGGCGTGGCGGTCGCGATACTTCTCGATCAGGCCGAGCGCGGCCTCGCGGGTCTCGGCCATCCCGGTGACGAGGTGGATCCGCGCGGTCACGTGCGGCTCGAGCACGACGCGGTTGCGGATCGCGACGATCGGATCGAGCACCGAGCCGCTGGAGTCGGACAGCGCGCGCTGGTGCATCGCGATCGGATCGATCGCGGTGCGGCCGCGCCCGACGAACGCCGCGCGCGACGTCTCGTACGACGTCTCGCCGTCGATCGTGCCGTGCACCGTGACGAGGTGGACCATCCACGGCGGCCGCTCACCGCCGGACCGGGGCCGCCGCGTGCACACGATCGCCTGGCGATCGCGAAGCAGCTCGGTCTGCACGAACAGGTTGGAGAACGCGGGGTGCGCGGCGTCGGCGGCGGCCTGCGTGATCACGACCTCGGCGTAGGTCGTCAGCTCGATCGTCCGCGCGGCGCGTGCCCGGCTGGTCACGCTGATCCGCCGGAGCTCGACGTCGTCCTCGGGCGAGATGCTGATCTCGACGTGGGTGTCGAGCTCGTGATCGACGCGGCGGAACTCGGCGCGGCCCTGCGAGAAGATCGCCTCGTAGCTCGCGGCCGGCGCGAGCGTCGGCTGGTGCGCGACCGACCACGCCTCCTTGGTCTTGACGTCGCGCACGTAGACGAACGTGCCCCAGCAGTCGCGCGTCGCGTCCTCGTGCCACCGGGTCACCGCCAGATCGCGCCACCGGCTATAGCCGCCGCCGGCGTTCGTGATCGCCACGTGGTAGTGGCCGTTCGACAACAGGTGGATCTCCGGCGTCGGGGTGTTCGCCGTCGTGAACACGCGCAGATCGTGCTCGGCGCCCGACATCGGCGCGAGCTGCGAGACCTCGGCCGGGTGCGGGAAGATCGCCTGGGCGCGCGGGACGCGCTCCTGGAGCAGCAGCTCGGTCGCGAGGAAGCTGGGCGACGCGGTGAACCGGCGCTGCATCGGCCGGTCGAGCAGCACGTAGGCGATCGCGAGCAGCGTCATGCCCTGGTGGTGCGCCATGTACGACCGCACGACCGCGCGGTCCTTGTCCGAGGGCATGCGCGACGCGGTGTAGTCGACCGCCTCATAGAACCCGTAGGGACCGAGCAGGTCGGCGCGCGCCAGCTTGTGCAAGTTCGCGCACGCGGCCGCGGGATCGACCATGAGCGCGAGCGCGGTGGCGTACGGCGCGATCACGAGATCATCGGCGAGACCGCGCTTGAAGCCGAGGCCAGGCACGCCGAACGCGCGGTACTGATAGTTGAGGTGCGCGTCGGTCTTGTAGTAGCCCGACTCCGAGACGCCCCACGGCACGCCGCACTCGCGGCCGTACTCGATCTGGCGCTCGACCACGGCGCGGTAGGTCTCGTCGAGCAGCGTGCCGTCGTAGGTCGGCATCACCAGGAGCGGCATCAGGTACTCGAACATCGAGCCGCTCCACGACAGCAGGGCCGGCCGGCCGTGCGACGTCGTCAGCTGGCGGCCGAAGCTGAACCAGTGCTCCTGCGGCAGCTTGCCCTGGGCGATCGCGATGAAGCTGGCGAGCCGCGCCTCCGAGGCCAGGAGGTCGTAGAAGCTGGCGTCGAGCCGGTGCTCGCCGACGCTGTAGCCGATCGCCAGGAGCTGCTGCGATCGGTCGTAGAGCAGCTCGTAGTCGAGATCGGCGAACTCACGGCAGCGCTGGGCGAGCGCGCTCAGGTCGGCGAGCCGCTCGGCCGCGTGCGCCGCGGCGGCCCGGGCGGCGGCCACCAGCGCGCCCGCGCCCGCCGCGGGCAGCGATTGCTCGATCCGCGCGATCGCCGCGAGGTTCAGCGGCCCGTCGAGCAGCGTGCGCAGCGCCAGATCGGCGGCCGGCGGCAGCGCGACCCAGGGCGCGACCCGCGCGAGCTCCTCGGCGAGCTGCGCGAGCTGCGCGGCGAACGCCCGCGCCCACCACGCCGGCTCGCCATCGGGGTCGCGCGCCTCGACCAGCCGCACCAGCTCGCGCGCCCGGGGCGCCAGCCGCGCGAGCAGCGCGTGGGTCGCCGACGGGCTACGCGCCTCGTGCACGCGCTCGGCCGCCAGCCGCGCGAGCTCGCGCGCCACCTCCGGCCAAGCCCCCGCGGACTCGGCGACCACGTCGAGCGCGTCGCCCAGGCCGCTCAGCGATGGCAGCGCCGGGCGACCCGCGAGCTCGTCGAGCCCGCTGGCGAGCGTCAGCAGGTGGCCCGCCATGTTGCCGCTATCGACCGTCGATACGTACATCGGGCGCAGCGGCTCGAGCGTCTGCGTGTCGTACCAGTTGTAGAAGTGGCCGCGATAGCGCTGCATCCGATCGAGCGTGGCCAGCGAGCGCGCCGTGCGCGCGACGAGCTCGCCCGCGGTCGCGTAGCCGAAGTCGTACGCGGCGAGGTTACCGAGCAGCGCCATCCCGATGTTGGTGGGCGACGTGCGGTGCGCGGCGCCGCGCGGCGGGTCGTCCTGCACGTTGTCGGGCGGCAGGAACTGATCGCCGGCCGTGACGTAGGTATCGAAGAACCGCCAGGTCCGGCGCGCCACCCCGCGCAGGAACCGGCGGTCGGCGTCGGCGAGCTGCGGCCGGTGCGGCGCGATCGGGCGGCTCGCCCACCACGACCACACCGGCGCGATCGTCCACAGCGCCAGCACCGGCGCCGCGGCGAGCCGCGCGGCCGGCTCGAGCACCGCGACCGCGGCCACGCTGATCGCCGGACCGATCCACATCGTCTGCAGCGAGCGGACCACGCCGGCGCCCCCGGCGCGCTGGGCGTCGCGCGCGGTGCGCCACTCGAGCAGCTTGCGGCCCGTGATGATCACGCGCAGCGCCGAACGGCCGATCGCGTCGAGCGACTGCAGCGCGTCGTACGGCAGGCACGCGAGCGAGAACCCGTCGCGCGCGAGCTGCTGCCCGAACCCGCCGACCACCTCGCGGAGGTGGGCGCCGAGCGGCTGCTCGGCCGGCCGCCGCAGCAGGCTGCCGAGCGTGCCGACCACGCCGGGGATCCCGGCGATCGCCAGCACGGCGAGCGTCACCGGCCACGCCGCGCCGGCCAGCCAGCCGGCGGCCAGGAGCCCCAGCAACGCGATCGGCAGCACGCTGCGCCGCAGGTTGTCGAGCACCTTCCAGCGCGACAGCCCCGAGATCGGGTTGGCGATCCGCGCGCGGCGGCCCGGCACCTGCGGCCACAGCCACGCCATGATCTGCCAGTCGCCGCGGATCCAGCGATGCCGGCGCGCGATATCCGCCGCGTGACTCGACGGGAAATCCTCGACCAGCATCACGTCGCTGACCAGGCCCGAGCGCGCGTAGGCGCCCTCGAGCAGATCGTGGCTGAGCACGCGATTGTCGGGCAACCGCCCGCCCACCGAGCGCTGCACGGCGTCGATGTCGTAGATGCCCTTGCCGATGAACGAGCCTTCGTCGAACACGTCCTGGTAGACGTCCGACACCGCGCGCGTGTACGGATCGATCCCGGCGTGGCCGCCGAACAGCCGCGCGAAGCGCGAGCGCGCGATGCTCGCCATGGTCACGCCGACCCGCGGCTGCAGGATGCCGTAGCCCTCGGTGATCCGGCCGCGCGCCGGGTCGTAGACCGGGCGGTTCAGCGGGTGGCCGAGCGTGGCGGCGAGCAGGCGCGCCGCGTCGCGCGGCAGGCCGGTATCGGCGTCGAGCGCGATCACGTAGGCGACCCCGGCGAGCTGCGCGGTCGGCCCGACGATCGTCGCGAACAGCCCGAGCTCGCCGCGCAGCGCGACGTTGAGCTGTTCGAGCTTGCCGCGCTTGCGCTCCCAGCCCATCCACAGCCGCTCGCGCGCGTTCCACGTCCGCGCGCGATGGAACAGGTAGAACCCGCCGTGGGTCGCGGCGGCGCCGTCGGGGGCGCGGTACTTGGCGTCGAGCGCCGCGATCGCCGCCGAGGCACGCGCGACCAGCGCCGCGTCCCCCGGCGTGGTCTCGGTCTTGGCGTCGCGGAAGTCGGTCACCAGCGCGAACCCGAGGTTGGGATCGCGGTTGGCGAGGAACCTGACCTCGATCGCCTCGACCAGCTCGTCGATCTCGGCGGCGTCGGTCAGCATCGCGGGGACCGCCACCAGGGTGCGGTGCTCCGCCGGGATCCCGCGGGCGAACTCGAGGCGCGGCAGGATCTGCGGGCGGACCACCAGGGTCGCGGCCCAGTGGACCAGCGCGACCGCCAGATCGCTGGCGCACAGCGCGATCAGCGCGTACCACGCGATCACGAGCCCCGGCGGCGCGCCGTCCGCCACCGGCGCCACCACGGCGATCGCGAGGGTGGCGCCCGCGGTCACTGCGGCGATCCCCCCGCCGTACACCACCGGACGCAGCGCGCGGAGCGTGCCGCGCATCACCGTGCCCACCGATCGCCGCATCGCCACGGCGCGCTCGAGCGCGCGGAGCCCGCGATCGACCAGGTAGTAGCCGACGTGGCCGGTCCGGCCGGTCCGGCCGGCGGCCAGCCGGATCGCGGCGTCCGCGACGTCCTCCTCCGACGCGGCCGAGCGCCGCGCGATCGCTTCGACGACGTGGCGGTAGCGGTCGCGGGTCGCGAAGTCCATCGCGGGGTACGCCGGATCGCCGCGCAGCGCGTGCTCGACCACGCTCATCGCCTCGACGAAGTCGCGCCAGTCGGTGGCGCCGAGGTAGCGCAGGCTGCCGATGCTGTTGCCGATCGAGACCTGGTCGGCGGCCTGGCTCTGGCTCGCGAGCTCGAACACGTGGTCGACGGTCTCGCCGGTCTCGGCGAGCCGCTGCTCGATCCACGCCATCGGGAACGCCAGCGCCGAGCCCTGGGCCTGGACCCGCGTGGTCAGCTCGGCGACGAACGCGTTGGTCAGCGGCGGGTTCGCCGCGAGCAGCGCGGCGAGCACGGCCACGACGTCGGTCGGGTTGGTGGTCGCGGCGGCGAGCATCCGGGTCACCCACCCCGCCGCGGCCTCGCGATCGCGGCGCCCCGCGGTGATCGCCATGACGACGCGGCGCAGGTTCTCGAGCAGCGCGAGCCGCAGCATGATCGGGATCGCCCACAGCTCGCCGAGCCGCAGCGGCCGGATCTCCTGGTACGACGCGACGAACGCGCTCAGGCCTTCGCCGTCGACGCGGCCGTGCGAGTGCGAGATCAGCTCGAGCGCGATGTGATAGACCCGCGGCGTGCCGGGCACCGGCGCGTTGGCGAGCCGCGGCAGCTCGCGGTTGTAGGCCCTGGGCAGGTGGCGGCGCGCGGTGCGGATCTGCTCCTCGATCAGGTGGTAGTTGTCGATGAACCACTCCGCCGCCGGCGTGATCTGGCGGCCGCGCTGCACGGCCTCGGTGACCAGCGCGTAGCCATCGCGCAGGGTGCGCTCGTTGTCGCCGAGCCGCGCGAGCAGCCAGTCATCGTCGGGCGGCGCGGTGGCCAGATCGTGCCAGCCGGCCATCGTCCGGGCGTGGCGCTCGAGCTGGGCGATGCTGAACAGCTCCGCGCGCATCGGCGAATCGTGTTGCCGCCCACCGCCGATCACCTCGATCAGGTCGCTGGCGTCGATCGCCTGGCCACGAGATCGACGAGCTTGCAGGGGTTCGAGCGGGCGCTGCACGGTGCGATACCGGGAGCCGCGCTCGATGCGCGCAAGCGGTAATCAGCTATAGCAGACTGCGCGGCGATTACGACCGACGCTGTGTGCCTAACGCTCGTCTGCCGCGGCGAGCGGCACGGTGAACGAGAATGTCGCGCCGTGGCCGAGCTCGCTTTCGACCCACAGCCGGCCGCGATGCGCCGCGACGATGCCGCGCGTGAGGCCGAGTCCGGATCCCTTGTAATCGAGCGGCGCGCTGCGCCAGTGGCGTCCGAACAGGCGCTGCTGATCGGCGGCGGCGATCCCGGGCCCGGTGTCGAACACCGAGAACACCGCCTCGCGCCCGGCGACGGCCACCGAGACGCCGACCGCGTCGCCGGTCCGCGCGCCCTTGAGCGCGTTGCCCACCAGGTTCGCCAGGACCTGCAGCACGCGCTGCCGGTCGCACTGGATCGCCGGGACGCCGGCGGTGGTATCCGCGACCAGCGCGATGCCACGGTGCTGTGCCTCGGCGGCGAACCGGCCCACCGTCTCGTCGATCAGCCCCGCGACCTCGTGCGGCTGCGTCGCGATCGTGAACCTGTCGGCCTCGATGTTGGCAACGTCGAGCAGGTCGCCGATCATCCGGTCCATCTGCTCGGCGGCGAGCCGCACCTTGTCGATCATCTGCGCCCGCGCCTGCGGGTTGGCGCGCGCCAGGTCCTCGTCGCCGAGCAGCGACGACGCGACCACGATCGCCGCGAGCGGCGAGCGCAGATCGTTGGACACGATCGCGAGGGTCTGATCGCGCAGCTCGACGGCGTGGCGCACCTGCTCGTAGAGCCGCGCGTGCTCGATCGCCTGCGCGCTGCGGCGACCCAACTTCTCGGCGAGCGCGGCGTCGCCGATCCGGTGCTGGCGATCGCCGGTCATGCAGAACGTCATCGCGCCGAGGGCGTGCACCCCGACCGCGAGCGGCACGATCAGCGCGCTGCGGATCCCGAGCCGGCGCGCGAGCGCGAGGTCGGCCGCCGAGAACCAGCCATCGGGGACGGCCGACGCGCGCACGACCCGGCCGGTCGCGAACACCTCGGCGATCGGCTGGGCGAACATCGCGGCGCGGGGCGCCGACCCGAAGTGGCGATCGAGCACGCCGTGGAGCTCGGGATCGGCGTGCGCCCACGCGACGTGGCGGAGCTGCTCGTCCGCCGACACCACGTCGACCAAGCACAGGTCGCCGAGCAGCGGCACGCCGCAGCGCGCGGCGATGCTCGCCACCGCGTGCGACTCGAGGCTCGCGCTCAGCATCAGGCCAGCGCTCGACAGGAACTGCTCGGCCTCCTGCGCCGCCTTGCGCTCGCTGATATCATCGAACGCGAGCACCGCGCCGGTGATCCGGCCGTCCCGCCGGATCGGCGTCGCGGTGTAGCTCGCGGGGAACCGCTGCCGATCGTTGCGCACGATCATGTGGGCGTCGTTGCGCACGCGGCCGGTCCGGATCGCGGCGGCGAGCGGCGATTCGATCGGCGTGCCCTCGGCGGTCTCGAGGTGGACCAGCGCGGTGCTCGGGGTGCCGAGCATGTCGCGATCGCGGCAGCCGAGCAGGCCGACCGCGGCGTCGTTCATGAACGTGATCCGATCGTCGAGATCGACCGCGAGCGTGCCCTCGGCGAGGCCCGACGCCATCGCGCTGGTGAACGACAGCTGCTCGCGGATCTGATCCTGGGCCACCCGCGCCGCGGTGATATCGAACGACACACCCTGGAACTGGACCGGCTCGTCGGCCGCGGCCACCAGGTGGATGCTGGTGCGCAGCCAGCGGATCGTGCCGTTCTCGGCGCGGCAGCGATGCTCGACGCGGTGGTTGCCCGGCTCGGCGAGCGCGCGCGCGAAGGTTCGCTGCAGCTGCTCGAGATCGCCCTCGGGCACCTGCGCGCTCCACCAGTCGCCGCCGGCCAGACAGTGCTCGCGCGTGAACCCCAGCATCCGCTCGATCTGCGCGCTGATGTAAGTGATCCGGCGGGTCTCGGCGTCGGCCTCCCAGACGAACGCGTAGTCGAGGTGATCGACCAGGGTCTCGTACTTGGCCTGCAGGCGCTGGGCTTCGCGGCGGCGGACCACGTCGTGGCGCCGCGCCCGGTTGCGGTCGAGCGCGATCGCCAGCTGGTTGGCGACCGTGTTGACGAACGCGAGGTCACCGCGGCCACACCGCGCCGCGCACTCGAACTGGAGCGCGCCGAACACCGCGCCGCGGCCGACGACCAAGGGGATCGCGATGAACCGCCGGTTCGCGGCGAGCGGCTCGGCGCCCCGGGCCGGCGCGGGCAGCGCCGTGGCGCCGTGGCGATCGCGCCGCACCACGAGGTCATCGACGCGCGCCCCGACCAGGTAGGCGTACGCGTCGATCGCGTGCGCCCGGGCGGCGTGCAGGCGGGCCGGCGCGCTGCCCGCGCAGGGCCACACGGTGACGTCGGTGTGGCCGCCGATCGACGCCTCGAGCAGGATCGCGCTCTCGAGCGGCAGCTTGTCGGCGATCACGCGCAGCACGTCGTCGAGCGTGTGCTCGAGATCGAAGGCCGCGAACAGCTTGCTGATCTCGTAGAGCTGCTCGATCCGGCGATCGTCGCCCGCGATCGCGTCGTGCAGCGCGCCGCGACGCAGCGCCGTGGCGTCCGAGGCTCCCCGTGGATCGGCGGCCACCATGGTCAGGCGTGCTCGCGGTCCACGCGGCGCGGGGCGGCGGGCGCGATCGCGAGCGCGATCTCGGGGTCGCGCGTCGTGGTCTCGATCACCGCGTCGTGGAGCTCGGCGGTGAGGATCTCGGCGGTGAGCCGGCCGATCACCGCGAGCAGCTCGATCAGCGCGAACCGCAGGCCCTCGATCAGCTGGGGCCTGGGCACCGCGGCGAGCCGGGCATAGAGCTGCTGGCGCCAGCGCAGCTCGTCGCTCGGCCGCGTGTGGATCGCGAGCAGGAAGCGATAGCGATTGCTCGCGGTGCGCAGCACGCGCTCGGCGATGGCGACAAGCGTCGTCGAGCCGAGCGTGGCCACCGCGCGGTTCCACACCGTCTCGAACACGACGTGGAACAGCTCGAGCGCGTCGGCCGAGGGGTCGCTCTCGATCGTGCTCCGGATCCAGGCATCGACGACGTCGCGATGGCTGGAATCAGCGGGTGCGGGGTCCGCGATCAAGGGCTATTCATGGGCTCGCCTCGACGGTCTGTCAACCGTTCGGGGGCGCGGCCGGCCGCGATCCGCCAGGGCCTCACGCGCGCACGCGCACCAGCGCTCGTGTGACAATCGCGCACGTGCCGTGGCGCGCTGCGGGTCTGGCAAGTGCTACACCAGAGGCCCTTGTCGATCCTTGCAAACCACACGATCGGGTTCATCGGGGCGGGCAACATGGCCGAGGCGCTGATCCGCGGCCTCGTGCGCGGCCACCACGTGCCGGCCAGCCGGATCTCGGCCTCGGCGCCGCGCCAGGAGCGGCTCGACCAGCTGGCTTCTGCCTATGGCATCGGCGGCAGCCTCGATAACCGCGAGGTCGCGACCGCGGCCAGCGTGGTCGTGCTCAGCGTCAAGCCGCAGATCATCGACAAGGTGCTGCGCGAGATCGGCGATCAGCTGCGGCCCGGCACGCTGGTGATCTCGGTCGCCGCCGGGTTCGCGACCGAGGCGATCGAGAGCACGGTCGCGCAGGGGGTGCGCGTGGTGCGCGCGATGCCCAACACGCCCGCGCTGATCGGCGCCGGCGCCACCGCGATCTCCCCCGGCAAGCACGCGAGCGACACCGACCTGGCGACCGCCAAGGCGATGTTCGACGCGGTCGGCATCACCGTCGTCCTCGACGAGAGCCACCTCGACGCGGTGACCGGGCTGTCCGGCTCGGGCCCGGCGTACATCTTCCTGATCCTCGAGGCGCTCTCGGACGCCGGCGTCAAGGTCGGCCTGGCGCGCCGCAACGCCCAGCTGCTCGCGGCGCAGACCGTGATGGGCGCCGCCAAGATGCTGCTCGAGACCGATGAACACGTCGGCCGGCTCAAGGACATGGTGACCTCGCCCGGCGGCACCGCGATCGCGGGGCTCCACACGCTCGAGCAGGGCGGCCTGCGCACGACGCTCATCAACGCGGTCGAGACCGCCACCAAGCGAGCCAAGGAGCTCGGCCGCGGCGGCAAGTGATGGCGGTCACCGTCGAGATCCTCGTGCAACCGCGCGCCTCGCGCGCCAAGATCGGGCCGATGCACGATGGCCGGATCAAGATCGCGGTGACCGCACCTCCGGTCGATGGCGAGGCGAACGCCGCCGTGATCGAGCTGTTCGCCAAGCGGCTGGGCGTCGCCCGCGGCGCGGTCGAGGTGATCGCCGGCGCGAGCTCGCGGCGCAAGACGCTGCGGATCGCCGGCGCGACCGCGGCGCAGATCGAGGACCTGATCGAGGACCTGATCGAGGAGCCGCGCCGGTGACGCGCCTGGCAGGGCTGGCCGCGCTCGCGCTGTGCGCCTGCGACAGCGGGACCACCGGCACCGTGGTCCTGACGCTCGTGACGTCGCCCGACTCCCACGTGCTCGATCGCGTGGAGACGATGCGGCTCACGATCACCCATCCGCGCCAGGTGACCTTGGCCGCGCGCACCTCGGCGGGCTTCGATCTCGCGCTCGAGTTCGACGCGATGGCCGCGAGCGGCGCGGTGATCGTCGAGGGCCTCGACGCCAGCGGCGCGCTGATCGCGTGCGGTCAATCCCCGGCGTTTCCGGTCTCGGCGATCAACTCCAAGGTCGCCGTCTACGTGGCGCCGCCGCGCTCGGTGACCGTGGCGCCGGCGGTGCTCGACGTCGCGCGCAGCGAGGTCGCCGCCACGCCGCTCAGCTACGGCGCCGTGATCGCCGGCGGCCGCGATCTCGCCGGCGCACCGTCGTCGGCGATCGCGGTCTACAACGCGTACGTCCACACGATGGTCAGCGGGATCCCGTTGCTCGCGCCGCGGGCCGGCCTGGCGATGGCGACCGGCGTCGATGCCCGCGTCTACCTGTTTGGCGGGACCGGCGCCGATGGCAACCCCACCGGGACGCTGTGGCGGTTCGATACCACCGTCGCGCCCAACGGCGCCTACGCGCAGATCTCGGATCAGGCGAGCTTCGCCCGGACCGGCGAGGTCATGGTGGCGCTCGGCAGCGACCAGTTCCTCGTCACCGGGACGCCCGCGCTGCTCGGCACGTCGACCACGGTCGCCGCGCGCAGCGACATCGCCGGCTTGCCGCCCGCCGGCGCCACGGCGACGCAGGCCGATGGCACGATCACGTCGATCTTCGCCGGCGAACAGCTGGTGCGGTACCAGGCCGGCGCGTTCAGCACGCTCGCCGGGACCGGCCGCGACGGCGCCAGCGCCGCGGCGCTGCCCGACGGCCGGATCGTCGTGGTCGGCGGCGGCGACCCGGCGTCGCGCGACCTGCTCGCGATCGACGCCAGCGGCCAGGTGACGACGATCCCCGGCGCGCTGGTCACCGCCAGGACGCGTCCCTCGGTCATCGCCACGCAGCGCCACCTCGTGATCGCCGGCGGCAGCGACGCGACCGGCGCGCCGATCGCCACCGCCGAGATCCTCGACGCGGCCACGCTCGCACCGATCGCCACGCTGCCGATCCTGGCGCGGACCGGCGCGGCGGCGATCGCGCTGCCGACCGATCAGGTGCTGCTCGTGGGTGGTACGCCGGCCTCGGCGCAGCTCGAGCTGTTCACGCCCGAGCCGCCGCCGGCGCCGTAGGCCGACTGCTAGAGCCGTCCTGTCAGCGCCATCAGCACCAGCACCACGATGATGATGCCCGCGGGTGACCAGCTGCCGTAGCCGTAGCGCGTGTGCCCGAAGCCACCGCCGACGAGCGAGAGGAGCAACAGGATGATGAGCAGTAGAATCATGATGCGATGAACTGCAAGACCGCTGCCCACGCGCCGATCCGCGCTAACTCGCGTCGAGCCACGCGAACGCCGCCGCGCCGAGCGCGACGGCCGGCGCAGGGCTGCAGCGCCGCACATCCTCCGTGCGCGCGCGCTCGGGCAGCCCGCCTCGCGGCCCCGGAACGCCGCCGCGCGTCGCGGGCGCAGATTGCGCGGCCCGCGTATTGCCCGCGGCCGCCGACGCTCCGAACATCTCGCAATGACCGATCACGCGCGACCGCTGTTTGCCTGCCTCACTCTGGGAGCCGCGCCATGACTGCCGCGATCCGCACCGTGTTCGTCACCGGCGCGAGCGCCGGGTTCGGCGACGCCATCGCACGGAGGTTCGCCGCCACCGGCGCGCGCGTCGTGGTGGCCGCCCGCCGCGCCGACCGCCTGGCCCAGCTGGCGAGCGAGCTCGGCGACGCGGTCCACGCCATCGAGCTCGACGTCCAGGACCGCGCCGCCGTCGCGGCCGCGATCGAGGCGCTGCCGCCCGCGTTCGCCGAGATCGACGTGCTGGTCAACAACGCCGGGCTCGCCAAGGGCCTCGAGCCTGCCCAGCGCGCCTCGCTCGACGACTGGGACCAGATGATCGACACCAACTGCAAGGGCCTGGTCTACGCCACGCGCGCGGCGCTGCCCGGCATGGTCGCGCGCGGCCGCGGCCACGTGATCAACATCGGCTCGGTCGCCGGTAGCTACCCGTACCCCGGCGGCAACGTCTACGGCGCCACCAAGGCGTTCGTTCACCAGTTCAGCCTCAACCTGCGCAGCGACCTGCACGGCACCGGTGTCCGGGTCACCTGCGTCGAGCCCGGCATGGCCAACACCGAGTTCTCGCTGGTGCGGTTCGCCGGCGATCAGGGCCGCGCGAACGCGGTGTATAGCGGCGTCGACCCGCTGCGCGCCGAGGACATCGCCGAGACCGTGCACTGGGCGGCGTCGGTGCCCGCCCACATGAACGTCAACACGATCGAGATCATGGCGACCCAGCAAAGCTTCGCGCCGTTCCAGATCTACCGCCGGCCGTCCTAGCGCAGCTCGTCAATCCTCCGTCGTGCGATATCACGCAAGACTGCCTCTCTCGGCGCCGCAGCGACAATCGGCGATGGCTTTGCAGTGTGGATCGATCGACGTACTGCCGCGGGCCGTCCGGACGGTCGCGTCGCCGATCGCCGCGCGCTGCCACACGTGATCGAGCTCGACGCTCGCCTGCCGGGCGCGTGATCTGCGGGGGCCGGTCAGCGCTCGTTCGGCACGGAGCGAGGGCACATCGTGCCGGCCGCCCACCAGATCGCCGCACGAACCCGCCGCAGCGTGCGGCCGGCGGCCTGGGCTACCGAGCGCAGCACGACGCTGCGCCGCTGTGGCGCGGGCTCGCGCGTGCTCCAGTCGAACTGGATCATCGCCCATCCGGGCAAGGGCTCACGCCCTGCCGGCGCGTCATGCGCCGCATCGTGCGAGGGGTCCGGGGGGTGGTTCATGGCTGTCCTCTGCCTTCCCGACGAATGAAGCGCCGCCGGAGTGACAGTACCTGACAGGTTTTCGCGAGATGTCGAAAAAACGCGCGCGCGCCTCGCCACGCCATGATTTGATTTCAGGTAGTTACGCGAGCAGATCGCTCCCGCCTATCGCGCTTCGCCAAACTTGTCCTCGCCCGGCCCCTGCGGCGCGTCGCCCTTGAGATCGACCGTCGCCTGGTTGTCGCCTGCCTTGATCGTCACCTCGGTGGCCAGCGGCTCGGCGCTGCGCTCGCTCCACGCCTGGACCTTGTACTTGCCGGGCTTGAGGCTGCCAAACGCGAAGCCCCCGTCCTGGTCGGTGACCGCGTAATGCGGCGCGTCGACCACGACCAGGTACGCCGACATGTTCGCGTGGATGTTGCAGCCGATCCGGACGATGCCCGGCTTGTCGAACACCATCTGCCGCATGTCGCCGCTCTTGTACATCCCGAGGTCGAACCGCTGGGGCTGCGAGAGCGAGAACACGTTGTGATAGATCGAGTCGAAGTTCGGGAACGCCACGGTCGAGCCGACCGGCACCGCCATGACGTGCGGCGCGAACGTCTTGTTGCGCTGCTCGATCACGCGGAACTTCGCCGCGCGCTTGGCCGGCTTGCCGGTCTGGGGCCACAGCATGACCAGGCCCATCCCGCCGAGCGGCTTGCCCTGGAGCTTCAGCGTGCCGTGCAGCGCGCCGGCCTCGAGCTGCCTCTTCGGCTCGTCATCCTCCGACCTGCCGACCGCCGTCGCCGGCTGCGGCGCGGTGTCCTTCATCGACTTGAGCGGCGTCGCGATCCGGCGCGGCGCGCCCTCGCGGAACACCTCGGAGACGCCGGCGAGCGCAGGGGCGCCGATGACGAGCTCGGCGCGCGTGAACAGCTGCTCGGCGAACGAGCGCTGGCCGCGCTGGCCCGCGACGATCGCGGCGGCGAGCAGCTCGCCGGCGTCCTTGTCCTCGAGCGTCGCCACGAGCGCGCTGGCCTTGGCGAACGCGGCCGCGGGCCGCGGCTTGAGCTTGCCCGCGGCGACGACGATCTGCGGCTTCAGCGGGCCGAGCGCGCCGACGAGTTCGCTCGTCTCGCGAGCCGGCACGTGGAACTTGTCGAGCGAGGCGACCAGATCGTCGACCAGCGCGGAGAACTCGTCGTCGACCAGCTCCATCCCGGCGTGCGAGCTGGTCATGTCGCGTCCCGAGTAGGTGACCGGGCCGCCGGTCGCCTGGCCGACGAACTCGGTGAGCAACCGCTTCAGGTTGGCCGGATCGGTATTGAAGAACCGGAACTTGATCCGGGCGTCGGTCGTCGTGCGATTGACGAAGTCGTCGCACACCGCGGCGATCGCCGGGGTGCCGCCGAGCCGATCGAACAGCGTCTTGCTCGGCGCCGGCGCGGCGGGCTCGGCCAAGGCGGCGGTGGGTTCGCTGGCAAAGGCCGGGGGCTCGGCGGCCGGGGCGGTCGTCGTGGCGGGGGCAGGCTTCGAACCACAGCCGGCGAGCAACAGCCACATCCAGAGAGCTCTACGCTTCACGTGGTCTCCTTGGGAACGGGTCACGATCGCGGACGCCGCACGAGGCCGATGACGAAGCCGACCAGCAGCAGCGCCGCCAGACCACCGGACATCGTGCGAACCTGCCAGGCCCAGGTCAGGCCGATCGCCCTGCGCGGCGTCGCGATCAGCGTGACCACGCCGCCGCTCCACGCCGCGGTCGACGGCACCACGAGCTTGAGCGGCGCCAGCCAGGCGCCGTCGCGCGGTCCGGCCAGGGTGAGCTCGTCGCCCAGGCCCGTGAGCGAGGCGCGGATCGCGTGCTCGTCGAGCGCGCGCCGCAGCGACGTCAGATCGACCGGGGTCGAGATCACGAGGCCACCGGTGAACCCGCGGGTGTAGCCCGAGATCGGCGCGCTCCCGGCCAGCGTGATGCCGCGGCCGTCGCTGGTCACCCGGGTCTCGCGGCCGGTCAGCGGCTGCAGCGCGGCGCCGGTCCTGGGGATCCGCAGCAGCGACGATGGCTTGTTGCCCCGGAACTGGAACACCTCGAGGGTCTCGCCGGCCTCGGCGGTGAATAACATCTCGGTGTTGGCCAGGTCGCGCAGGGTCGCGGCGTCGGTCTCGATCGCGGCA
>Ga0302262_10000238_pt1 | contig 22846 bp, 17 predicted proteins | sample II_Fen_E3_4_FD_194557 | JGI IMG/M metagenome (GOLD analysis project Ga0302262, IMG submission 194557) | Peat permafrost microbial communities from Stordalen Mire near Abisko, Sweden - II_Fen_E3_4 | ecosystem: Environmental > Terrestrial > Soil > Wetlands > Permafrost | place: Sweden: Abisko...
CTTTGCCCATCGCGAATGCTGCCGCCGCGCTGTGCACGCAGGCCCATGGCGCGGCCCCCGCCATGCCCACCCGCGCCGCCGTCGAGGCCTTTATGGCGCGTGCGGCAACAGAACATGCGCCCGCCATCAAGAACGGGGACGCGATTGCCCTAAGCTGATCGCCCAAGAGGAGAGCCTGTGATGACCCAGATAGAACCAGCCCCGTTTGGCCTGCCATCGGATGTGGGGGGCAAGGATCTGGGCATATTCCTGCCGATCGCCAATGGTGGCTGGATCCTCTCGCGCAACAAGCCGGAGCTGGATGGGTCCTATGCCTATAACCGCCAATGCGCGGTGCTGGCCGAGGAATATGGCTTTGATTTCGTCATGTCGATGGCCAAATTTCGCGGCTATGGCGGCGAAACGCACCATTGGGACAGCTCGCTCGATCCGGTGGTGCTGATGGCGGCGCTGGCCGAGGCGACCAACCGGGTGAAGGTGGTGACCACCATCCACACCCTGCTGCAAAACCCGGCGGTGGCGGCCAAGATGCTGGCCACGCTGCAACAGGTGAGCGGGGGCCGGGCCGGGCTGAATGTGGTGACGGGGTCCTATCGCGGTGAATTCGCGCAAATGGGCGCCTGGCCGGAGCATGTGAACCATGATCAGCGCTATGATCTGGCCGATGAGTGGGTCCATGCGGTGAAGGCGCTGTGGCGCGAGGATGCGGTCACGCAAAAAGGCGAGTATTTCACGCTGGAGGACTGCGAATCCTGGCCCAAGCCCGACAAGCGCCCCTTCATGGTCTGCGCCGGCACGTCGGAAAAAGGGATGCGCATGACCGGCAGCGAGCTGGACGCGATTTTCCTGTCGGGCGGGGAGCCGGGCGAACTGGCCAAGGCCAGCGCGCAGGCCAAGGCTATCGCGGCGGAGTATGACCGTTATATCCGCACCTATTCGATGATGACGGTGGTGTTTGGGGCAACCGACGCCGAGGCGCAGGCCAAGGCTGATTTCTACCGCGACGGGCTGGACGAGGAAGCTTTGCGCGGGATGATGCGCGCTTACGGCTTTCTGGACGCGGAAATCGGCAAGGAAAACGCCTTTGTCCAAAAGAGCCGCTCGTCTTTTATGTCGCCCCATGTGGTGGGATCGCCCGCCACGGTGCTGGAACGGCTGAGCGAGCTGTTCCAGTCGGGCACCGATGGGCTGATGCTGATCTTCCCTGATTACCACAGCGATATTCCGTTTTTCGGGCAGCATGTTCTGCCCGCGCTGCGCTCCCGGTTTCCGGGGCGGGTGAAGGTGGGCGCCCATGGGTGAGGCTTTGCCCCATGTCGATCCGGCGGCCTTGGCCGGGATGATTGATCCGGCGACCACGGCGCTGGTGCTGGTGGACATTCAGGTGGATTTTGCCGCGCCCCACGGGGTTCTGGGCCGGGTGGGCGTGGATCTGGCCGATGCGGAACGGGCGATTGACCGGTGCGAGGATCTGGTGGCCGCCGCGCGGCAGGCTGGCGCCTGCGTGGCGATGATGCGGGTGGTGACCCGGCCCGAGACGGATTCGGGCGCGCTGCGCCGGTTGATGGCGCGGCGCGGGCAGCCGGGGGGCGAGGCGATCTGCCGCATCGCGGATGGCGGCGCGGATTATTACCGCATCCTGCCCCGGCCCGGCGATATCGAGGTGCAAAAGCTGCTATACGACAGTTTTCATGGCACGGATTTCGACGCCCAATTGCGCGCGCGCGGGATCACAACGCTGATCGTGTGCGGGCTGAGCACCGATTGCTGCGTGGACCAGACGGCGCGTTCGGCGTTTCACCATGGTTACGACGTGTTCGTGGTATCCGACGCCAGCGCCGCCTATGAGCCGGGGCTGCACGAGGCGGCGCTCACCGCGCTGGAGAAGAATTGCGCGCTGCTGACCACCACGCGGGCGGTGGTTGCCGGGTGGCGCCTGTGACGCCCACGCTATCCCCGCAGGACCGCGACGCGATTGCCGCCGCGATTGATACCGATGAACTGGTCGATCTGGCGCTGACCCTGGGCAATATCCCCAGCCGCTCGCGCGAGGAGGCCGCCGCCGCCCGCTTTGTGCATGACTGGATGCAGGCCGAGGGCTTCCGGCCCCGCTGTGTGGGGGCAACGCCGGATCGGCCCAATGTGATCGGCGAGTATGGCGGCACCGCGCCGGGCGCCAACCTGCTGTTTACCGCGCATCTCGACACCGAAAGTCCCACCGGCATTCCGGAGCAGGACGCCTTCCGCTATCGCCCCAGCACGCTGGCTGATCCGGAGTGGACACGCTGCTGGCTGGAGGATGGCCAGTTGCGCGGCTATCCGATTTCCAATGATCGCGGGCCGATGGCCTGCTTTCTGATCGCGGCCAAGGCGCTGCGCAAGGCCGGCATCCCGCTGGCGGGCAAGGTCTGGCTGACCGCTTGCCCCGGCGAAATCGGGCCGGAGCCGATCGAGGAATTTTCCGGCATCGCCTATAATGGCAAGGATATCGGCGCGCATTACCTGTTCCACCATGGCGGCGTGGCCCCGGACTATGCCATCGCGGCGGAGGGCACCGATTTCGGCATGACCTGGCAGGGCTGCGGCTATGCGCTGTTTCGCGTGCGGATCTATGGGCGGGGGGTGTTCTCGCCCATTCTGGATGCCCCGCGCGAGGCTGGCGCGCATCCCAATCCGATTTATCGGCTGGGGGCGGTGATTGAGGCCCTGCACGCCTGGGGGCTGGCCTATGAGGCCGCCAGCATTCTGGAGACGCCGGGCGGGCGTTCGGCGCCCAGGGTGCAGATTGCTTCAGTGCGCGGCGGCATTCCGTTTGATTTCGGCGCGGGCACAGAGGTCTGCGCGCTCTATGTCGAGGTGGGGCTGAATCCCCGGCAAAAGTCCGCCGAGGCCTATCACGGCATCATGGCCGCGATGCGCGGCGTGGATGTGGAAGGGTTCGATGTGGAGCCGGTGGTGGTGCGCCACGGCTTTGAGGCGCAGCCGGGCGAGGTGGCGCCGCTGGTGGGGGCGGTGGATGTCGCCACGCGGCTGGTGCGGGGCGCCCCGCTGGAAATCGCGCATACCGCCTATGCCAGCATGTGGCGCGACCACAATGTGTTCAACATGCACCGCGTGCCCGCCATCACCACCGGAATGCCCCGCTGGCGCCCCACGCCAGAGGCTATGCGCCAGAGCGCGCTGATCTATGCGCTGACGATGCTGGGCCTATGCGGGCGCGGAATCGGGCGGGCCGACGGGGCGCAGAGCACCAGCGTGTATGGGGACGATACGCCCTTTTAGGTATTGCCAGTCCGGATGGATTGACGCTTGAAGGGGGGCACCACAGGCTCGGTCCTCATTTATGCGGAAAAATCCCGGATTGGGCCATGGATCCTCCTGAGATCGGGTAAACGTCGCGTGCGCTTTACAACCAATGCCTATCCCAAGGAACAGCGCCACGATGCCTGGCGCTTTGCGCTCAAACGGGTATCGGTGACGCTGGAGCAAGTCGATGATGCGCTGTATGGCGAATTGGTGCAATTTCGCAGCAGCACCGGCATTGATTTTTCCCGCATCACCGGAACCCCGCAAAGCTGGACCATCGACTTTCGGGATCAGCCCGCCTCCTATTGGCTGGCGATGATCCTGGATGGATCGGGCGAGATGCGCGATGGGGATCAGACGCTGATGCTTGACGATGGCGACATGATCTGCGGCCGGGGGGATAGTCCGGTCACCCTTGGCTTTGGCCGGGAAAATCGCACGCTGGTGATCCGCCTGTCGCATAATGTGCTCAGCCAGCGGCTGAAGGCTCCGGTGCCCAGCGCCCCGCGCAAGATCGCTACCGATACCGGCGCGGCGCGGGTGTTTTGCGGCATGTTGCGCGCGCTGGCCGAAACCATCCCTGATATCACCATGGATCAGGCCCGCCCGGTGGAACTGGCCTTTCTGGAGTTCCTTGTCACCAGCCTGCTCGACAATGCGCCAGCCAAGGCGCTGGGCGGGGCGGCGGGGATGCGCGCCGCCTTGCTGGAGCGGATTTTCCAGACTATCGAGATCCGCCTGAGCGATCCGGACCTCAATTACCAGCAGGTGGCCGCCGAGCACGGGATTTCGCCGCGCTATTTGCAAAAGCTGTTTGAATCGATCGATGACAGTTTTGGCCATTATGTGAAGGTGCGGCGGCTGGAGCGGTGTCGGCTCGATCTGCGCAGCCCCTTGCATGTGCAAAAGTCGATTTCGGACATTCTGTTCGAATGGGGCTTTAACGATTCCGCCTCGTTCAGCCGGGCCTTCCGCGAGCAATATGGTGTGTCCCCGCGCGAATATCGCAAAGGCGCGACGGCGGTGGAGGAAGAGGCGCCGCCCCTGCTGCGCCGTGGCCGTCCCGCGCGCAGCGAGCGCGCCACCCAGCGCCTTGAGGCGGAGCCTGATGGCGAGGCCTCGCCGAGCGAGCCGGGGCCGGTGGAGACAGGCGTGGCCGATGGCCAGCCCGTGCGCCACCACCACCTGCCGGTCAGCCCGGAAACAGTGCATTGGGGTTATCTCAGCCGCAATCTCAAGCCCGCCCTGCATGTGCGCTCGGGCGATTATGTGACGGTGGAGACGCTGACCCACCACGCCAATGATGATCCCGAACGCATGGTGGAAGGCGATCCCGGCGCGGAAAGCGTCTATCACTGGGATGCCGAGGGCAAGGCGGTAGACCGGCGCGGGGCGGGGCCGATGGATGCCAGCGCCTTTGGTCGCGGGGCGGGTGAGGGCTTTGGCGTGCATATCTGCACCGGCCCCATCGCGGTGGAAGGCGCGATGCCCGGCGATCTGATCGAGGTGCGCATCCTCGATCTCAAGCCCCGGCCCAGCGGCAACCCACGCTTTGCCGACAAGAGCTTTGGCAGCAATGCCGCGACCTATTGGGGCTTTCATTATCGCGACCTGCTGACCGAGCCGAAGCAGCGCGAGGTGATCACCATCTATGAGGTGGAGGCCAGCGGCGGGCGCCAGCCCACGGCCCATGCGGTGTACAGCTACCGCTGGACCGAGCAGGTGGACCCGTCGGGCGTGCACCATGCCCGCTATGATTACCCCGGCGTGCCGGTGGACCCGGCCACCATCCAGCGCAATTATGATGTGCTGCGCAATGTGGAAATCCCGGTGCGGCCGCATTTCGGGCTGATCGCGCTGGCGCCCGCGTATCAGGGGCTGGTCGATTCCGTGCCGCCTGCGGCCTATGGCGGCAATCTGGATAATTGGCGCACGGGGCCGGGGTCGCGGATCTTTCTGCCGGTGCAGGTGCCGGGCGCTTTGCTGTCGCTGGGCGATCCCCATGCCTCGCAGGGGGATTCGGAATTGTGTGGCACGGCGATCGAATGTTCGATGACGGCACTGATCCAGGTTGTTCACCACCGCGCGGCCAGCGTGATGGACCCCTTGCGCGACCTGGATTACCCCCTGATCGAGACCGAGAATGAATGGGTGATCATGGGCTTTAGCCACCCCGATTATCTGAAGGAACTGGGCGAGGATGCGCAGAGCGAGGTGTATAAGCAATCCTCGATCGACGCCGCGATGCGCGATGCCTTTCGCAAGGCGCGGCGTTTCCTGATGACGGCCAAGCGGCTGAGCGAGGATGAGGCGATCTCGCTGCTCTCGGTCGGCGTGGATTTTGGCGTGTCGCAGGTGGTGAACGGCAATTATGGCGTGCACGCCATCATCCGCAAGGCGATGTTCACCAGTTGAGGGCGCGGCTCAGGTCGTCTTGTCCCCCGCCACGGTCACGCGATAGCCCGAGCGGGTTTCGGGGAAATAGTCCCACACCGCGAAATGTTGGGTGCAGCGGTTGTCCCAAAAGGCCACCGAATGGGGTTGCCAGCGGAAGCGGACCTGGAAATTGGGGTTCTTCACATGGTCGAACAGCAGGCGCAGCACCGCGTCGCTTTCCTCCCTGGACAGCTCGTTGATGCGGGTGGTGTAGGAAGAGTTGACGAACAATAGCTTGCGCCCGGTTTCCGGGTGGGTGCGGATCACCGGATGGCTGTTGCGGGCATAGGTGCGCGGATCATCGGGGAACAGCGCCTTGTAGACCGGATTGGCATCATGCACCGCCGTTAACGGATCCAGAAAGGCCTGCATCGCCGGGGATAGCGCCTCATAGGCGGCGTACATGCTGGCAAACAGCGTGTCGCCGCCATCGCCGGGCATTGTGTGGAGATAGAGGATGCTGCCCAGCGGCGGGGCTTCGTCGCAGCTCAGATCCGAATGCCAGCTTTCCCCGGCCACGAACGTGCTGTTGGCATCGGCGTGGATGGCCACCACTTCGGGGTGGCCGGGGATGCCCGCCACCGCCGAATGGATCGCCAGATCGCCAAAGGCGCGGCCAAAGGCTTTGTGCGCATCATGCGTCAGATGCTGATCGCGAAAGAACAGCACCTGATGCTCCAGCAGCGCGCGGTGAACCTGGGCGAACAGATCCTTGCCCAGCGGCTGGGTAAGATCGATCCCGAACACCTCCGCGCCGATGCGCTTGGTAAGGGGGCGGACGTCGATCAGATCATAGGGCATGGGACACATCCTGGTTCGGGGGCTTATTCGGGCGCGCGCAGCACGCCCTTGTCGGGGAAGATGCGGCGTTCGATGCGGCAATGGATGCCCTGGGTGCCATCCACCACCTGGGTCACGCCGAAATCGGCGGCCACGCTCATCAGCGAATAGCTGTCATTTCGCGACAGGCCCTGATGCTCGGTCAGCAGGTGGAGCATGTCGAGCGAAGCGCTTTTCATCGCCGTATCCAGATTGGGGCCAAAGCCGTGGACGATCCAGCAATCGGGGGTTTCCAGCAGCGGCGAGGGGAAGCTGAAATCCTTGCGCAGGATGATCTGGAACAGCACGTCGAGCGAGGCCTCGATCGCGGTGCCGCTGATTTCGCCATCGCCCTGGCTGATATGCGGATCGCCGATGGAGAACAGGCCGCCTTGCACCTGCACCGGATAATACATGCGCGCGCCCGCGCCGATACGCCAATTGTCGATATTGCCGCCGTGCAGGCCGGGGGGGATGGTGCTCACCGGCTCGTTGGTCGCCGGGGCCACGCCCGCTGTGCCCAGATGCGGGCGGGCCGGGATGGTGATGCCTGGCAGGGCGGGCTGGCGATCGCATTCAGCGCAATGGGTGATGCGGCCGGGGATGACGTATTTCTCTTCCACATCATAGGCATAAAGCGCGCTGGCCGTGTTGGCATTGGCGTCCAGCTTGTAAATCGTCACCCGCTCGGTCTGGCCGAATTCCTCGTAGAGGTGGCCCCAGTTCGCCTGAAGATTCGAGCCATAGTTGAAGCGCGGGGTCATTTCGAAATAGCGCACTTCGAGCATGTCGCCCGGCTCGGCGCCTTCGACAAAGATCGGGCCGGTCATGATGTGGCAGCCGGGCGCGCGGGTGGCCGGGTCGATCTGGGTAAAAATGCGGCGGATGTCATCATCAAACATCAGCGCCGGATCATCGCCCGCGTGATGGGTCACCGCCTGGGCGCGGATCAGGTCGCCGCTTTTGACCCTGAGCGCCGGTTTGATCTCTGGCGAGAAATAGCCCCAGTGGACGGTTTCGGGCGTGGCGCGCAGAAAATGCAGGGCACCTGGCTGCACGTCCTCGCGTTGGGCGGCAGGCTTGGGGCTGATCAGGGCCATCGGAACTCCTTTAGGGCAGGGAAACGGGGCGGCGCGCCCGCATCAGGCGCGCCGACAGATCATTCGCGGGTGTAATCGGCGGGCACGGCGGGATTGTCCCCGGCCTTGCCCCACAGCACAATCTCATTGCCCCACGGGTCGGCAAAGGCGTGGTTATAGCCGTTGAATTCCTGCCAGTAATGGTTGCGCCACAGGATGGTCGCGCCCAGCTTTTCGGCGCTGGCCAGAATGCGTTCGGGCGTGTCATCGTCGCTGACCAGCACCCAGACGCGGGCCTTGCGCCCGGTGGTGGACAGGCCGCGCGGTTCCGCGCCGGCAGGATCGGGATGGGGGCGGGCATTGGCCGCATCGAAAATGCCCAGATGCAGGTTGCCGATCTGGCTGTCGGTGCCATCCTTGTTCTGAAAAACGCTGCCCGGCACCATGCGGTGATAGATGCCTTGCGGGCGGGCGTCGTTTTCCCAGCCGAACACTTCGGCATAAAAGGCGCCGGCGGCGGCCGGATCATCCGAGGCCAGATCAACGAAAATGAGCGTATTGGGCATGATGGCCTTTCTGAAAGGTGACGCTTGCGCCGGGGTGGGTTTGCCGGTCGTTCTAGGTCTGCCCGGCTGGCCCGGCTTTGCGCAGGGCGCCAAGTTTGTTGTCTGCGCTTCCTCGCCAAAAGGTCGGTGGAAGAAACCGGGGCTTCCTCCACCGACAGGCAGCGGCTTATCCGGTCAAAGGACTCAGAACCGGAAGCCGACGGAACCGATGAACTGGCGCGGCGGGATGTAGGTGGTGAAGGTCTGCCCGCTGCCATAGGGATCGGTGTAGCGCGAATTCTCGCCAGCCTCGTTGAAGAGGTTGGTGACGCGCAGCGTGATGTCCACGGGCAGGTGATCGGGCTGGTAATGCACCATCAGGTTGACCTGATCGTAGGCCTCCACCTTGTCATAGCTCTGGTTGAAGATGCGCGCCTGTAGGCCGCCGCGATAGAGATACTGGACGCGCGCGGTCAGGCTGCCCGGCCCGACCCGGTTGGTATAGCTGGCCGCGACGCTGCCTTGCAGGGTGGGCATTCCGGGCACCTTGCGGCCATAGAGATCGACCTCTGCGGTCGCGCGTGCGGCGGCCGCGCCGGTGGTGTTGAACCAATAGTAATAGCCCGGATAGCCTGCGGCATTCTGCGCTGCGGTGGCCTGGTTCGCCTCCAGCCCGGTGGTGTGCGAGGTGATCGTGCCGTGGATGGCCGAGACCGATCCATCAAACTTCCAGTGCGGGGTGGGCGCCCAGCTGGTTTCCAGTTCCAGCCCGTAGATCCGCGCGGAACCGGCATTGCTGATGCCATAGCCATAGAGCTGCGGATCGCCATTGAGGAACTGCATGTTCTTGTAGAAATACAGGAAGCCCGAGGCGTTGACCTGGAGTGTGTCGTTCAGGAAGCGGTTCTTGCTGCCAAGTTCGAGCGAATCGACGATTTCGGGCAGGTAATCAGCCTGGATCAGGTCCGATCCGCCTTGCGAGGCGGTCGGATTGATACCCCCCGGCTTGAAACCGCGCGTATAGCTGAAATAGACCATGTTGGCGGGCGTCACCTTGTATTCCACCGCCGCTTTTCCGGTCCATACGCTGGTGCTGTAGCCCTTGGTGGGCCGCATTTGCAGATAGGCGCCCGAGGTGGCATTGGGCGTGCCGTTGGAGAAGGAATCGGCGGCCCCGCTGTAATCATCATGGTTGAAACGCGCGCCGCCGATAAAGGTCAGCCTGTCGGTGGGGTTATAGGTCAGCTGGAAATAGGCAGCCTCTTCCTCGCGCGTGATCGAGGCCAGATCGGCATAGGTGAGGGCCGCCACCGCAGGGTCGTTATAGGCTGTGCTTTCCGCCATGGCCGGGCGCAGGCCATTGGCATCCGCCGCCCGGTATTCGTTGATATACTGGGTGTTCTTCGAATGCAGATAGACCCCACCCACGATCCATTCGAGCGGCCCCTTTTTGTTGGAGGACAGGTTGACCTCCTGCGTGAAGGACTTGGTGTCATTCTGCCACAGCGCGACATGGTCGTAATTATAGCCGGTGTAGGTGCTGGAATTATAGGTCTGGGCATAGAACAGCGGGGCGGTCAGGCCATCGGCATCCCATGACAGCTCGCTGTGCATTTTCTGATAGGCGCTGATGGACCGGATCGTGGCAAAGGACGTGTCCCACTTCATCGTTGCCGAATAAAGCTGCGTCCTCACATAGGTGCGCCCCGGATAGTCCTGCGTCACGACGCGCGGATCGGGATTGGGGTCCGACGCGTTCTTCATCGCCTGCCCATGGCTCAGCCCGCGATACTGGATCGTATTGAGCGTCAGCGAGAAATTGCTGACCGGCTGCCACAGGACGGCCACGCGCCAACCGGTGTTGTCGGCATCGTCCTCCTTGAAATTGGCGTTGCCCGCAATGCCGTTGACCTTGGTATAGCCCTCATGCCCGGTGTGGTCGATCGCGGCGCGGATGGCGATCGTGTCGCCGATCGGCACGTTGATCGCGCCCTTGCCCATGAAGTAGCCGTAATTGCCGCCCCCCACTTCGCCCTCGCCCGAGAGCTTGCCCAGCTTGGGCTGGTTGCTCACGACGTTGATCGTGCCGCCGGTGGAGCCTTGCCCGAACATGGTGCCCTGCGGCCCGCGCAGCACTTCGATCTGGGCCACGTCAATGAAGGCGGCATTGGTGGCGATGGAGTTGAAGATATAGACGCCATCGATGTGATAGGAGACGCCCGGCTGGGTATCGGTGTTCTCGGGCGTTTGCGAACCGATGCCACGGATCGAGATCATCCGCTCGCCGCCACCGCTGTTGGCGACCATCAATCCGGGCACGGTGCCGTTGAGGCCGTTGACGTCGATGACGTTATTGGCCTTGAGGATGTCGGCGGGGATGACGGTCACGGTCAGGGGCGCTTTTTGCAGGCTCACTTCGCGCCGTTCCGCAGTGACCTTGATGTCCACCAGCCCCTTTTCGGCGGCGTCGGTGGCATCGGGCGTGGTGGCCGCTTGCGCCGTGCCCGCGATAAACGCCAGAAGTGACATGCTTGTGCCCAGCATGAATTTCATGTCGGTGTTCCTCAACATCATAGGCCCCCTTTTGTGGTGTGGGCCTCTCCCCGGTGGACGGACTTCACTGTGTTCAGTGGCCGTGTGCCGGTAAGTGTGTTCCCTTGCGCGCCGGGCGTCTTGAGGCGCGGCGCAGAAGTAGTTGATCACCGGGCGGCGCGGCTACGCATTTTGCGCTGTATTGGCAGGTTTCATAAGGGCGGGATGGGCGTTTGCGCGCCTGTGGGATGCAAAAGGGTGGGCAGGATTGCTCCTGCCCACCCTTTGTGCCGTGCGATGGGGATCAAGTCTCGGGCGCCTCCGACCAGATCAGGATGAGTTTTCCTCATCGCTGCCCGGCAAAACCCCGGATCAGGGCGTCATGAACGCCAGATCAGGCCCCAGCGGCACGATGCCATTGGGGTTGAGCGCCTTGATCGAATAATAGCCCTGCTTGATGTGATCAATGCTGACCGTGTCGCGCACGCCGGGCAGGGCCAGCATGGCGCGCAGATAGGCGCTGAGCGCGGGATAATCGACGATGCGGCGCAGGTTGCATTTGAAAATGCCATGATAGGCCGCGTCAAAGCGCACCAGCGTGACGAACAGGCGGATGTCCGCCTCGGTCAGCGCGGCGCCGAACAGGTAGGGGCCACCGGCCAACAGGCGCTGTTCCAACTCATCGAGCATGGCGAAGACCTCGTGAAAGGCTTCCTCATAGGCGATCTGGGTGGTGGCAAAGCCGGTGCGGTAGACGCCGTTGTTCAGCATGGCATAGACACGGGCGTTGAGCGCGTCGATGCCCTCGGCCAGATCCGCCGGATAAAGCGCTACGTCGCCCCGTGCCAGATCGCCAAAACCGGTGTCGAGGATGCGCAGCAGTTCGGAGGATTCGTTATTGACGATCGTCTCGCGCTGCTTGTCCCACAGCACGGGCACAGTGGCGCGGCCGGTATAGTCCGGCTCCGCGCGGGAATAGAGTTCGTGGATATAGGTGGCGCCATAGAGCGGATCGCGCGTGGCGCCGGGGTAATCCCCAAAGCGCCAGCCCTGCTCGGTCAGCGTGGGCTCCACAATCGAGACGGGGAGAACCTCCTCCAGCCCTTTCAGCTTGCGCGCGATCAGCACGCGCGAGGCCCAGGGGCAGGTGAGCGCCACATAGAGGTGGTAGCGCCCCGCTTCGGCCTTGAAGCCCCCGGTGCCGCTGGGGCCGGGGGCGCCGTCGGGGGTGACCCAGTTGCGAAAGCCTGAATGTTGGCGCACGAAGCCGCCTTTGGCATCGGTGCCCTGCACGGGCTGCCAGTCCGATGTCCATTTTCCGTTAACGAGCATGTGGTGTCCTTCAGGTGCAGGGCAGGGCGAGGGAATCGTCCGCCGTCTGCGTGGGTTCGCCAGCCCCGTGTCCGGGGCGGCGCAGGCGCAGAACCAGCAGGCCGGTGGCCAGGCTGATGAGAGCGCAGGTGATGAAAACCGCGTTGAAATTGCCCGTGGCATCGCGCGCCATGCCGCCCAGCACCGGGCCGACCGCCGCCGAGGTGGAGATCATGCACATCACCGAATAGAGTTCGAGGCTGGAATCGCGGTCAAAGAATTCCAGCAGCAGCATGGTTGTGCTGACATAGCTGAAACCCTGCCCCAGCCCAAAGCCCAGCGCGAACACCACCAACGAGGCCCAGCTTGACCCGACACTGAGTGCCAGAGCGCCGGTGGCCAGCCCCCCAAGCGCCAGCATGGAGAGATAGCGCGCCGAGATCCTTTCCCCCAGAATACCCGCCAGCCCGGCGCCAGCGGTCGCGATTAGCGCGCCCACGCTGAGCAGGCTGGCCGTCAGGCCCATCGACAGGCCGGTTTCCTGAAAATGCTGCGCAGCGAAGCTATGGATGGTGGTATTGACCAGCAGGAAGACCGAGTAAGCCAGCACGACCACGGCAAAGGTCCATGTGCGCATCGCCTTGCCGGCCTTGCTCCGGTGCGGGATTGCGCCGGACTGTGGCGCAGGTTCCGCTTCGGGCGCCTGGCCGCGCCCGGTGGCCAGCCCGGCGAACAGGCCCAGCACCAGCGCCAGCCCCGCCGCGCCCATCCAGTAATAGCGCCAGTTCGACGCATGGGCGTTCACCGCGAAAAACAGCATCGGCCCGGCCACCGATCCCAGATTGCCGCTGCCGAAATAGATCCCCAGCGCGGTGGAGCGCCGCGCGAAGGATTGCGAGATCACATGCACCCCCGGCACCGTGCCGCAGATCGAAAAGCCCAGCCCCACCAGCGCCGCGCCGACAAGGTAGCTCCACACCGCATGGGTGGTGGCAAAGGTGCCAAAGCCGAGCATCAGCGATACCGCGCCCAGCATCAGCGTCATGCTGACCCCGATGCGGCGGATGGCCAGAGCCGGTATCATGCTGGTCAGCCCGCAGACCAGCCCCAGCACGGTAAAGCCCGACCCAGCCTCGGCCCAGGTCCAGTGCAGATCCTTGACCATCAGGGGCAGCACCAGACCCAGCGCGTTGAACGTGGTGGCCATCAGGAGGAAATAGAGCAGGCACAGCGTTACCAGCACAAGGTAACGGGCGCGTCCGACGAATGCCATGAGCGAAGCCTTTCTCGGCTGGTTGCAATCTATGATGCAGATTGCCACGCTTTTTGCCAAGGTCTTGATGCTGGGCGCCCGATTTCCGATAATCAGGTGATTGAGCGGATATAGGCGCGCCAGCCGCCAAAGCCGGTGATATCGGTGGCCCCGGCCAGCGCGCGCGGCTCGGCCACGAAGCCCTTGACGATGCTGCCATCCTCCAGGCTGACCGTGCCGATGGCCAGCGGCGCGGGCACATCGACCACGAAACTGCCGAAAGCGGCGATGTCGAGTTCGTAGACCTCCACCTCGATGGCGCTGCCGTCTTCGCCCTCATGGATCAGCGCGGGCTTTGGGGGCACGGAATCTGCAATGGCATACAGGCGATAGGCCGCCGCCGTCCGGCATCGGCGCACCAGTCGCGCCGCGCGCGAGGTGAGTTGCCAGTGCAGCGGCATCCCCACCAGATGCGCGCCCACCACGGCCAGTTGCACGGTCTGGGGCACGCCCTGGATATCGAGCGGGGGCAGATCGGGCATCGGGGCAATCTCCTGATAGGCACGGGCCAGATCGAGCAGCGCGCGATCGGCAAAGGCCGGGGCGATGAAGGTGACGCCAAAGCCGGTGGCATTGGCGCGAAAACCGGCAGGAACGGCGATGGCGGCCATATCCAGCAGGTTCACGAAATTGGTATAAAGCCCCATCGCGGCATTGAGCGCGAAAGGCTCGGCCAGCAGTTCAGGTAGGCGATAGGTGGTGGGGCAGGTGGGCAGGAGCAGCGCGTCGATGCTCGCGAACAGCGCCTCTGCGGCGCGGGCGTGGGCGCGCAGGGCATAATCGGCGCGGAAGGCGGCGATGGCGCTGATGGCTTGCCCGGCCTGCACGATGGAGCGCACCACCGGATGGATATTCTGCGGCGCGCGGATCAGCAGATCCTCGATGGCGGCGGTGCGCTCGGCCACCCAGGGGCCATCATAGAGCAGCCGCGCGGCGTCGAGCAGGGGGGTGATGTCCACCGGCACAAGGATGGCGCCCATGGCTTCCACCCGCGCGATGGCGGCGTCGAACAGCCGGGCCGAGGCGGCATCGCCCAGAAAATTGCGCTGATCGGGCAGGGGCACGCCGATGGTGGCGCCTGTGGCCGGAAAGGCGGGCGTCGCTGCGGGGATGCGGCGGGAAAAGGGATCATCGGGCTGAAAATGGGCGAGGCAATCATCCACCAGCGCGGCATCGGCGGCATCATGGGTGAAGGTGGTGATGCAATCGAGCGTGCGGCAGGCAGGCACCAGCCCCAGCGTGCTCCAGCGGCCCTTGGTGGGTTTGAAACCGAACAGGCCGTTGAGCGCGGCGGGCACCCGGCCCGACCCCGCCGTATCCGTGCCCAGCGCCAACGGCACCAGCCCGGCCGCCACCGCCACGGCGGAGCCGGAGCTGGACCCGCCCGAGATATAGGCGCGATTATGCACCGCGCGGCAGGCGCCATAGGGGGACCGCGTGCCGACCAGGCCCGTGGCGAATTGGTCCAGATTGGTCTTGCCCACCGGCAAGGCCCCGGCCTCGATCAGGCGTTGCACCAGCGGGGCGGAATGGGGCGGGTCATAGCTATAGGCGGGGCAGCCCGCGGTAGTGGGCAGGCCCGCGACATCAATATTGTCCTTGATCGCAAAGGGCACCCCAGCCAGCGGGAGGTGCTCGCCCGCCGCCACGCGCGCATCCACGGTCGCGGCCATGTCGAGCAGGCTGGCGTCATCGAAGCGGCTGATCCACACCTCGGGCTGGATCGCCTCATAGGCGGCGATGCGGGCGAGGGTTTCGCGCGCGACATCCACCGCGCTGATCTGCGCGCGGGCCACGCGCGGTGCAATGTCGGACAGGCGGGGCAGGATGGGCAGCATCGGGGGCAGGCTCCGGGGATGGGGGCGGTCAGGCGGCATCGGCATGTTGGCGAAATTCGCGGGGCGACACGCCATATTGCGCCCGAAACGCCCGGCTGAAATGCGAGGAGCCGTTAAAGCCCCAGTTGAACGAGATCTGCGAAATCGATAGCGCGCCATAGACCGGGCTGGCCAGTTCCAGCCGGCAGCGTTCCAGCCGGCGCAGGCGCAGATAGGCGGAGAAGCTGGTGCCCTGCGCCGCGAACAGCTTTTGCAGATAACGCGAGGAGACGCCCGCCTCATCGGCGATGCGCTTCAGGGTGAGGTCCGGCTCTGCCAGCAGCGATTCGATGGTTTGGCAGACGCGGTGCAGATGCACCCCGCCGCGCGGGCGTCCGGTGCCTTTCATCAGCGCGGGCGAATCGCGGTCGGCCAGATAGGCGACCAGAAACTCTGTCAGCGCCAGTTCAATCGGGCGCATCTGGTTGGGCGTCAGCGTGTCGAGCGCATCGGCAGTGGCGCGAAGCATGGCTGAATAGATCGCGCCAAAGCCCTGCCCGCCCGCCACCTTGCCGATCCCCAGCGCCCGCGCCGAGACGATGCGGTGGGTCAGCGCCACGCGGGGGATGTTGATGAACAGCAGGTGGAAAGGCGTGCCCAGCCGCAGCCGCGCCGCCATGCCGGTGGGGCCAAAGGCGATGTCGCCGGGGGACAGCGGCTGGCTGCCCGTGCCATCCTCCAGATGCGCGGTGCCATCGAGCAGCAGCGCGAGCCAGATCGCCGAGGGTTGATCGCTGTTGCGCCCGGCAATGTCCAACGGCGTGCCCGCAATGGCGGCAAATTCCACCCCCATGGGCGATGTGCGGCAGGAGACGGAGGCGCGAAAATCCCCCATATCCGGCACGCCGCCCATGGGCAGTTTCAGCCGCGCCATCGTATCGAGCCAGGCCTGCCGCCGCAGGGCGGGCGGGTGATCCTGGCTCGAAAACCGCCATGGACTGGTTTCCGGGGCGGGGAGGCTCAAGGGGCCACCGGCTCGTGGCGGGCGGCCCAGGCGCGGCGATAGCGGGTGACGAGCCATTGATTGAACTGGCCCTGCGCGCCTTCCTGCCAGGAATAGCGGCCCCGGATCGCATAGCGCGAGCGCAGGCCGGCCTGCACCAGTTCGTCCACATGCATATCCTGCGCGATGATCTTGGCCGCGCTGGTCATGATGGTTTCCAGCCGGTGGGGGAAACCGGGATCATTTTGCGCGCCGGGGGCGACCAGCACGCCGGTGTCCTGCTCCATCGTTTCGGCGCCATCGGCGCGCAGGATGAGATAGATCACCAGATCGGGCGTCATCACCAGCGACAGGGTGGGGGGAACATTGGCGAAGGTGACGCGCGAGCGATCCTCGTCGGTGAGGCCGGGGAACACCGGCAGGATCGCCTTCTGGGTGGGGTTGAAGCTGGGATCCTTGTGCAGCGCGCCGTTCAGCCGCAGGAAACCGGCATCGTTGGGGTCGGCGTCGGGAAAGGTCGCCAGATGGCTGGGGATGAAGTCATGCAGCGGGCCTTTATGCAGCTTTGAGGCGTGGTAGCCGTCATTGTTGTTTTCAAACATCACCTTCCAGTTCCACGCAAAGCTGCCGGTGATGGTTTCGGCCAGTTCGGCTTTCTCCAGGTCATAGCCCTTAATGGCATCCTCGACGGTGGTGAGGCGCGGGGCGAGGGGGGCGGCGTCGGGATCGAAATTCACAAAGACAAAGCCCTGCCAGATTTCCACCTTCAGCTCGGGCAGGCGGATGTCCTTCTTGTCGAAATTGCAGGTGCGCTCCATCGCCGGGGCGCCCACCAGACTGCCGTCCAGATCATAGACCCAGTGATGATAGGGGCACACAAAGCCGCGCGTGTTGCCGGCCCCTTCTGCCACCAGCATCGCGCGATGCTGGCACACAGAGCTGAGCGCGCGCACCGTGCCCGAGCGATCCCGCGTGATCACCAGCGGTTCGCCCACGATGCGGGTGGTGAAATAGTCCCCCGTCGCTTTCACCTGCTCCTCGCGGCCCACGCAGAGCCATTCGTGGTTGAACAGGGCTTCCTTCTCGAATTCAAAGAAGGTGGCATCGGTGTAGCACAGCGGCGGCAGGGTTTCGGCGAGTTCGAGGCCGGTGATCGAGCGATCCAGGCCATCAAAGAAGGCATCATCCAGGTTATGGGCAGGCATTGGGGGTCTCCGCATATCAGCAGGCAGGGGATGGAATGGGGGGAGATTGCCGGTTTGCGGGCGGGGCGTCTTGCACACAGGCGCACAGACCACGGTGTGGCGCGCATGGAAACAGTTAGGGCATGTGGGATCAAGACCTGTCGGGCAGGGGGAGGGCAAGGCCCGTCTTGACCGATGCCCCCTGGAAGATGAGCATGATGAACCAAACACCGATGGATGCCGATCTGCTGATTTCCGGCGTGGAGATCATCACCATGAACGCCGCGCGCGAGGTGTTCCGCGATGGCGCGCTGGCCATCGCGGGGGACCGGCTGGTGGCGGTGGGCCAGCGCGAGGTGGTGGAGCGGCAGGTGCACGCCAAGGCCCGGCGCGACGGACGCGGCTTTGTGGCGACGCCGGGCTTTATCGACGGGCACATCCACATCACCGGCGACCCGCTGACCCGCGGCTTTGTGCGGCGCGCGCCCGAGGATAGCTGGAACGACAATCTGTCCAAATGGGTGATCCCGCTGTTCCGCGCACAAACCGCGCAGGATGAGCGGATTTCCGCGCAATTGGCGGCGCTGAGCATGATCCGCCATGGCACCACCGCCTTTCTGGAGGCCGGGACGGTGATCCATCTGGATGCGGTGATGGAAGGTCTGGCCGAAACCGGCATTCGCGGGCGGGTGGGACAATGGGTGGAAGGGCGCGCCTATGATCCGGCGGTCGATGCGGTGGCGCTGGCCAATCACGCCATCGGCCTGTTGCAGGCCGAGGTGGAGGCCTATCCCGATGGCGGGCAGGCGTTGCTGGCGGCCTGGCCGGTGTTGGTGGGCCATTCCACCAATGCCGATGCGGTGTGGATCGCGGCCCGCGCGCTGGCTGATCAGCATGGGCTGAAAGTGTCGGCGCATATGAGCCCGCGCCAGTCCGATCCCGACTGGTTTCTGGCGCGGTATGGGCGGCGCCCGCTCGAGCATCTGGCCGCGATTGGCGCGCTTGGCCCCAATGTGTGCCTGACCCATCTGGCCGCGATTGACGGGGCGGAGCTGGAGATTTTGGTCGAGAGCGGGGCGGCGGCGATCCATTGCCCCCATGCCGCGTTTCTGGGCGGGTTCGGGCTGGCGCGCCAGGGGCTGCATCCCGAGATGATTGCGCGCGGGGTGCCGTTCATGCTGGGCACCGATGGGGTGGCGACCGATATTTTGTCCTCCGCGCGGTTGATGGCGGCCGCCTATCGCGATGCGCGCGAGGATCAGGATCTGTTGCCCGCCACCACCCTGCTGGAACTGGCCACCACTGGCGCTGCGGCGGCGATGGGGTGGCAGGGCTGGACCGGGGCTCTGGTGCCCGGCCACAAGGCGGACATCGTGCTGCACGACACGCGCACGCCCGAATGGGGGCCGGTGTTCGACAGCGTGGGGCAACTGGCGCTCAATGCGTCGCCAGCGGGTGTGCATAGTGTGTGGATCGACGGGCGGCAGGTGCTGGAGGCCGGGCGGCATCTGTTGCTGGATGCCGAAAAGATTGTGGCCGACGCGGCGCAGGCGGGCCGGGCGGTGGTGGCGCGCACGGGCCTGCCCAACCGCACGCCATGGCCTGTGCTGTGATCCGGGGCGCGGGCGGATCAGTTTGCGGGCGCGTGCGGTCAAGCGGGCGCGGCCGATTGGCGCTAGATCAGGGCCGAGCCACAGAGCAGGAGGAGGTCGCCCGATGAACCAGATCAACCACGCCGTAGGCCCCCGCCGCCCGACATGGACCCATATTGCCTTTGCGGTGAGCGATGTGGAAGCTTCGGTGGCCTGGTATGAGGCGCATACCCATCTGCGCGTGCTGGCCCGGCATGAGGATGAGGATGGCCGCAATGCCTGGCTGGCCGATCCGGAGGAGAGGAGCCGTCCGTTCGTGCTGGTGATCGGGCAGTTTTATGCGGGCCACGATCCGTTTGCCCCGGCAACGCATCCTCCGCTGGGGCCGTTTGCGCATCTGGGGATCGAATTGCCCACGCGCGAGGCGGTGGAACAGGTTGCAGCACTGGGCCGCGAGAGCGGCTGTCTGGCGCTGGGACCGGTGCAGATGCCCAAGGATATTGGCTATATCTGTTTCCTGAAAGACCCGGACGGCAACACCCTGGAATTCTCGTTTGATCAGGGCGTGTATGAAACCGCGCGCAATCTGTGGCAGGTGGGCGCCTGAGTTACGGGCGTCCATCACGGCGACTGACAATCTCCGCTTATCAGCGCGCTCGGATATGCCTAAGGAATGGGCAGGGACCGAGGGGGCGATCAGTGGACTGGCAGACTTACGACCATTATTTGTTTGCGGCGGCGGCGCTGGTGGGCACATTCGCGGCCGCGATCGTGCTGATCCGCGTGCTGGAGGCGCCGCGCTGGGCTGCGCAGGTGGAGGGCATGGCGGGTGTCGTGCCGCCCTTCATCAACGTGCTGGGGGTGCTGTTCGGCCTTACCCTCGCCTTTCTCGCCAATGATACGTGGAGCGCGCAAGACCGGGCGCTGTCGGCGGTCAATCATGAGGCCGATGCCTTGCGGGCGATCTCCATCCTTGCCAGTCACTTGCCAGCGCAGGATGCCGCGCGGGTGACCGCCGCCGCGCGCGGTTACGCCGGGGCGGTGGTGGCGGAATGGCCCTTGCTCTCGCATCGCCATTCCAGCCCCGAGGCCAGCGCCGCGGCGGACAATCTGCTGGCGGTCCTGTCCGAACCGCGCCTGCTGGCCGAGAGCGGGCCTGCGGTCTCCGGTCAGGAAATCGCCCTGGCCATTGCCGTGCGCGATGGCCGCGAAACGCGGCTCTCGCTCAGCCAGACCCATGTCAATCCGCTGAAGTGGACGGGCATGGCGGTGCTGGGCTTTCTCACCATGGTTTCGGTGGCGGTGGTCCACGCTGGTAGCCCACGCAAGGGCGGACTGGGGCCGATGCGCGTGGCGGTGGCGATCTTTGCGCTGGCCTCGGCGCCGACGGCGGTGATCGTGCTGGTGCATGGCAATCCGTTTCAGCGACCGGCGGCCATATCCCCGGCGCCGCTGGCCGCTATCCTCGATACCGCCCGCTGAGCGACGACCGGTTCATGCTTGCCATGAAGGGGCATCGTGATAGGCATCCTTCCATGGCAAAATCCCTCATCGCATCGGCTGCGCTTCTCCTCGCGTCCACGGCCCATGCGGCGCCAGCGGTCGATCCCCTGCATGGCTGGGTTTCGGGCACGCCCGAAGGGTTGAAAGGCTGGACGCAGGGCTGGCTGGACGAGGAAAAAGCGGCGATCGCGGCCATCAAGGCGGTGAAGGGCGAGCGCACCATCGCCAACACGCTGGAGCCTTTCGACCGCGCGCAAAACGCGCTGACCATCGCCAGCAGCCAGACCGGGGTGTTGTATCAGGTGGCCGATACGGCGCCAATGCGCGATGCCGGTCAGGCGCTGGCCCAGCTTGTGTCCACGGCCAACACCCAGCTCAATCTGGACCGCGAGGTTTATGACGCGCTGATCGCGCTGGCCGCGACGCCCGAGGCGCGCGCCGCCGATCCCGCCACGCGCCATTATCTGGAGCGGACCCTGCTGGAATACCGGCTCGCCGGGGTGGATCGCGACGCCGCCGTGCGCGCCAAAATCCAGCAGTTGCAGGACAAGATCACCGCGCTGGGCCTGACCTTTGGCCGCAATGTGCAGGACGGGACGCAAAAGGTGCAGACCAGCGCGGGGCATTTGGCGGGCCTGCCGGCCGATTATATCGCCCGGCACCAGCCTGGCCCCGATGGCGTGGTAACGCTGACCACCGAACAGCCCGACGTCGCCCCCGTGCTCAAATTCGCCAGCGATGCCGGGCTGCGCCGCCAGATGGTGCTGGCCTATGGCAACCGGGCCTATCCCGCCAACCAGCAGGTGCTCAAGGATCTGCTGATCGCGCGGCAGGAATTGGCCACCACGCTGGGCTTTGCCTCATGGGCCGATTTTGCCGTTGCCGATCAGATGATGGGATCGACCAAGGCGCTGCATCAGTTTCTGGAGCAGCTTGACGCGGTCTCGCGCCCGATCGCCGCGCGCGAGATGGAGGCGCTGAATGCCTTTGCCGCCAAGACCGACCCTGCGGCGATGCCCTTGACCGAGGCCGATGCCAGCTATTGGCTCGAGCAATATCGCCGCGCCCATTTCGACTTCAATTCCCAGTCCGCGCGCCCCTATTTCCCCTATGCTCAGGTGGAGGCGGGCATTCTCGATGTGGCCGCGCGCCTGTTCCATCTGCGTTTCGTCCCGGCAAAGGATGTGGTGGTCTGGGGCCCGGGCGTCGCGGCCTTTGACGTCTATGATGCGCAGGCCGGCGGCAAGGGGCAGAAGCTGGGGCGTATCTTCCTCGACATGCATCCGCGCGAGGGCAAGGACAAATGGTTCTCCGCCGGGACCATCACGCCGGGCATCGCGGGCAGGCAATTGCCCGAAGGCTTGCTGATCTGCAATTTTCCGGGCGGCATGGCGGGTGATCCCGGACTGATGGAATATGGCGATGTGGTCACCTTCTTCCATGAATTCGGCCACCTGATGCACCATATCCTGGGTGGGCAGGGGCGCTGGTCAGGGCAGGGCGGCTTTAATGTTGAGGGCGATTTCGTCGAGGCGCCCTCGCAGATGCTGGAGGAACTGTTCCACAACCCGGCCGTCCTGCAAAGTTTCGCCAAGCACTATCAGACCGGCGAGGTGTTGCCCGCCGCGATGATCACGAAGATGAACCGCGCCGATGCCTATGGCCGTGGCTATTGGATGCAGCGCCAGTTGCAATTTGCCAGCTATTCGCTCGACGTGCATGACCGTCCGCCCGAACAGATCGACCTGCAACGCCTGTATCAGGATGATCAGCGGCGCTTTTCCCCCTTCGTGCCGCTGGCCGACGCGCACAGCTTTGCCTCCTTCACGCATCTCACCGCCTATGCCTCCAACTATTACACCTATCTGCTCGACAAGGTGATCGCGGTCGATTTCTATGAGCAGTTCGATGCCGCCGATCCGCTGGGCGGCCCTGCCGCGCTGCGCTATCGCCACAAGGTGCTCGAACCGGGGGCGAGCGTTCCGGCCAGCGATCTGGTCAAGGGCTTTCTGGGGCGCCCACAGAATGTGGACGCGCTGTCGCGCTGGATGAAGGTGCAATTTATTCCCTAGGGGCAGCAAACCCCAGCCACGCTATCAGGTGTATTGCGACGCCAGCCACCCGCCAGCGGCGGCGAGCACGAGCACGGGGATCACACTCCATTGGGCGCGGATGATCAGCCAGGCCGATAGCACCGCGATCGCGGCGGCCCGGCCATCAAAGCTGCTCAGGATGGGCAGGGTGATGCCGATGGGGCCCAGCGCCACATGGCGCAGGTCATGGAACAACACCTGCAACGCGAACCAGGCGCTGAGGTTGGCGATGACGCCAACGATGGCCGCCGTCACCAACGCCAGCGCGCCCTTGAGCAGGCGGGCATCTTCCAGCCGCTCGATCCACGGCGCCA
>Ga0302262_10000239_pt1 | contig 22804 bp, 14 predicted proteins | sample II_Fen_E3_4_FD_194557 | JGI IMG/M metagenome (GOLD analysis project Ga0302262, IMG submission 194557) | Peat permafrost microbial communities from Stordalen Mire near Abisko, Sweden - II_Fen_E3_4 | ecosystem: Environmental > Terrestrial > Soil > Wetlands > Permafrost | place: Sweden: Abisko...
ACGCCGCCGAACAGCACCGCCGCGAGCACGAGCCAGCCGAACACGCGGAGCGCGCTGCGCGGCGGCGCCGCGGCGGGCTGCGCGACGGCGAGGCTCGGATCCGGGATCGCCTGGCCGTAGGCCGCGGGCGAGCTCTGCGACCGCAGCCGGGCGACCGTCCCGGGGGGACTCGCGCTGGCCGACTCGGTGGCCGCGCGGCCCGCGTGGACCCCGCTCGCCGGCTCGCTGGCCTGGCGCGCCATCAACGGGTTCTGCCCGGTCGCCATCGACGGGCCGGTGAACGCGCTGGCCAGCTCGGTCAGGCCGCTGTGCGTGTTGGCGCGCGGCAGGCCGATCGCCGGCGAGCTGGTCGGCGCGCGCGACACCACGGCGGCGTCGTCGAACTGGCGCATCGACAGCCCCGGGTTGAGCGTCGCGACGACGTGCGCGTCGGTCGTCATGCCGAGGATCTGGGCGACCGCGACGCCGCGGCCGGCGAGGCACTTGTTGAGCTCGTACTCGAGCGCCTCCATGGTCTGCGGCCGCACGTCGGGATCGCGCGCCATCGCGGCCATCACCAGCTCGGAGACCTGGGCCGGCAGATCGCCGCGCACGTGGCTCGGCGGCGGCGGATCCTGCGTCGCCTTCTTGGTCAGGATCTCCATGAAGTTGTCGCCGGAGTACGGCGGCACCCCGGTGACCATCTCGTAGAGGATCGCGCCGAGCGCGTAGACGTCGCAGCGCGCGTCGGCCGGGCGCCCGGCGGCCTGCTCGGGCGACATGTACTCCGGGGTGCCCATCGCCATGCCCGGGCTGGTCAGCCGGCGCTCGCGCGCGGCCTCGGCCTCGGTGGTCTTGGCGATCCCGAAGTCGAGCACCTTCACCACATCGGCGGTGCCGTCGCGCGCGATCAGGAAGATGTTCTCGGGCTTGAGGTCTCGGTGGATGATGCCCTCGCGGTGCGCCGCCGACAGCGCGCGCGAGATCTGGCCGGTGATCTTCAGCGCCCGCGCGACGTCGAGCGCGCCCTCGCGCTCGATCACGCTGCCGAGCTCGACCCCCTCGAGGTACTCCATGACGAAGTACACGCTGCCGTCGGCGGTGGTCCCCGAGTCGGTGACGTCGACGATGTTGGGGTGGCCGATCTTCGAGGCCGCGCGGGCCTCGCGGCGGAACCGCTCGACCAGATCGGGCATCCGCGAGTAGCTCGGGTGCAGCACCTTGAGCGCCACGCGCTTGCCGATCTCGACGTGCTCGGCGAGGTAGACCTTGCCCATGCCGCCCTCGCCGATCAGCTCGATCACGCGGTAGCGGCCGTCGATCTCCGCGCCGATCAGATCCGGATCGGTCTCGTCGAGGTGCAGCCGGTGCTTGGCGAGCGCGGCGGCGCCGCTGTGGTCGGAGGCCGCGAGCTTGCCGGGGAGGCTCCGGCGATCCGGGGCTTGCCGGCGGTCGACCGCCTCGTCCTGGCGATCGGAGGCGCGCCGGCCGACCGAGCCGGGCTTGCGCACCGGGGCGTCGCGGATCGCGGCGGCGTCGCCCGCCGGATCGGCCGCGCCGCCGTGCACGCCCTGCTCGATCATGAGCCGCAGCTCGTCGGTGGGCGGCAGCGTGAGCGCCCGGGTCCGCACCCGCGCGAGCAGCTCGTTGCGCTCGACGCGCTCGCGCGCGATGTCCTCGGCGAACAGCTCCGCGAGGAACGTCGACATCCGGGTGCCGTCGGTGGTCGGCGCGTTCTGCGCGAGCCAGGTCTGCAGCGCCATCCGCATCCCGTCGCAGTCGGCGTAGCGTTCGTCCTTGGACGCCGCGAGCGCCTTGAGGCAGATCTCGTCGAGCTCGACCGGCACGCGCGGGGCCCGCTTGCTCGGCCGCATCGGCTCGGGGTTCTTCGCGCGCGCCAGCAGATCCTGCGGTTGATCCTTGCCCGGCGGGAACAGCTGGCGGCCGGTGAGCAGCTCCCACAGCACGATCGCCGCGGCATACATGTCGCTGCGGCCGTCGAGCTTCTCGCCGCGTGCCTGCTCGGGCGACATGTACGCGACCTTGCCGTAGATGATGCCCGGCGCGGTCTTCTCGATCTTCAGCGTGGACGACGCCAGGCCGAAGTCCGTCAGCTTGACCTCGCCGGTGTAGGACACCAGCACGTTGGGCGGCGAGATGTCGCGGTGAACCAGGTGCAGATCGGGGAACGAGTGCGCGTAGGCCAGCCCGCGGCACAGCTCCTTCACGATGTAGACCGCGACGTCGATCGGGAACGCGACCTGCTTCTTGGCGCACCGGTTCCACACCGCGCGCAGATCGCGGCCCTCGACGAAATCCATCGCGAGGAACAGCTCCCCGCCGACCAGCCCGGCGTCGAACACCGGGATCAGGTTGCCGTGCGACAGCTTGACCACCACCTTGGCCTCGTCGCGGAACCGCGCGACGTACTCGGCGTCGGCGAGGTGCGGCAAGACGGTCTTGATGACCATCAGGCGCTCGAGGCCGCGATCGCCGCCGACCGCGAGATACAGCGCCCCCATCCCGCCCTGCGCCAGGGGTCCCAGCAAGTGATACTTGCCGAATTTCCTGGGATAATGCTCCAGGTCTCCCTCGAGGAGCGGCACGACTGTCGAAGCTACCACGCGGCCCGAAGCGCCACCAATTCAGGAAGTGGCCCGATTGCTGCCCCCGTGGGAGCCGGCATAAGATGATGCAGATCTCCGCGGCGTATCCCGCGGAGTGAGGGATCCACCGACATGGCTGGCGAGCAGATCCTCGTGATCGACGACAGTCCGACCATCACGAAGGTGGTCCAGCTGATCCTGGCCAAGGCGGGCTTCCGAGTGCGCACGGCTCCCGACGGCGAGGCCGGGCTCGCCGCCGTGCGTGCGGATCGTCCCACGGTGATCTTGCTCGACTTCGTGATGCCGAAGATGAACGGCTACCAGTTTTGCAAGGAGCTCCACGCCGACGCCAAGCTCCGCGATATTCCAGTGGTCTTGATGAGCGCGCGCGGGGATCAGGTCGGCGAACGGTTCGTCAAGACGATGGGGATCGTAGACTACATTACCAAGCCATTCTCGCCCGAGGCGATCACCGCCGTCGTCCAGCACACGATCACCAAGTATGGCGCCGCGCCCACCGATCCAGCCCCGCGCTCGCTCGTCACCGGCGAAGATCTCGCAGCGACCGATGAGGCCGAACGCGCCGCGGCGCGTTGCACGGCGCTTGCGCAGCTGCGGGGCGCGATCGCCGATGCCCTCGCGGCCCAGCTCGAGCTCGCGACCGCGGCCGCGCCCGCGATCGGCGCGGCGGCGCGGGCGGCGCTCGGCGCCGTCGACCTGCGGCTGTTCGGCGAGGCCGCCCCCGGCCTGCGCGGCGATCTGCGCGTCGTGCCGCTCGCCGAGGTCCTCCAGCTGCTCCAGCGCCAGGACCAATCGGGCGTGCTCACCGTCGAGCGCTCCGGCGCGCGCGTCGACATCTACTTCCGGCGCGGCCGGGTCGACCAGGCGACCGCGCGCGGCGTGCCCGACGAGTTCCTGCTCGGCCGCTTCGTGGTCGACGCCGGGCGGATCCAGCGCCCCGAGTTCGAGGCGTTCCTCGATGCGCGCCCGGCGCAGCCCCGGCTGCTCGGCCAGCAGCTGGTCAAGCTCGGCCACCTCACCGAGGCCGACCTCGCCGGCTGCCTGACCCGCCAGTCGAGCGAGCTCATCTACGAGATCCTGCGCTGGCGGCACGGCGGGTTCCGGTTCGCCGCGGGCCAGGAGCCGCCGCCGAGCGTGATCGACGCCGGCCTCGCGCTCGACGTCGAGGCCGTGCTGATCGAGGGCTACCGCCGGGTCGACGAGTGGCACCTGATCGAGCGCGCGATCGACAACTTCGACCTCGTGTTCCTGCGCAACGAGGATGCGGTCGCCCAGATGGGCCGCGGCCGGCTCACCCGCGACGAGCTCGCCGTGCTCGAGCTGGTCGACGGCAAGCACACCGTCCAGGAGATCATCCGGAGGTCGCGCATGGGCTCGTTCGAGGTCTCGAAGATGCTCTTCCGCCTGCTGTCGCTCAAGCTGGTCCGCCGCCGCGCGCAGTCCGTCGCCGTGTAACCTGCGTCCCGACAACGCGTAAGCTCCGCGCATGCGATTGCCTGCTCTCGCGCTCGTCGTGGCGCTCTCGATCCCGGCGGCCACCCCTGCGGCGGCGGAGCATCGCCGCGTGGCGTTCTGGCCCGACGCGGTCCCCGCGGCGATCCAGCACCAGGCCAATGGCGACCTCGTGCTCGCCGCCGTGCGCGCGCTCGGCCGGTTTCACCGCGTCCAGGGCTCGCCGGGGTACCGCGCCGCGGCCGACTGGCTGGTCGGCGAGCTCACGCGCAGCGGGCTCGATTCGGCCGCCGTCGAGGGCCTGCCCGCCGACGGCAACACCCGATACGCGCAGTTCAAGAGCTACCTCGGCTGGCAGGCGACCGAGGGCACGCTCGAGCAGCTGGCGCCGGCCCGCCGCGTGCTCGGCGACTTCGCCGCGGTTCCGGTCGCGCTCGCCGACTACAGCCAGGACGCCGACGTGACCGCCGAGCTGGTCGACGTCGGGACCGGCGCCGATGCCGCCGCCTACCAGGGCAAGGACGTCCGCGGCAAGCTGGTGCTGGCCGATGGCGCGCTGCCCGCCGTGCACAAGCTCGCCGTCGAGGACCGCGGCGCCGCCGGCATCGTGTCCGATTTTCCCAACCAGCGCACCGCGTGGTCCGGCCTCGATCCCGACCTGGTGCGCTGGGGCCACCTGTCGCCGTACCAGACCGCCAACCGGTTCGCCTTCATGATCTCGCGGCGCACCGCCGGGGAGCTCCGCCAGGCGCTCGCGCGCGGCAAGGTCCAGCTCGCGGCGCACGTGCGCGCCCGGATGGTGCCGGCGACGTTCGACGTGGTCTCGGCGACGATCGCCGGCACCGACGCGGCCGCCGGCGACATCGTGCTCACCGCGCACCTGTGCCACCAGCTCGCCGGCGCCAACGACAACGCCTCGGGGAGCGCGGCGCTGCTCGGCGTCGCCCGTGCGCTGCAGGCCGCGATCGCCGCCGGTGCGCTGCCCGCGCCGCGCCGCACGATCCGGTTCCTGTGGCTGCCCGAGATCGCCGGCTCGCAGGCGTGGATCATCAGCCACCCCGAGCTCGCGCGCCGGATCCGCGCCGGGATCCACCTCGACATGGTCGGCGGCCGCCCCGAGGTCACCCACGCCGCGCTCCACCTCTCGCGCACCGCGGGCTCGTTGCCCCACATCATCAACGAGGTCGCCGCGGCGTGGACCGCCGACGTCGCCACGCGCTCGACCGCGTTCGCCGAGACCGGCGATGGCGACGGCCTGATCGCGGCCTCGGGCGGCCGCGATCCGCTGGTCACCGACCTGCGGCCGCTCGAGCTCGGCAGCGACCACCAGGTGTTCGAGGCGTTCGGCGTGCCGATGATCTACTTCCACGACTGGCCCGACGTCACGATCCACACCAGCAAGGACGTGCCCGACAACCTCGACGCGACCAAGCTCGGCCGCGTCACCTACATGACCGCCGGCATCGCCTGGACGCTCGCCGCGCTGCCCGACGCCGAGGCCGCCGTGCTGCCCGCGCTCGAGCGCGCCTCCACCGAGGAGCGGCTCGGCCACGCGCGCCACGCCGCGCTCGCCGCCGGCTGGAGCCCTGGCGACACCTGGCTCGCCGAGCGCGAAGCCGTCGCGGTCGGCCTCGACGAGCTCGCGACGATCGCCGCGCTGTGGCCGGCCACCGCCGCCGAGGTCCGCCGGACCCGCGCGGCGCTCGGCAGCTCGGCGCCACGCACGCCGCCGGCCGCGCCGGGCCCCCGCGACCCACGCATCCCCGAGCGCACCGCCGCCGTGCGCGGCCCGCTCGAGATCTACTACTACGACCACCTCGCGCAGGCCGGTGGCAACACCGCCGGGCCGACGGCGGCGATGACCCAGCGCGACGTGATCGCCTACGAGGCGCTCAACCTGGTCGACGGCAAGCGCTCGATCAGCGAGATCCGCGACCTGCTCACCGGTCGCTACGCCCCGGTCCCGCTCGCCGAGGTCACCCAGTGGTTCGACGTCCTCGCCAAGGCCGACGTGGTCCGGTTCCGCACGCGGTAGCGTTCGCAGCGCGGTGGTCGCGCGCGCCGTGCAACCCAGCTCGCAGCGTGCCGGCGCTTGCCGGCGAGACGGCGCCGGCGTCTACGTTGCCGTACCGGTGACGCTGCCGGCGCGCGGCGTCGGTGTATCGTCCGCGGCATGCGTACCTTGCCCACGTTGCTCTCCGTCGCGCTCGGTTGTGTCTGCGGTTCGGCCACCGCCGGCGCCGCCCCGAAGACCACGATCGTCAAGGCGGCCCGCCTGTTCGACGGCAAGTCGGACCAGGTGGTGTCGCCCGGCGTGGTCGTCGTGCAGGACGGCAAGATCATCGCCGCCGGCAGCCGGGTCAACGAGCCCGCCGGCGCGGAGGTCATCGACCTCGGCGACGCGACGCTGCTGCCCGGGTTCATGGACGCGCACACCCACCTGACCAACGAGGCGACCGGCGACTGGAAGAAGGACGAGCTCGATAATTTCAAGAAGCCGATCCCGCAGCTCGCGATCGAGGCCACTGTCTACGCCAGGCGCACGCTGATGGCCGGGTTCACCACCGTGCGCGACCTCGGCGCGAGCGAGCTGCTCGACGTCGGGCTGCGCGAGGCGATCAACGAGGGCGTGGTGCCGGGGCCACGCATGCTGGTGGCGACCCACGCGATCTCGGCGCGCGGCGGTCACTGTGATGAGACCGCCGGGTATCGGCCGGGCCTGCTCAAGGAGCCCGGCATCGAGGACGGCGTGGCCGATGGACCGGACCAGATCCGCGCCGCGGTGCGGTACAACGCCAAGCACGGCGCCGACGTGATCAAGGTGTGCGCGTCGGGCGGCGTGCTCTCGCTCACCGACAAGGTCGATTCGCCGCAGCTGACCCAGGCCGAGCTCGACGCGCTGGTCAGCGAGGCGCACGCGCTGGGCCGCCGGGCCGCCGCGCATGCCCACGGCGCCGAGGCCGCCAAGCGCGCGGTCCGCGCCGGCATCGACTCGATCGAGCACGGCTCGTTCGTCGACGACGAGGGGCTCGATCTGATGAAGCAGAAGGGCACCTACTTCGTGTACACGCCGGTGTTGTGCATCAAGGAGCGGCTGAAGAAGGCCGGCGCGCCGGCCAACATCATCGCGAAGGCCGATGCCGCCGTGGACGCGGCTGACTCGACGGTGAAGCGCGCGATCGCCAAGGGCGTGAAGCTCGCGTTCGGGTCCGACGCGGCGGTGTGCCCGCACGGCGCGCAGGTCAACCAGTTCGCCAACCTGGTGCGGCTCGGCATGAAGCCGCTCGCGGCGCTGCGCTCGGCGACCTCGGTCGACGCCAGGCTGTTCGGGCTCGACGCGACGCTCGGCACGCTCGAGCCCGGCAAGATCGCCGACGTGATCGGCGTGCCCGGCGATCCGTCGCGCGACGTGGCGGTGACCGAGAAAGTGGTGTTCGTGATGAAGGACGGCACCGTGTACCGCAACGACCGCAAGCGCTGAACGTCAGCCGGGACCGCGCCGGCGCCGGCGGGCGATGCCGAGGGTGATCGCCGCGACCGCCAGGGCCGCGGCGGGGTCGCCGCCGGTGCTACAGCAGCCGCCCGCCGCCGGCGCCTCGTCCTGACAGCTCGCGGAGCAGCCGTCGCCCGCCAGCGTGTTGCCATCGTCGCAGGCCTCGCCGACCTCGACGACCGAGTTGCCGCAGCTCGCGCCGGTGGCGACCAGGCAGACGTCGTCGAGGTTCCAGCCGCCGGCCTCGAAGCCCGGATCGCTGGTCAGCTCGAACGCCAGCTGGATCGTGCCCGCGGTGGCCTCGGCGGACACGTCGATATCCTGGAATCGCCACTCGTGATCGATGAGGTTGTACGACTCGCTGGCGACCGTGGCGTTCAGCGTGATCGCGCTGGCGTAGTTGTGCCAGACCGAGACGCCATTGGCCCGGATCACCGCTTGATCGAACACCCCGTCCTCGACGCCGAGCCAGCGGTAATACTGCAGATGGACCTTGGTATTGCCGCCGAGCGCGATGACCGGCGACACCGCGGCGGTCGCGGTCAGCGGCGCGTACCGGCCGTCGCCATCGAGCGCCAAGCCCAGCACGGCGTGGCCCCCCTCCGCCACCGCGGGATCGCCGCCGAGGCCGCGCGGCGGACCGACCTGCCAGCGATCCTGGGCCGCCGGGGTCGCGCTGTGCGTCCAGTCGGCGGCGCCCTGCTCGAAGTCGGCACACCAGATCTTCATCGCCGCGCCGACGTAGAATTGATAATAGGGATCTGCGCGGTTCCCGGGAAACGACTGGGTCGTGCCGTCCGCCAGCGTCGCCGTGAGGCTGTATTCGATGACGCTGCCCGCCGGCTGGCTCGGGATCGTCGCGCGCAGCATCGCCCCATCGGCCACGAGCGGGATCGTCGCCAGCGAGCCGCCGCGCATCCGCCAGGTGACCGCCGCCGCGCGCACCACCGGGACCTGGCAGCGCGCGCTGGCCGCGACCGTGGTGGCCAGCGCGACCGCGAAGCCGTCGCGGCTCGACGGGCCGACCTCGCCGGTGACCGTCGGATCGTACAGGCCATGGGCCTGGAACGCGGCGATGATGTCGCACTCGTTCGGCGTGCCGTTGCTCAGATCGCCATCATCGTCGTCGGCGACCAGCGCCTCGGCGAAGCTCGACGGGATGTCGACCGCGCGCTGGACCGTGCCGTGATAGATGTGGAGGAACCGCGCGAACCCGTCGGCGTCGCCCAGGCGCGCCTGCAGCGCGGTTCGCAGATCCCACATCGCCTCGCCGTAGATCTCGCCGTCCTGGTGGACCTCGCCGATCAGGTCGCCCGGCCACCGCTTCTTCTGGATCGGATCGAGGTCGCGCAGCGGCTCGTTGGTCAGAAAGAACCCACGGCCCAGCCCCGGATCACCGGTCATCGCGACGGCGAGCGTATCGCCCACGCCCTCGCTCATCGCGCCGTCGAACTGACCGACGCCGTCGATGATCGACTGGCGATGCAGCGAGTGGCCGAACTCGTGATAGACGACGTCCGCCAGCCGCGCCGTGTTCTCGCACATCCCCGGCGTCTGCGGAAAGAAGTGCAGATCATCGCCGGTCGAGTACGCATTACAGCTCCCCGGCGTCTCGTTGACATAGACCGAGAGCTGGTGCTCGAGGTACGCGAGCGCGGGATCGATCTGGCGCTGGACGAACTGCTTGACCTGGCTGGCGTAGACGAACGCGTCGAGCTGGGCATCGACGGCGGGCTCGCCGGCGCGGCTCCAGGTGACGCTGCCACCATCGTCGAGCCCGAGCGTGTCGGTCGCGAGCGCACCGCCGGCGTTATGGATCGCGACCCGCGGCCCCGACAGCCCGGGCGACAGCGTGGCGTGGCCGCCGCCGGTCCATGTGATCGAGCCATCGGGTCCGCTGGTCACCGCGACGCCGTTGAGGTCGAGATCCGCGCCGGGGGCCGGCCGCGGATGGCGCCCGCTGCTGGCCAGCGGGCCGCGGTCCGGGACATCGAACATCAGCGTGCCGGACTCGAACATCAGGGTGGACATGCGCGCGAACGCGGCGCACGTGGTGGCGTCGACGAACACGGTCCACCGGCCGGGCGCGCCCGCGCTGGCCGTCACCTCGACCTGCTCGGCGACCGTGTATTCGATGTCGACGCCGCCGGCGCCGCGGGTGTGGACGATCGGCACGATGACCCGCTCCGCCGCCACGGCCTGGCGGGCGACGACCGGCCGGCCCGCCGCGGCCAGCCACGCGGTCGCGGCCGCGATCACCCGGCTGGCGGCGATCGGCGCAGAGGACCGGACGCCGGGGAGCTGGGCCGGCAGGTTCGGCAGCGCCGTCGAGCCACTCATGATCATGCGGTCGTGCTTGAACGCAAAGCTGACCGTACCGCCGAGCACCGCCAGGCCATGGGCGCGCTGGGCGAACCCGACGCTGCGGAGCTCGCCGCGAGCGTCGAGCTGATTGGCCACCACGACGAAATCCTCCGGGCTCGCGCCCGGCGCCAGCACTCCCAGGTGCGCGGCAAGGAACCCGCGCGCCCACGCCTCGGCGACCGCGGCGCTGGTCACGCTGCCCGGCGCCGCCTGGCCGGGCCCCCACAGCCGGACCGGCACGCCGGTATCGTGGTCGTAGATCGCGGTCCAGTCGGTCAGCTGGGCGGCGTCGAGCGGACCGTGCCGCACCCAGGCGACCTCGCGGTGGCTCCGCGGCGCCCGCCCGGCGGTGACCAGCGGCGGCTCGTCCTCGCGCACCGGACCCGACGCCTGCGCCGCGCCGGCGCCCCCCAGCGCGACGCACCCCAACGCGCATAGCCACCTCGGCTGGAGCATGTCAATACCGCATCACACACGCCGCCAGTGACGCAACCAACCCTCGCCTGCTGACATCGTGTAAGGGCGGCGAGGCGTCAACGCGCCAGGTAGGTGCGCGCATCGGCGATATCGCGCCGGATCTGCGCGATCAGCGCCTCGACCGAATCGTACTTCTGCTCGTCGCGCAGCCGCGCCACGAACGCGGTGCGGACCCGGCGGTCATAGAGATCGCCATTCCAGTCCAGCACGTGGACCTCGAGCACCAGCTGCCCGGTGTCCACAAAGGTCGGATTGGTGCCCAGGCTGGCGACCGCCGGCATCGGCGTCCCACCCGGGACGGCCAGGGTCACCGCGTAGATCCCGGGCGCGATCGACAGATCGATCTCGGCGGCGATATTGGCGGTCGGCACGCCGATGGTCCGGCCGCGCGCGGCGCCGCGCACGACGATGCCATCGACGTCCCACGGGCGACCCAGCATCCGCGCCGCGCGCACGACGTCACCGCTCCGCAGAAGGCCCCGGACCTTGGTCGACGACGCGACCTCGTCATCGACGGTGACCGGCCGGACGATCGCGACCTCGACGCCGGCGCGCCGGCCATGCGCCTCGAGCGTCGCGGTCGTGCCGGTGCGGCCCTGGCCATAGCTGAAGTCGTAGCCCACGACGATCGCCCGGGCGCGCAGCGCGCCGATCAGCAGGTCGTCGACGAACGCGTCCGCCGACGCGCCCGCCAGCTCGCGGGTGAACGGCTCGATCACCACGGCGTCGACGCCGGCCTCGGCGAGCAGCTCGATGCGGCGCTCGATCGACGTGAGCATGCGCGGCGCGTGGGCCGGGGCGAGCAGCGCGGCCGGGTGCGGATCGAACGTCACCGCGACGGTGAGCGCGCCGCGGGCGGTGGCGAGCTCGCGCGCCCGCGCGATCAGCGCGCGGTGCCCCTCGTGCACGCCATCGAAGTTGCCGATCGCGATCGCGGCGCCCTCCCACGGGGGAGCGCTGCGGTGACCATGCACGACCTGCATGGTGCCGAGGCTATCGCGAAGCGCGGCCGTTGTGCGCGATGTGCGCGTGCGACTGCTGCGCCACGACGGTGGTCCACGCGGGGGGCACGAGCACGAGCAACCCCGCCGTCGCCCCCGCCAGGGCCTGGCCCGACGCGACGCGGATCAGCGCCGCGAACCGGCCGATCGCGAGCCCGGCGAGCAGCGCGGCCAGCCCGAGCGTGGCGCTGCCGATCGCCCCGGCCCGCAGATCGACCGGCAGCGCGCCCGCGACCGAGGCGGCGATCGCGAGCTCGGCGTAGCGCGGGCGCGCCACGACGCCGATCCCGGCCAGCGCGGCCACGCCGGTGAGCGGGCCCAGCGCGGCGATGGCGAGCGTCGCCAGCTCGCCCGGCGTGACCGGGTGCGCGGCCGCCGCGAACCACGGCGCGGCCAGGCCGGGCCACCGCGTCCCGGCGAGCACCGCGAGCGCGACGACGATCGCGCCGGCGATCGGCACGACGACGATCCAGCGCGGGCGCGGCCAGGGTGCGGTGACCAGCCGCGCCCCGGTGATCGCGACCAGCGCCGCGAAGCTCGGATCGAGCATCGCGGCGACCGCGGCGGGCAGCACCGCGACCAGCGGCGGGACCTCGGCGTCGTCGGGCCGCGCGAGCTCGGCCACGGCCCAGCCGGCGGCGGCGAGCGCCAGCGCGGCGCGCACGGTCGCCCCGCCGGCCTCGCCCAGCGACGCCACCGCGAGCAGCGGCGCCACCAGCGCGGCGACCAGCGCGGCGGCCGCGTCGCCGGTCATCATCCGGATCGCGGCGGCGAACGCGGCGCCTGCGAGAGAGAGCGCCGGTGGCATCCCCAGCGCGATCGCCGCGCCGCCGCAGGCCACGCCCGCCGCGGGAATCACGAACCACGATCGCACGCGCTCACACTCGAGGACCGCGTCGGGCCGCGCAAGTTTTCGCACGATTTTGCCACCGCGAGCCGCGCCTGCGCGGGTTTACCTCGCGGCGCGCTTGTGGGTACGCTGTGGGCCAGGTGTCCGATCCAAATCGAGCCGCGGTCGCGCTCGCGCGCGCCTACGTGGCGCGGTACCTCGCCGCGTACGCCGGCCGGCGCCGCGCCAGCCTCACCGGCCAGCTCGCCCTCACCAGCGAAGAGGTCGAGCTCGCGCTCGGCGGCCCGCCCGCGCTGCGCGACGACCTGGAGCGGACGCACGGGGTCAACGCTGCGCTCGCCGCGCTCGTGCAGGCGCTGGCCACCCGGCCCGAGCCCTTGCTCGCCCGCCTGGTCCGCGTGTTCACGCTGTCGGAGACCGATCTCGCGATCGTCAGCCTCCTGCTCGCGCCCGAGCTCGACCCCGAGCTCGAGCGGGTCTACGCCTACGCGCTCGACGACTTCGCCCGCAGGCGCTTCGACATCGGCTTCGTCGCGCGCGTGATCGCGGCAGGCCACGGCCCGACGATCGATCGCGTGCTGCTGCGGTTCGACGACACCGCGCCGCTGCGCCGGCTCGGCGTGGTCACGCTCGGCCCGCTCGCGGATGCGCCGGCGACGATGCGGCCGCCCCGGCTCGCCGACCGGATCGTCGGGTTCTTGCGCGGCCACGATACCATCGACGAGCTGGTCCACGGCCTGGTCCGGATCGGCGAGCTGGCGCCGCGCCGCACCGACGTCGTCATGGATCCCGAGCTGGTCCCGCGGATCGCCCGCGCGCTGGACGATCCGAGCCACGCGCCGCGCGTCCTGCTCGCCGGCCCCGAGGGCGCCGGCCGCGCGATGATCGCCGAGGCGCTGATCGGCGAGCGCGGCCGCACGTGCGTGCGGATCGACCTCGCCGGCATCGTCGCCGAGGGCAAGATCGCCGAGCGCGTCGCGGCGGCGCTGCGCGAGGCGGCGCTGCGCGACGCCGCGGCGATCCTCGAGGGCGGCACCGCGATCGATCGCGACGCCCCCCGCGCGATGATCCGCGCCCTCGCCAGCGGCCTCGCCGACCTCGCCGTCCCGGTCGTGTTCACGCTGACCAGCCACCCGAGCTGGCTGGTCGAGACCATCCCCTCGCTGGTCGAGCTCGACGTGCCGGCCCCGACGTTTCGCGAGCGGCTCACGCTGTGGAGCCGCGCGCTCGCTGGCGTGACGATCGCCGCCGAGGACGTCGAGGTCGTGGCCAGCCGCTACGCGTTCACCGGCGCGACGATCGCGCGCGCCGCCCACCGCGCGGTCCAGGCCGCACGCCTGCGCGATCCCGTACACCCCCAGGTCTCGCTCGACGATCTCGGCGATTCGGCCCGCCTCATGTTCTCGCACCGGCTCGGCGCGATGGCCCAGCGCATCCCGATCGGCTTCGCGTGGAGCGACCTCGTCCTGCCCAAGGACACCCACGACGCCGTCCGCGAGGTCGTGCGGTTCGCGCGATACCGGTCGTTCCTGCTCGAGGAATGGGGGTTCGCGGCCAAGCTACCGTACGGCCGCGGCGTCTCGGCGATCATGGCGGGCCCGCCGGCACCGGCAAGACGATGGTCGCGCAGCTGCTCGCCAAGGAGCTCGGCTACGATCTCTACCGCATCGATCTCTCCCAGGTCGTCAACAAGTACATCGGCGAGACCGAGAAGAACCTCGCCAAGATCTTCGACGAAGCCGAGACCTCGCACGCGGTGCTGTTCTTCGACGAGGCCGACTCGCTGTTCGCCAAGCGGACCGACGTCAAGTCGTCCAACGATCGCTACGCCAACCTCGAGGTCAACTACCTGCTCCAGCGCATGGAGACGTTCGACGGCGTGACCTTGCTCGCCACCAACCTCGAGCAGGGCCTCGACGACGCCTTCAAGCGCCGCGTCCGGTTCTCGATCCTGTTCGAGCTGCCCGAAGAAGCCGAGCGCAAGCAACTGTGGATCAGCATGTTCCCGCCCAAGGTGCCGATGGCCCCCCACATCGACTGGGACCTCATGGCCAAGCGGTTCGAGATGGCCGGCGGCTACATCAAGAAGGCCGCGCTGCGCGCCGCCCTGATCGCGGCGGAGGCGCGCCGCCCGATCACCACCGCGGACCTGGTCGAGGCCGCCCGCCAGGAGTACCGCGAGATGGGCCGCATCATCTGAGACCGCCGGGTCGCGGCGACTCACGTCGGCTCGCCGTGCGCCGCAGCACCTCGAGCACGCGCGGTGACCTGACACGTCGTCTTGCGCGCAGTACAATTTTCCCGTTGTCGGATCCCGAGTCCCGAGCCGCCCGGCCCGCTCGCCGCTGGCTTTGGCCGGCGCTGCGCTGGCTCGCGCCGAGCATCGTGGCGGGCTGCCTGGGCGCCAGCATCGCCGGCCTGGTCGAGAGCGGCTCCACCGGCGGCCTGCTCGGCGCGCTGGCGACCGCGGGGTTCACGGCGCTGGCCGCGGCGCCCGTGCTGGGGGTCGGCAGCGCGGCCGTCCGCGGCGTGGTCGCGGCGTGGCAGCCCGGCGAGGTCGCCGCGGCGCTGGTCGATGCCGACGGCGCCGCGCCGCGGCTCGCCGCCTGGGTCGCGGTGATCTGGCTCGCTGGCGCGGGCCTCGCCTTCGCCATGTCCCAGAGCGTGTGGATGGCGTTCGCGTACACCGCGTTCAAGCCGCTCACGATGAGCTTCCTCGAGCCGATGGCGGCGGTGGCCATCGCGCTCGTCGTCCTGGCGCTGTCGCGGCCATGCGCGCGTGGCGCAGCAGCGCTCGCCCGCCGGTTCGACGTCCGCTGGCGCCGGCGCGGCCGGGCCACCCTGCTGCGGCCGCGCGCGATCCTCGTCGGCGCGTGCCTCGCCACCCTCGCCGCCCTCGCCGCGGTGTGGTGGCTCGCCATGAAGCCGCGGCTCGGCCCGGTCGACACCAGCCTCTTGCATGCGCCGGCGGCCGGGCTCGCCGCGGCCGGCGCGCTCCACGCCGCGTGGCCGCGCCTCGCGCGTGCGCGCTGGCCGGTCGGCCTGGCCACGACCGGCGCGACCGCCGCGCTGATCGCGATCGCGCTCGGGACCGCGGCCACCGCGCCGTCGCTCGCCCTCGAGATCTGGGGCGACCACCCGCTCGCCGGCCGGACGATCGAAGCGCTGTTCTCGCTCGACGGGCTGCGCGCGCGGATCTCGCTCGCCGAGTTTCGGCCCGCCGCCCGGCCGGGCGCGCCCCACCCCGACATCGTCCTCATCACGATCGACACCGTGCGCGCCGATCACACGCCGCCCTACGGCGGCCACGCCGACATGCCGGCGCTGCGCGGGCTCGCCGCGCGCGGCACGGTGTTCGAGTGGGCGTTCTCGCCGAGCAACGTCACGCGGCGCTCGATCCCTTCGATGATCACCGGCATCGCGCCCGACCGCGTCCGCGGCAGCGTCGTCGGCTGGGCGCTGCGGCTCGACCCGCGCCACGTCCTCGTCGCCGAGCGGCTGCGCGCAGGCGGCTACGACACCGCGGGCTTCATGTGCTGCAAGGGCTTCTGGGGCAGCGAGTTCCACACCGGCTTCGAGCGCGGCCTCGCGCACCTCGAGATCGACGCCCACGGCCCGGCGCTCGCCGGCAAGGCGCGGGCCTGGCTCGAGGCGCGCGAGCGCCGCCCCGATCGACCGCCGCTGTTCTTCTGGATGCACATCCTCGAGCCCCACAACTGGGCGCTGGCCAGCGGCGAGCCTCGCAACGACGCCGACCGCCGCACCTTCTACGACCGCTCGCTCGTCGCCTCCGATCAGATGGTGCAGACCGTGCTCACCGCGTTCGCCCACCGCGCCCCCGGCGCCGAGCCGATCGTGATCGTGACCGCCGACCACGGCGAGGCGCTCGGCGACCACGGCCAGCCGTTTCACTCGACCGATCTCTACAACTCGCAGATCCACGTCCCGCTCGTGATCGCCGGTCCCGGCATCCCCGCGGGCCGGGTCGCCGAGACCGTGAGCCTCACCGACCTGGTCGCCACGGTGCTCGACCTCGCCGGCTTCGTCCCGCCCCCGGCGGGGGACGGCCGCTCGCTCGCCGACCTCGCCACCGCCACGCGCCCCGGCGACCCGGACGCCGGCGCCGCGTTCGCCGCGATGATCCAGGACCGGTCCAACCCCGGCGGCGTCACCGCGATCGTCCAGGGCCGCTGGAAGCTGGTCGACAACAACGACAGCTTCGAGCTCTACGATACGCGCAAGGATCCCGACGAGCACGACAACGTGCTGGCGCAGCACCCGGCCGAGGCCGCCCAGCTCCGCGCGCTGCTCGACGCCCGGCTCGCCGCGCGCGCGGTCTCGCCGTTTCCGTGACCCGCGCGGGGGCAGGGCCCACGCAGGGTCCGATCCGCGGCGAGGACGTGCACGAGCGTCGGAAGCCCGCTCGTGAACAGCGCCGCGCTCGATGGGTGGAGCGAGACGACGCCGGTCAGGACGACGCACTCCGCGCGCGAGCCGATGCGCGCGAAGCTGCCGCCGCGATCGAACACGGGGCAGACGTCGCGTGCGGGCGCCGTGGGCGTGCCTCCCACGACGAAGGTCTTGGGCCCCCAGAACAGCAAGACATCGCCTTGGTCGAGTCGCAACGGCGGCAGCTGTCCCTCGATCCGGAGCCAGCACGACCCTTCGGCGACGACGTAGAACTTCATCGTTCCGCGCGACCGGAATCGAAAGGCCCACGTGCCCCCGGCGACCAGCGTGGCAGACAGCACGGATCGCTCGACATCATCGAACGATTGCGGGATCGTCACTCGAGCGCCAGCGCGGCCTACCGCGGCTTGTCCTGGCTCGGCGCGTAGCCGAGCAAGTTGCGGAATGCGCGGCTGAACCCGGGCTCCGACCGATAGCCGACCAGCCGCGCGACCTCGGCCACCGTGCGCGAGCCGCCGCGCAGCAGGTCGGCCGCGAGCGTCATGCGCCAGCGCGTGAGGTATTGCAGCGGGGCCTGGCCGACGGCGACGGTGAACCGCTCGACGAACGCCGAGCGCGACATCCCGGCGGTGCGCGCCATCACGTCGAGCGTCCACGGCCGCGCCGGGTCGGCGTGCATCGCGGTCAGCACGGCGCCGAGCCGCTCCTCGCGCGCGCCGCCGAGCCAGCCCGCGCGATCGGGGTGCGTGGCGGCCCAGCTGCGCAGCGTGCGGATCACGAGCAGGTCGATCATTCGCGACACCATCAGGGCCGAGCCGGGCGCCGGTTGGCTCGCCTCGCCCAGCAGGAACCGCGACATCTGCTCGAGCCATTGCGGGACGCGGCCGCCATCGCCCGCGATCCGGATCACCGACGGCAGCGACGCGATCACCGGCGGCAGCGGGCCGCTCTCGTACTCGAACCGCCCGCCGACGAACCGCGTGACCTCCCCCGCGCCGGCCTGCGTCAGCTGGAGCCGCACCGGATCGAAGCCGGGCGGCGCGAACGGGTCGCGCGTGCTCCGAACCAGCGGGCGATCCGCGATGACGTGCCCGTTCCCGTGCGGCAGCAGGACCAGGTCGCCGGCGACAACCTGGAGCGCCGGCTCGTCGCCCACCGCGATCCACAGCGCGCCCTGCTCGACGAAGTAGAGGTGCGACGGGCCGGCGGGGAACCCGAACGCCCACGGCGCGGCGAGCTCGGCGCGATACACCAGATCGCCGCGCAACCGCACCAGCGACAGCAGGCTCGACAGCACGTCGGCGCGCCGCGGTTCCGGACGATCGGTCATGAAATCCGGCCGCGCGTGCGGCGCGGCGCTGTACATCGGGGGCATGAAAGCACATGTCTTGTCCTTACTCCTTTTCGCGGCGTGTAGCGACGAAGCAGTCAAACCGTCGATCGCGCTGGTCCATGGCGCGTGGGAGACCTCGACCGCATGGGATCCGGTCGTCACCCGCTTGACCGCGGATGGCTACCAGGTCGTCGCGATCGATCTCCCGGGCCGCCCCGGCAACCCGCTCGCGCCGGCCGACGCCACGCTCGCGGGCTATGCCGACGCCGTCGAGGCCAGGCTGGCGACGCTGCCCAAGCCGGTGGTCCTCGTCGGCCACAGCTTCGGTGGCCTCACGATCTCGACGGTCGCGCAAGCCCGGCCGGATGACATCCAGACGCTGGTCTACGTCGCCGCGTACATCCCGCGCGACGGCATGTCGCTGCTCCAGCTCGCGCAAGCCGACCTGACCAGCGCGATCGGGCCGCACCTGCAAGTCGATCTCGCCGCGGGCACCGCGACGATCGATCCGAGCGCAAGCGGCGCGGTGTTCGCGAACGACGGCACGCCGGCGCAGCAGGCCGCGGTCGCCGCCGCGCTGGTGCCCGAGCCGGTCGGCCCGCTGATGACGCCGGTCGCCGTGTCGGCGTCGTTCGCCAGCGTCGACAAGGTCTATATCAAGACGCTGCGCGATCAGGCCGTGACCCCCGCGGCGCAGGCCGCGATGATCGGCACGACCGAGGTCCGTGCGAGCTTCAAGCTCGACACCGGCCACGCGCCGTTCGCGACCGATCCGGGCGGCCTGGCCGCCGCGATCGAACAAGCGATCGAACGCTGACCCCCACGCGCAAAAGCAGGAGAATGCGATGTTTGGAATCTCGCCCCTCGGTTGGCTTCATACCCTCGGCAGCCTGCCTGCCCTTCCACTCGCGCTGGTCATGCTGTACCGCCACGGCCGGATCGATCCGAGGTCCGCGCTCGGCAAGGCGTACGGCGGCTTCATGGTGCTCGGCGCGGTGACGGTGTACCCGATCGCGCACGCGCCGGTCAGCCTGGTGATCGCGACGCTGACGATCGGCGTGCTCGCGCTCGGGTTCTCCGCGCGTCACCTGCGCGTGCTCGGGCGCGCGCGGCCCTACGTCGAGACCGTCGCGCTCAGCCTGAGCGTGCTGTTGTTGCTGGTCCCCACCGCGACCGAGACCCTGCGCCGCGTCCCGGACGGGCACCCGCTCGTCACCGATCTCGCGTCGCCGCTGCTGCGCGGCGTCCACCTCGCGCTGCTCGCTGGCTTCGTGGTCGGCCTCGTGATCCAGATCCGGGCGTTGCGCCGCCGCGCCACCTGATCATGGGACGGCAGCGCCGCGCGCAGCCGACGACCGACGACCGAGGCGGGCAAGCATCAGCGCGGATCGCGATGGTGACGACGACGGGGCGCGCGAAGGGCTCGACTTGCCGGCATGCACCGACCGAGCAGTCGACGCGGTCGCCACCAGAACTCGGGAGAGCAAGCGGACGGCCTGATGGACGGCGGCACGCGGTATCCCCCGGCAGCGCATCAGCAACTTCGCCGTCGCCCACAGCCCAGCGGCCCGAGCCGCCCCCCCTGAGAATTTCATTCTGATTTTCGGAACCGGACGTCCGCGCAGGGGACGGCAGCACCGCGCATCCGACGACCGACGACCGACGACCGACGACCGACGACCGACCGACGAGGGGCCAGCGCCGGGGCAGATCGCGACGACGACGACGGGACGCGCGAGTGGCTCGACTTGCCGGCATGCAAGGAGCGGCCGACGCGGTCGCCACCAGACCTCGGGAGAACCTGCGGACGGCCTGATGGACGGCGGCACGAGGTATCCCCCGGCAGCGCAGCAGCGACAGCGCCGCCGCCCACAGCCCAGCGGCCCGCGCCGAAGCCCCCTCCTGAGAATTTCATTCTGATTTTCGGAACCGGACGGCGGCGCAGGGGGACGGCAACACCGCGCGCAGCAGCCGCCCCCCACGTACCGGGACGCTGACTACGACTTGCGAGCTCTTCTTCTCCTCCTCATAAAAGAAGAAAAACATCTGGATTAGCAGTAGGGCCTGTGCGGGACGGTGAAGAACCGCGACCGAAGTGGCCCTGTATAGCTGCCGCGGTTCTTCAAGCAGCTGAGGGTAACCACCGCCCGGACGCCCGCGGCTGAGGGTAACCTGCGCCCGGACGCCCGCGATCGCGATCGCGTGACTATCCTCGCCAGCGTCCGTATCCACAGAGGGCACAGAACGCAGCCACCGCCCAGATGCTCACGTTCGCGCACTCGTGACCCAGCCGAGGCACGAAAAAATATCGGCGAATTCATCTTGCGTGAGGGCCATTCGACGAATAGCGTGGCTTTGTGAAGGATCGGAAGAGGTCGGCGGAGCGCGGGCGCGGGCGGCGATCGGAAGCGCGCCCGGTGCAGATGGCTCTGTTCAAGAAGCGCGGGGGGAAGCGACGTGGGGCGGGCCGGCCGCCGAAGGACGTGCGCGCGGGGGCGCCGCACAAGGCGAGACCCGCGCTACCGGCGCGGTACCCGGTTCACGTCGTGCTACGCGTCGTTCCGGCCGTCGGGAGCCTGCGCCGCCGCAGCGTTTATCGTGCGGTGAGAGAGGCCACGCTCACGGCGGCGCGGCTCGGCAAGATCCGGATCGTGCACGTGTCGATTCAACGGACGCATGTGCACTTGCTCGTCGAGGCCCATGGCAAGGGCGCACTCGCGTCGGGGATGCAGGGGTTTCAGATCTCGGCCGCGAAGCACATCAACACGGCGATCAGCAAAGGGCGCCCCGGGGCCAGGCGACGAGGCACGGTGTTTCCGGATCGCTATCACGCGGAGATCATCACGTCTCCCATGCAGGCGCGGCATGCGCTCAAGTACGTGTTGTCGAACTGGCGCAAGCATGGTGAGGACCGCAGCGCGACCACGCGCGGCTGGCGGATCGACTGGTTTTCGAGTGCCGCAATGTTTCCGGACTGGACCGAGTATGGCGACGAAGCGTGGCTGTGGCGCGGGCCCGCGACGTACCAGCCGCTGTGGGTGTACCGGCCCCAGACGTGGATTTTGAGGGAGGGTTGGAAGATCCACGGCCCGACAATCTCGTGCCATGAGGTTCCATCGGTGCAGCGCCGGCCAAGCTGACCTGAAGAGCCGTGCACGACGCGGCGAAAACGAAAAGTCGCTGCGGTGGTACGACACCGCCACGACCGAGGGGCGCCCGGTCCAGCTCCCAGGCTCGATATGGCGTTTAGCGTGGCGTCGCGTCGCGTGGCGCCGCGCCGCGGATCGACCTTGGAGCTAGCGCGGCGCGGCTTGCTTGACCGCGTCGAGCTCCTGCCAGCGCGCGAACAGCCGCTCGACGTCGGCGCGCGCGGTGTCGAGGCTGGTGATCAGCTTCTGGACCTCGGTCGGGCGGTCCTTGAACACCGTGGGGTCCGAGAGCGTGGACTCGAGCGTGGCGACCCGCGCCTCGGCAGCTGCGATCGCGTCCTCGATGCCCTCGAGCTCTTTGGCTTCCTTGAAGCTCAGCTTGCGCGCGCCGGCCGGCTTGGTCGTGGTGGCCGCCGCCAGGCGGATCTCCTTGGCCTCGCGGCCGCCGCGGTCGCCGCGGCCGCCCGGCTTCTTGCGTCGCTCGGCGTAGAACGAGTAGCTGCCCTCGTAGAGGGTGACCTGGCCGTCGCCCTCGAACGCCAGGATCGCGGTGGCGACGCGATCGAGGAACCAGCGGTCGTGCGAGACGATCAGCGCGCAGCCGGCGAAGTGGATGAGGCCGTCCTCGAGCGCGCCCAGGGTCGGCAGGTCGAGGTCGTTGGTCGGCTCGTCGAGCACGAGCAGGTTGCCGCCGCGCCGCAGCAGGCGCGCCAGCTGGACCCGGTTGCGCTCGCCGCCCGACAGCTGGCCGACCTTGGTATCGCTGACCGAGTCGGGGAACGCCAGCATGCGCAGAAAGCTGCGGATGTGGATCTTGCCGTCGGGGAGATCGACGTAGTCGTAGCCATCGCCGACCTCCTCCATCACGGTCAGCTCGTCGCGCAGCTCGCTGCGGCCCTGCTCGAGGTAGGCCGGCCGCGTGTTGGCGCCGACCACGACCCGCCCGGCGTCGGGCGGCTGCTCGCCGAGGATCGTCTTGATCAGCGTGGACTTGCCGGCGCCGTTGGGGCCGACGATGCCGATCCGGTCGCCCGGCTTCATGACCAGGGTCAGGTCCTTGAACAGGAGCTTGCCGCCCAGCGACTTGGTGGCGCGATCGAGCTCGACGATCGTGCCGCCCAGCCGCGGTCCGCTCGGCAGCCGCAGCGCCATCGTGTCGTTGCGCTTGTCGTCGGCGCCCGGCGCGGCGGCGACCGCGGCGTCGAACCGGTCGATCCGCGCCTTGGCCTTGGTGCCGCGCGCCTTGGGGCCGCGGCGGATCCAGTCGATCTCGCGACGGATGAACGACGACCGCTGGTACTCGGCCTCGGCCTCGTTGGCGAGCCGATCGGCCTGCTGCATGACGAACTCGGCGTAGTCTCCCTCGTAGGAGTAGACCTTGCCGCGATCGACCTCGAGGATGCGGGTCGCGACGCGGTCGAGGAAGTAGCGATCGTGGGTGACGACGATCAGCGCCCCCGGCCAGCTGGCGAGCCGGTTCTCGAGCCACTCGACCGTGGTCGCGTCGAGGTGGTTGGTCGGCTCGTCGAGCGCCAGCACGTCGGCCTTGCCGAGCAGCGCGCGCGCCAGGGCGACGCGGCGGCGCTCGCCGAGCGACAGCGTGCCGATCCGCTGGGTCAGCGGCGGCAGCTCGAGCGCCGCGGCGATCGTGTCGATCTCGTAGTCGGCG
>Ga0302262_10000242_pt1 | contig 22604 bp, 14 predicted proteins | sample II_Fen_E3_4_FD_194557 | JGI IMG/M metagenome (GOLD analysis project Ga0302262, IMG submission 194557) | Peat permafrost microbial communities from Stordalen Mire near Abisko, Sweden - II_Fen_E3_4 | ecosystem: Environmental > Terrestrial > Soil > Wetlands > Permafrost | place: Sweden: Abisko...
AGAGGGCGCGGAATTCTTTGGCGCCCGGCAATGTTGCGAGATACCAGCCGACATGCTTGCGCGCGATTCGCACGCCCAGCACATCGCCATAGAAAAGATGGAGGCCCGCCAGATGCTCTAGCAGGATGCGTTCCACTTCACTGGGCGGGAGTGCTGGCAATGTTTCGCCGGTCCGCAGGTAGTGCTCTATCTCACGAAATATCCACGGACGCCCTTGGGCGGCGCGGCCAATCAACAATCCATCGGCACCGGTCGCAGCAAGCACGCGCCGGGCTTTCTCGGGTGAATCGATATCGCCATTGGCAAACACCGGAATCGACACCGCCTGCTTGATCGCGGCGATGGTGTCGTATTCGGCTTCACCGGTGTACAGATCGGCGCGGGTCCGGCCATGCACCGCCAGCGCCTGAATGCCTGCCTGTTCGGCGATTTTCGCCACGGTCAGGCCGTTCTTGTTCTCCCGGTCCCAACCGGTACGGATCTTCAGGGTGACCGGCACATCGACTGCGGCCACGACGGCCTGCAGGATCTCGCTCACCAGCTGTTCATCCTTGAGCAGCGCAGAACCCGCTGCCTTGTTGCACACCTTCTTGGCCGGGCAACCCATGTTGATGTCGATGATCTGGGCACCCAGTTCGACATTGGCGCGGGCGGCGTCTGCCAGCATCTGCGGATCACCCCCGGCGATCTGCACCGAGCGCGGCTCGGGATCACCTTCGTGGATCATGCGCAGGCGCGATTTGCGACTGTTCCACAGGCTCATGTCACTGGTGACCATTTCCGACACCACCAGGCCTGCGCCCATCTGGCGGCAGAGTTGGCGGAATGGCTGGTCGGTGACGCCCGCCATCGGGGCGAGGATCAAGCCGTTCTGCAATGTATATGGACCGATGCGTACCGCCGACATAGCTGTGCTCGTTCTGCAGCCTGTGTGTGGCCGAATCATCCGCGGCCCGGGTCCGGCGGCTGCAAGGCGCCGTTTCACCCGATCCGCTCGAACCCCGCCACAAAGGTGCTTTCGCGACTTTTCAGGCAGGACCCGGACTATGAAAAAGGGTTGGCATGATACCCGCTCTCGATGACTGGATAAAGGCTGAATTGGATAAAATCTGAACAGCTCTGCGCTTATCGCCAATGGTTTGATAGAGGGCGCCAAGTCACAAAAGTATCGGTGAATACGACGACCGGATCTTGCCGTCGATCATTACATTTTCAGGTTGCATGGCTGTGTTGCAGGCCCGGTCGGGTTTTTACTCCGGCGAGCGGAAACTCAGGCTGTAATTTACCGCCTTGGCGCCCGGGTCGAGGATGTCCAGAGCGATATGAATCGGCGTCTGTGGCGGCATCTCTTCCTTGCCGGCCATCTCGCCGCTGAGGTATTCCCCCGGTTTGAACCGACGACTGGCAATCAGTTGCCCATTGGCATCGGCAAAGCGCAACTCCAGCAGAGGGAATGGCTGGGAAAACGACGCACGGTTATAAATGATCGCATCGACCACCAGCGCACCCTTGAATTCGGGATGGCTGCGTACCACCAGATTGCTGCTCTTGAGCAAGGTGATATCGACTTTCGAGGGCACCTTGCAGTCGATTTTCGGGCAGATCTGCTGGAACCATGGCCGGTATTGATCTTGCCGCGCCAGCTCATCGAAGTGATACCAGACGTACTGGCCCAACAGGCCGGCCAGTGCCAGCAACGCTAAAAAGCTCCAGGCCAGGCGGCGACCCCAGCGTGGCTTGGGCCGCTGCCAGTCCAGTTGCAATGGGTCATCGGTGAGGTCGAGCAGCGTTTGCTCGCGCACGTTGGGTTCGTTGCGGATGCGCCGGGTGCGGCTGGCGGTGGTCAGGACCGGCTCTGCCGGTTCCTCGTCGTCGCCATCAATGGCCGACCAACGGCTGCTTTTTTCGACGGGCTTGCGCGGGGGTGGCAAGGGCGGAAGCGGTTTGCCGTGCTCATCCAGCTCTTCATCGTGCAGCGATAGCGACGGCTCGGTACGGCCGCTGTGCTCCGCTTCGGCCTCGGGTTCGGCAACGACGTCGTCTTCGTGCTCATGCTCGTGGGCGTGTACTTGCGGCAGCTCGGCGACGTCATCGTTGCGCAGGCTGGCCCATTCTTCCGGTTCTGCCTGGGATTGGTCGCGCTGTGCGGTCAATGCCGGGCCGGGGAACTTGTCTGCGTCGGCTGGCTTGCTTTCGCGTTGTTCGAGGCGGGCCAGTTCTTCGTCGAGATCGAGGCTGTCCAGATCCAGCTCGGTGATCTCCCAGGGATCCGCCTCAGGTACAGGCTCAGGTGTCGGTTCGATAGGGGCGGGTGGTTCGGATTCGATCGGTGGCAGGACCGGAACATCGGGCGCGCGAACTGCTGCCACTGTTGCCGGAGCCGGAGCCGGAGCCGGTATTGGCGCAGGCGTCGGTGCTGGGGCCGGGGTCGGCAGCGGTTCGGGTTTCGGCTCGGCGGCGGTTTTACCGGCCCGTTGCTCCAACAGTTGTTTTGCCGCATTGAAGACTTGCAGGCAGGCCCCGCAACGCACCACACCGCGGGCCACGCTCAATTGCGCGTGGCTGACGCGGAAACTGGTCTGGCAGTGTGGGCACTGGGTGACAAAACTGTCGGTCATGCGGGTATCCGGTTCAAGCGGCGGTTAACGACGACGGCCCGTGATGCGTACCCAACCTTCACGGTTGGCAATCGGGTCCAGATCGAATGTTTCAGCATAGGCGGCGGCGACTTCTTCGCCTTGCTCGGCAAGAATGCCTGACAGTGCCAGACGGCCGCCGGGTTTGACCAGCGTGGCCAGCTGCGGTGCCAGGGCAACCAGCGGCCCGGCCAGAATATTGGCCACCAGCACGTCGGCGGGTTGCTGCGGCAGGTCTTGCGGCAAATACAGCGGGAAGTTTTCGGCGGCGATATGGTTGCGCCCGGCGTTATCACGGGAGGCTTCCAGCGCCTGCACGTCGATATCGGTGCCGACAGCGCTTTTCGCCCCCAGCAACAGGGCCGCAATCGCCAGGATGCCCGAGCCGCAACCGAAGTCGAGGACGTCGCTGCCGGTCAGGTCCTGGCCATCGAGCCATTCCAGGCACAGCGCGGTGGTCGGGTGGGTGCCAGTGCCGAAGGCCAGGCCGGGGTCGAGCAGCAGGTTGACGGCGTCCGGCTCCGGCGCCGCGTGCCAGCTCGGCACGATCCACAGGCGCTGGCCGAAACGCATGGGCTGGAAGTTATCCATCCAGCTGCGCTCCCAGTCCTGGTCGGCGATGACTTCGCTGGTGTGCTCGGGCAACTCGGCGTCGGTCAGCAGGCGCAAGTGCGCCAACACCAGGTCGGCGTCGGTGTCGGCTTCAAACAGGGCCAGCAGATGCGTGTGCGACCACAGCGGCGTGGTGTTGAGCTCCGGCTCGAAAATCGGCTGGTCTTCGGCATCCATGAACGTAACCGAGACGGCACCCACTTCCAGCAGGGCATCTTCGTAGGTTTCGGCTTGTTCCGGGCTGATGGCGAGACGGACTTGCAGCCAAGGCATGGCGTTTTACCTTCGAATAAAAAATGAGTGTGGCAAGAAGCGCGCAAGTTTACTGCTATGCGCCACAAACAACAAAGCCGCTGTGAAAGCGGCTTTGTTGACTGGAATGGGCAGGCTTATTGGTTCGCCAGCTTGTGTTCCAGATAGTGGATGTTGACGCCGCCTTCGCAGAAGCCTTCATCACGGGTCAAATCACGGTGCAACGGGATATTGGTCTTGATCCCGTCAACCACGATTTCGTCCAAAGCATTGCGCATGCGCGCCATGGCTTCTTCGCGGGTCGCGCCCCAGGTGATCAGCTTGCCGATCAGGGAATCGTAGTTCGATGGCACTTTATAACCGCTGTACAGGTGCGAATCGACACGCACGCCGTTGCCGCCCGGGGCATGGAAATGCTTGACCAGGCCTGGGCTCGGGATAAAGGTTTTCGGGTCTTCGGCGTTGATCCGGCATTCCAGCGCATGCCCGCGAATGACCACGTCATCCTGGGTGTACGACAGTTTGTTGCCGGCGGCGATGCTGAGCATCTCCTTGACGATGTCGATACCGGTGACCATTTCCGAAACCGGGTGCTCGACCTGAACACGGGTGTTCATTTCGATGAAGTAGAAGCTGCCGTTCTCGTAGAGGAACTCGAACGTGCCGGCACCACGGTAACCGATGTCGATACAGGCCTTGACGCAGCTGTCCAATACCGATTGGCGTGCCGCTTCATCGATGAACGGTGCCGGTGCTTCTTCCAGGACCTTCTGGTGACGGCGTTGCAGCGAGCAATCGCGGTCACCGAGATGGATCGCCTGGCCCTGGCCATCGGACAGTACCTGGACTTCCACGTGACGCGGGTTGGTCAGGTATTTTTCCAGGTAGACCATCGGGTTGCTGAACCACGCAGCCGCTTCGGAGCGGGTCTGCTTGGCCGCTTCGATCAGGTCTTCTTCCTTGTGCACCACGCGCATGCCGCGACCACCACCACCACCAGCGGCCTTGATGATCACCGGGTAGCCGACTTCACGGCCAATGCGCAGCGCAGTTTCTTCGTCTTCCGGCAACGGGCCGTCGGAGCCAGGAACCGTCGGCACGTTGGCGCGCTTCATGGCGTCCTTGGCGGAAACCTTGTCGCCCATCAGGCGGATGGTTTCGGCTTTCGGGCCAATGAAGGCGAACCCGGATTTTTCCACCTGCTCGGCGAAATCGGCGTTTTCCGCGAGGAAGCCGTAGCCCGGGTGGATCGCCGTCGCACCGGTCAATTCGGCAGCCGAGATGATCGCCGGAATATTCAGGTAGGACAGGTTGGCGGGTGCCGGGCCGATGCAGACGGTTTCGTCCGCCAGACCCAGGTGCATCAACTCGCGGTCGGCCGTGGAATGCACGGCGACGGTCTTGATGCCCAGTTCTTTACAGGCACGCAGGATTCGCAAGGCGATTTCGCCGCGGTTGGCAATCAGGACTTTTTCCAGCATCGCAGGCTCTCCCCGGTTCAAACGATGGTGAACAGCGGCTGGTCATACTCAACCGGCTGACCGTTTTCTACCAGGATGGATTCGATCACACCGCTGACTTCAGCTTCGATGTGGTTCATCATTTTCATCGCTTCGACGATGCAAATGGTGTCGCCTTTCTTCACGCTCTGGCCGACTTCAACGAAGGCTGGCGAGGTTGGCGAAGGGGTGCGGTAGAACGTCCCGACCATCGGCGATTTGACCACGGTGCCATTGAGCTTCGGCGCGGCGGCCGGTGTTTCGGCGACGGGGGCGGCGGCGACAGGCGCGGCAACCGGTGCGGCGACTGGAGCAGGTGCGTAGTACTGTTGAGCCGGGGTCTTGCTGTGACGGCTGATCCGTACGGATTCTTCACCTTCACGGATTTCCAATTCGTCGATGCCGGATTCTTCCAGCAGTTCGATCAGTTTCTTGACTTTACGGATATCCATTAATCATCAACTCCCAAGGGTCGGTCAGGGGTATATCGATAGCCGGTCAGGGCCACGGGGCTTAGCTTCTGGCTATGCCAATCATGGTTGGGTACTGCCGGCCAATTGTTCCAGGGCGGCCTCCAGGGCCAGTCGGTAACCGCTGGCGCCAAGACCGCAGATCACACCTACGGCAACATCCGAAAAGTAGGAGTGATGGCGGAAAGGTTCGCGTTTGTGCACGTTGGACAGATGCACTTCGATGAATGGGATGCTCACTCCCAGCAGCGCGTCACGTATCGCAACGCTTGTGTGTGTAAAAGCGGCCGGATTGATCAGGATGAAATCCACGCCTTCATCGCGGGCGGCATGGATACGCTCGATCAACTCGTATTCGGCATTGCTTTGCAGGTACATCAGATGGTGACCGGCTTCGCGGGCGCGGCGTTCCAGATCCAGGTTGATCTGGGACAGGGTCGTTGCGCCGTAGATTCCAGGTTCGCGGGTGCCAAGCAGGTTCAGATTGGGTCCGTGAAGAACCAGGAGAGTCGCCATCGTATGTCCCTTGTTATTTCTGTGAGCCACAGTGCGGCGACTATGCCGCAAGGTTTACGAACTGTCCAGTTAACAACAGTAGCCAGCACGATGAGCGATGTTCACGCGAAAATTGTGACTAAGGCGCTAAATTTGGTCATTTGCTCTAATTAGCCGCTCGACAAGGCCCTTGGCGTCGATTTCGCCGACGATCCTGACGTCGGACTGCTCTTCGCCGCTCTTGCCATAAAAGATCAGCGCCGGGGGGCCGAACAGCCGGTAATGATCGAGCAAAGCGCGTTGTTCGGCGTTGCTGTCGGTCATGTCGAAGCGAATCAGGCGATAACCCCTTAACAAACCGACGACCTGCGGGTCGGGCAGTACATCGTGTTCGATCACCTTGCAACTGATGCACCAGTCGGCATAGAAATCCAGCAGCAGGGGTTGGCCGGCGTTTTTTGCCTGGCTCATGGCCAGTTCCAGCGCCGACCGCGTGGTCACGGTTTGCCAGGCCGAAGCTGTCGGCGCGGGGGCATCCGCACGGCCGACGGCCATTGTGCCGAGGGGGCGAAACGGATCGCTTTGCCCGCTCAGGGCGCCGACCCAACAGGTCGCCGCGTAGATCAACAGGAACAGGCCGACCAATTGCCCCAGCCGTTCCCCGGTGGTTTTCTCGCTCAGGTTCAGGGTGCCGAGGAAGAGCGCCACGCCTGCCGCCAGCAAGCCGATCAGCACCAGGGTGATCGGCCCAGGCAGCACGCGGCTGAGCAAGGCAATCGCCAGTCCCAGCAACAGCACGCCAATCGCATTCTTCACGGTCACCAGCCACGGCCCGCTTTTCGGCAGCCAGGCAGCGCCGCCGGTAGCGACCAGCAATAGGGGGGCGCCCATGCCCAGGCCCAATGCAAACAATTTCAAGGCGCCGCCCAAGGCATCGCCGCTGGCGCTTATATAGAGCAGCGCTCCGGCCAAAGGCGCGGAGACGCAGGGCGAAACCAGCAAGCTGGAAACCACGCCCAGCACTGCCGCGCCCCACAGTGAGCCGCCTTCGGTTTGACCGGCGATGCGATCCAGACGGCTGCTGATGGCGTAAGGCAAGCGCAACTCGAAAGCACCAAACATGGCCAGGGCGAACGCCGCGAAGAACAAGGCAAACGGCACCAATACCCATGCCGATTGCAGGCGCGCCTGTAAATTGAGGCTGGCGCCAAACAGGCCCATCAGCGCGCCGAGCACGGCGAAGCAGACCGCCATCGGCAACACATAAGCGAGGGACAGGCTCAAGCCACGCAGGCCGCCGACCTTGCCGCGCAAGACCACGCCAGAAAGAATCGGCAACATGGGCAGCACGCACGGGGTAAAGGTCAGACCAACCCCGGCGAGAAAGAACAACGCCAGTTCCTTCCAGCTCCACGGGCTTTTGCCCGCAGGTGTCAGTGGGGCGGGGCTGGCGGCAACATCACCGATGGCCAGGCGCTCGGTTTCCGGCGGGTAGCACAGGCCTTTGTCGGCGCAGCCCTGATAGGTGACCAGCAAGGTAAACGGACGGTTGTCGCCGGGGGTACGTGGCAGCTCGATATCGAGGATGCCGTGGTACACCTCGACATCGCCGAAATACTCGTCGTGCTTGGCTTCGCCCTGAGGCAGTTGCGCGGCACCCAGGCCAATGTCGGCGGGCTCGGTGCGGAACTGGAAGCGATGGCGATACAGGTAATAGCCTTCGGTGGCGACGAAACGCAGCTTGATCGACTGCGGCGTGGCGTCCATCAGGTTCAGCTGGAAGGCTTGATGAACCGGCAGGAAATCCTTGCTGTTATCGAACGAACTGCCGCCAAGGGTGGCGCTGGGACGGCTGTCCAGCAGGCTCGCACCAGCGGCGGGCAGGGCAAGGATCAACAGCAGCAGGCATAACAGGCGGCGCATGGCGGTCTCGCATTTCCAGAGTCCGCGCATCATATCGGAGTTCCCTACTTGCGTAGGAGCGGCTTTAGCCGCGAAGAAGGCGCTGCTATTGCTTGCGGCTAAAGCCGCTCCTACGAAGGGTGTCGGATGCGCGGCAAAAAAGCGCAGGTCTTAAACCGTAGTTTCTGGCAATTCAATCATGTAGTGGGTGCCCGCCTTGCTGTCGCGGTTCGAGTGGACCTGGTTGCGCCCGGCGTGTTTGGCACGGTACAGGGCGTTGTCGGCCATGGCGGCAAGGCTCAGGCTGTCGTCGTTGTCGCCGAGCTCGACCACGCCTGCGCTAAAGGTGCAGAACAGGTCCGCCGGTTGCGCCGGGTAATGGATTTCGGCGAAGCGCCGGCGGATTTCATCGAGCACATGGTGGGCGTTATGCAGGTCGGTGTCCGGCATCACGATGGCGAACTCTTCACCGCCGTAACGGCCGATGAAATCGCTCTTGCGCAGGCGTTGCTTGAGAAACAACGCCAGGCTCTTGATCACCCGGTCGCCCATGGGGTGACCATGGCTGTCGTTGACCTTCTTGAAATGGTCGATATCGAGCATCGCGAAGCACAGCTGCTTGTTCTCGCGACGGCTACGAAAGCAGCAGTCTTCCAGCAATTGCAGGATGTGCGTGTGGTTGTACAGCCCGGTCAGGCTGTCGCGAACCATCCGCGCCTTGAGATTGCGCGCCCGACCCGCACGGTTGCGCACCGTGGTAATCAGGTGGCGCGGCTGGATCGGTTTGGTCAGGAAGTCATCGCCGCCTTCGCTCATGGCGTCCAGTTGCTTGTCCAGGTCATCCTCGGCCGACAGGTAAATGATTGGCACGCTGACATAGCGGTCGTTGTGGCGAATGACCTTGGCCAGTTCGGTGCCGGTGCAGCCAGGCATGTACATGTCGAGGATGATCAGGTCCGGCTGGAAATCGGCCAGTTCGGCCATGGCCTGAATCGGATCGAGCAGCACCCGGGTGACGATCCCGGCGCTGTTGAGCAGGCGTTCGGTGTGGGTGGCCTGGGCGCGGGAATCATCAATAATCAGCACTCTATAAGGCTCGTATTGCGCCACATGGATCAGCACTTCGAGTTTTTCCAGCAGGCTCGATGCTTCCAGCGTCCCGGTCAGGAACTCTTCGCCACCGGCACGCACGGCCGCCAGACGGGTCGGGGTGTCGGTTTCCTGATGGCTGAAGAACAACAGCGGTAGCTTTTGTTCCAGGCTGTCTTGTACCTGGGCCGCCAGTTTCAGGCCCTCGCCGGGGCCGGAAAAGTCGACATCCATGACAATGGCGGCCGGATGGCGCTCGGCCATGGCGGCATGGAAGGTTTCGATATTGGCCAGCGGCTGCGCGAGCAAACCGAAAAACTCCAGCTGTTTAGCCAGGCGCTCGGCACGTTCGGCGTCCTGCAAGACGATATAGATCGGCTTGCGTAGCGGAGGCAGGGCCATCTGGTCGAGCCGGTCGCCCTGGCGCAAGCCGGTGCGCGACATGCGCTGCATCAGGCGGTTGAGTTCAGTGATCGAGGCGCTGCTCAGGCGGCCACGATTGGCCTGCACGACCATCAGGGCGGCATTAATGCTGCGCGCCAGGTCGGCATGTTCGACCTGTTCGAAACGCTCGGCGAAACGCAGCAGGCGCTGGGCGGATTCCGTCAACTCTTCCAGTTCGCTGACCGACCATTCACTTTGCTGCAAGCGCTGCCACACCTCAAGAATCTGGCGGGCTTGATGGATAACACGCTGCGCAAAATGATGCTTGAGGCGATCACGGCTGGGGTCTTCTGGTTCGGCCATTATCCTGACTACTGTTATTTTTCGCTGAGGATGACTGCTGGCGCTATGCTAGCACCTCTTCCTCGGGCCAAGAGTGCCGTAAGTCAAATAATTGGCAACAAGTTCACGTCTTTTGCTGCATTTTGATGACATTGAAAGCCGATTTACCGATGGTTACGGCATTCTTGCGGTGCTTACCAGTAACCATGTGCTTTTTTGAGAGAAGAGCAAGCCCACAGGAGGGGCCGCCTTCGCCAATAAATTCGCTTGCGTCACGCTCCAGTCGAGCCATTGTGACGTTGTGTCTGCCCGCAAAAACCTTGCGTACCACGTGCCTGTACAAGGCACCTTGCTGTAAGGTTGCGGTCCAACCGACTCACACTCCGGGATTCAAAGGAACAACGCCATGCTGGATTGGAAGAACCGCGCGGGCAGCGCAAGTGAACCTGTTGCCGATACCGCCCCCGCCAAGGAACGTGGCTACTTCGGTGGTCTGTTTTTCAGTCGCGCCGTGGGTATTCTGGTCGGTGTCTATCTGGTCGTGACCGTGCTGATCGGCTGGTACTGGAGCCAGGAGCCGGCGCTGTTCCCGGTCCAGCAGAACGCCCAGGCCGCCGCCGAGCGCCAGGGCCGGCAGATGGTGGTTGGCTTTACCACCATTGAAACCCTCAAGACCGTTGCCCAGACGCTGCTCGACAAGCGCGGCGGTTACCTGTCCAACGACCGCATGCCGCCAGGCTTGTGGCTGGACAACATTCCAAGCTGGGAATACGGCGTACTGGTGCAGGTGCGCGACCTGAGTCGGGCCTTGCGCAAGGACTTCGCCCGCTCGCAATCGCAATCGGCCGAAGACAGCGATCTGGCTCGCGCCGAGCCGCTGTTCAACTTCGATAACAAGAGCTGGATCCTGCCCTCCAGCGAGTCGCAGTATCGCGAAGGTATCGCGGCGCTGAATCGCTATCAGGCCCGTCTGTCCGACCCTGAGCAGAAGAACGCACTGTTCTATGCGCGGGCTGACAACCTCAACAACTGGCTGGGCGATGTCGGCACCCGTCTCGGTTCGCTGTCGCAACGGCTGTCGGCCAGTGTCGGACGGGTCAAGCTCAACAGCACGCTGAAAACCGAGGCCATCACTACCGTCAAGCCGGGCGAAGTGCCGCAGGTCGACGAAGAGATCGTCGAGACGCCATGGTTGCAGATTGACAACGTGTTCTACGAAGCTCGCGGTCAGGCCTGGGCCTTGTCTCTGCTGCTGCGGGCTGTCGAAGTCGATTTCGCCGATGTGCTGGCGAAGAAGAACGCCACGGTCAGCGTGCGCCAGATCATCCGCGAGCTGGAGGCTTCCCAGGAGCCGATGTGGAGCCCGATGGTGCTCAACGGTAGCGCGTTCGGCATGTTGGCCAACCACTCGCTGGTCATGGCCAACTATATTTCCCGAGCCAACGCGGCCATTATCGACTTGCGTCAATTACTCTCCCAGGGCTGATGGATGTCGACTTCCTCCAATGAAGCCGCGCATCGCGCGGCTTCCGACGCTGAACAGATTGCCTGGGTCGACGAGCAGGACCAGTTGTTGGGCGCCATGCGCCGGACAGACTTGCGCGAGCAGGGCCTGATCGGCCGTGGCACCCATATCCTGCTGTTCAACTCGGCGGGCGAGTTGTGCGTGCATCGCCGCACGCTGAGCAAGGCCATCTATCCCGGTTACTGGGACGTGGCGGCGGGCGGCATGGTTCAGGCCGATGAAAGCTATGCCGAATCGGCGAGCCGTGAGCTCGAAGAGGAGCTGGGTGTCAGCGGCGTGCCGTTGCGCGATCACGAACGGTTTTTCTTCGATCAGCCGGGCAATCGCCTGTGGTGTGCGGTGTTTTCCGCGGTATGGGACGGCCCGCTGACGTTGCAGCCGGAAGAGGTGCTGGAAGCGTACTTTCTGCCGGTGGCCGAGGTGCTGCGCCAAACCCACGAAAAGCCCTTTTGCCCGGACTCGTTGGCCGCGCTCATGCGGTATTTGGCGCAAGTCGCGAAAGTTGAGTGATTTGGCGCATTTTGGCGCTTAGCAACGATGATTTTTGCCGTTACACTGCGCGGCCTTTTAAAGCTGCACCGGCTTGCCGGTCCAGTTGCGCTGCCCCTGCCTGAGTGGGGCTTCGCGGTCGGTGTTCACCGGCCAATCTTCAGTCCTCAACAAGAGGATTTCCCGTGGCCAAGAAAGCCGCATCCTTCGCCGCCCTCGGCGGTCTGGTGTTTTCCACCGACGCAGGACGGCATTGTCCCGACTGTCGTCAGCCCATCGACGCCTGTACCTGCAAAAAGAACCTGATTGCCGAAGGTGATGGCGTCGCCCGTGTGCGTCGTGAAAGCAAAGGTCGTGGCGGCAAGACCGTCACGACCATTACCGGTGTGCCCTTGCCTGAAGACGGGCTCAAGGAGCTGGCCAAGACGCTCAAGCAGCGCTGCGGCACCGGCGGGTCGCTCAAGGACGGGGTGATCGAGATTCAGGGCGATCACGTCGAACTGCTGCTGGCGGAGTTGGTCAAGCAAGGGTTCAAGGCGAAGAAGTCCGGCGGCTGAACACCACGGCGCTTTGAGCGAACCGGGCAAACTCTGCGCCATCCCTTGGGTCTATTGCCCATGGCGTGGCTGGCACCAAACGGTCATTTCCACTCTTTACACTGCGCCCAGCCCGCTAATGGCTGGGGCTATCTGACTCTTTATAGGGGACTTCGATGTCCGTACGACGCACACGCAAAGACGATGGCAGTCAATGGACAGCTGCGGACAGCCGCAGTGTTTATGGGATTCGTCATTGGGGCGCCGGTTATTTTGCAATCAGCGACGCCGGTCGGGTCGAAGTTCGCCCCAACGGCCCGGACAGCAAGCCCATCGACCTCTACAAGCAAGTTGAAAGCCTGCGCAAGAGCGGGTTGTCCTTGCCATTGCTGGTGCGCTTCCCCGGCATCCTGCAGGACCGCGTCCGGCAGTTGACCGGTGCGTTCGACAGCAACATCGCGCGCCTGGAGTATCAGAGCAAGTACACCGCGCTGTACCCGATCAAGGTCAACCAGCAGGAAGCGGTGATCGAGAACATCATCGCCACGCAGGACGTGTCGATCGGTCTTGAAGCCGGCTCCAAGCCGGAGCTGATGGCCGTGCTGGCGCTGGCGCCCAAAGGCGGCACCATCGTCTGCAACGGTTACAAGGACCGTGAGTTCATCCGTCTGGCGCTGATGGGCCAGAAGCTCGGTCACAACGTCTTTATCGTGATCGAGAAAGAATCCGAAGTTGAGCTGGTGATCGAAGAAGCCGCCGAGCTCAAGGTCGCGCCGCAGGTTGGCCTGCGCGTGCGCCTGTCTTCGCTGGCGTCGAGTAAATGGGCGGACACCGGTGGCGAAAAATCCAAGTTCGGCCTGTCGGCGGCGCAGTTGCTGTCCGTGGTCGAGCGCTTCCGCAAGGCCGGTCTGGACCAGGGCATCCGCCTGCTGCACTTCCATATGGGTTCGCAGATCGCCAACCTGGCGGACTATCAGCACGGCTTCCGCGAAGCGATCCGTTATTACGGCGAGCTGCGTAACCTCGGCCTGCCGGTGGATCACATCGACGTCGGTGGCGGCCTGGGGGTCGACTACGACGGCACCCATTCGCGCAACGCCAGCTCGATCAACTACGACATGGACGATTACGCCGGTGTCGTGGTTGGCATGCTCAAGGAGTTTTGTGACGCCCAGAGCTTGCCGCATCCGAACATTTTCTCGGAAAGCGGTCGTTCCCTGACCGCGCATCACGCCATGCTGGTGGTGCAGGTTACCGACGTCGAGCGGCACAACGACGAAGTGCCGCTCATCGACGACAAAGACAGCTTGCCGGAAACCGTGCAATGGCTGGTCGACCTGCTTGGCCCGACCGATATCGAGATGGTCACCGAAACCTACTGGCGCGCCACGCACTACATGAGCGACATCGCCACCCAGTACTCCGAAGGCAAGATCAGCCTGGCGCAAAAAGCCTTGGGCGAGCAATGCTACTTCGCGGTGTGCCGTCGCCTGCACAACTCGCTGAAGGCGCGCCAGCGTTCGCACCGACAGGTGCTCGACGAGCTCAACGACAAGCTGGCCGACAAGTACATCTGCAACTTCTCGGTGTTCCAGAGCCTGCCAGACACCTGGGCCATCGGCCAGGTGCTGCCGATCATTCCGCTGCACCGTCTGGACGAAGAGCCGGTACGCCGTGCCGTGCTGCAAGACCTGACCTGCGACTCCGACGGCAAGATCAAGCAGTACGTCGATGAGCAGAGCATCGAGACCAGCATGCCGGTGCATGCCCTCAAAGACGGCGAAGACTACCTGCTGGGGATCTTCCTGGTCGGCGCCTATCAGGAAATTCTCGGCGACATGCATAACCTGTTCGGTGACACCGACTCGGTGAACATCTACCAGAACCCGGATGGCAGCGTGTACCACGCTGGCATCGAGACCCACGACACCATCGAAGACATGCTGCGCTACGTGCATTTGTCGCCGGAAGAACTGATGACCCATTACCGGGACAAAGTCGCCAGCGCCAAGATCACTGCCCGCGAGCGTACTTACTTCCTTGATGCGCTGCGGCTGGGGCTGACACGGTCTTCGTATTTGTCCTCGTAAGCGCGGCATTCTCGGCGGCTAAAGCGGAGCGCCGCCCGGCCGCTCCTATGGCGGGCATATTCCCTCTGTAGGAGCGGCTTTAGCCGCGAAGGGGGTGTCCAGCTATGTCCTACAGGGCTCGCCTATAACTGTGTAGGCGATTTCTGAATCGCTGCTTCACCCTCTACGGCACCCGGTTTCTCGGCCAGAATTCCGGCCCGCCGTAGAGGAACCCCGTCATGCCCGATTCAGCTTTCAGCCTGGATATCCCTTGCGCTCCCTTTGCGTTCGACGTGCTGTCCTTCACCGGCTGCGAGGCGATCAGCCAGCCTTATGTGTTTGCCGTGGACGTCGCCTGCCATGACGATGCGCTGGATATCCGCAGCCTGATGTACGCGGCGGTGTTTCTGGCGTTCAAGGACGGCAAGGGTGGTTTTCACGGCCAGGTGCATGGCATCGTTCGGCGGCATTTCCTGCCGGGGCCAGCCTGTTATCGCCTGACGTTCGGGCCGCGCCTGGCCTGCCTGGGCCAGCGTCACAACCAACGGATTTTCCAGGACCTCACCGCGCTGGAAATCATTGCTCGCGTACTGCTTGAGCATGGCATCCGCGACAACGGCTATTGCTTTGAACTGAAGACGGAGTGCCAACCCCGTGCCTACTGCGCGCAATACCATGAGACGGATTTGCAGTTCGTCGAACGGCTGTGTGCCGAGGAAGGCATTCACTATCACTTCCGTCATTCGCGACAGGGGCACGAGTTGGTGTTCGGCGAGGGCTTGCGCAGTTTTCGCCGTACGCCGGAGGCGCACTTTCAGCGTGTGGCGAACCTGCCGGGCGTCCAGCGTTTCGCGGTCAGCCATGAAGCGCGCGATATACCGGGGTCGCGCGTGCAGCAGACGGCCGAAGGTGAAAGCACCCTGCCATTTCTCAGTGCTGGCCAGTTATTGCCCCTGGCCGGGCATCCGCAGGCCGAGTGGAATCATCTGTGGCTGGTGACGCACGTGCGGCATCGAGGCGGATACGCCAATGGCCCGGTATACAGCAACCAATGGAGCGCAGCGCCATGGGAAGTTGGCTTTCGTCCTCAAGCACCCCGGCATGCGGCGCGTCGGCTGGATGTGCAGCGGGCGCACGTCATCGGGCCGATAGCGGATCAGGCGCATCTGGATACCCAGGGGCGCGTGTGCGTGCGCTTCGATTGGGCCCTGAGCGAATGCTGGCTGCCGGTGACCGAGCGTTTGCAAGGCTGTGACGACGAAGGCCGGGCGCGGCTGCGGGCCGGCATGCAGGTGGTGGTGAGTTTTCTGCAAGGCGATACCGACCAACCCCTGGTGACCGGCTGCCTTCTTGCGCAACCGGTCGCCGCGATGCCCGTGGCGGCATTGCCGGCTCCGGCCGAGGAGAAGCGCTGCATCGAGGCCTGGCTCGATCCGCGCACGCTGCTCGGCGAGGCGCGCAGCCTGCAGGTGGTCGGTGGGCCCAGTATCAGCTTCGACGACGGCTGCCAGTTGCTGTTCCGCGTGGGTGACAACACGCTGGGGCTGGATGGCCAGACGCTCAAGCTGTCGGCCAATCGGCTCAGTGTGTCGTTGGACTGAACCAGCCACCACTGCGGTTCAACCGCAAGGCGATCACTCCGAGGCTGACGCTGCGCAGCACCATGAACAGCATGAAGGTCAGCCACAGCGCGTGATTGCCCAGACCCTGGGCAAGCCAGGCCACCGGTGCGACCAACAGGACGCTGAGCAGCATGGTGTTACGCATTTCCCGGGCGCGGGTGGCGCCGATGAACAGGCCGTCGAGCAGGTAACTCCAGACCGCCACCAACGGCAGTACGGCCAGATAGGGCAGGTAGACAAAGGCGATCTCGCGAACTTCGACGATATCGGTCTGCATCGCGATAAAGCCGCGCCCGGCCAGCAGAAACAACAGGGCAAAGGCCACGCTGCAAATCAGCGACCAGCCGCCCGCCACGGTCAGGGCGCGGCGCAGGGCCGGGCGGTCATGGGCGCCGATGGCATGACCGCACAGGGCCTCCACGGCATGGGCCAGACCGTCGAGGGCATGGGCGGTAAGCAACAGGCCATTGAGCAGCAGGGCGTTGGCCGCCACTGTGGCATCGCCCAGTCGTGCGCCCTGAACCGTGATCAGGAAAAACACCGATTGCAGCGCCAGGCTGCGAATGAAAATGTCGCGATTGACCGTCAGCAGCGGCCGCCAGTTGGCCCAACGCTTCAGCGCCGTCCAGCACACCTGGCCGGGATGCGCCAGCAAGCCTCTGCGAGTCAGGGCCAGGCCGACCAACACGCCGAGCCATTCGGCTAGCACCGAAGCCCGCGCCGCGCCGACCACGCCCCAGTCCAGCCCGAGGACAAACCACAGGTTCAGGGCAATATTGCTCAGGTTGGTGGCCAGCAGAATCGCCAGCGGCGCCCGTGCGTTCTGCAGACCGAGGAACCAGCCCACCAGCGCATAGCTGGCCAACGCAGCTGGCAGGCCAAACAAACGGATGTGGAAGAAGTCCAGGGTCAACTGATGCAAGTCCGCCGAAGGCTGCATCATCGCCAGGGCCAGATGACTGAAAGGCAAGGCGATCACTGCCAGGACAAACGCCAGCAGCATCGACAGCAACAACCCTTGCAGGAGGATTTGCCGCAATGCCGCACCGTCGTTGCGCCCGGCGGCCTGGGCGGCAAAGCCGGTGGTGCCCATGCGCAGGAAACCCATGGCCCACGCGAGAAAGGTATACAGGCTGGCCCCGACGGCCACGGCGCCCAGTTGATGGGCATGGGGCAGGTGGCCGATGACCGTGCTGTCGACCAAGGCCACCAGCGGTACGGAGATATTCGACAGAATCATCGGCGCCGCCAGCGCCCAGACCCGTCGATGGGTGAGGCGATGGCGCCAGTCGTTGAGCAGGCTGGACAATGGGATCCCCCTTGGAGTACGGGGCATTGTAGCTGCGCAATCCGATCTCAGGTGGGAGCGAATTTCATGTGTGAGCGGCTTTAGGCGCGAAGACGGCGTTGCTGACGATAAATCTCCATCGAATGAATGTACCGGCCCCTTCGCGGCTGAAGCGGAGCGCCGCCCGGCCGCTCCAACGAGTGGGTGTGTCAAAACGCCATTCTCCGGGCTGAGAACAAAGTCTCAAACTCGTGGTCCTATCACGCGCCTCGTTCCTTGTGGGCAAATGACTGCTATATAGTCTCGACCACTTTAACCCGTTGCCAATTGAGTGCCCCATGTTCAACAAAGGATTGTTTTTGGCTTGCGCGCTTGTGCTGCTCAGTGCCTGCGATTCCTCCACGCCCGATAAACCCGCTGCTGCGACGCCGAACACTCAGGCAACGGTTGCGCAGGCGAGCAAGCCGAAACCGGCGGTGGACCTGCCAGCCTTGGCCAAGCGGTATGCCGGACGTGAACTGAGTGTCATCGATGTGTCGGAAATCCAGGTCGACGGTGCCAGCACCTTGTCGGTCAGTTTCTCCGCGCCGCTGGACCCCGAGCAGAAGTTCGCCGAAAAGCTGCACCTGGTGGACAGCAAGAACGGCAAGGTGGATGGCGCCTGGGAGCTATCGGATAACCTCATGGAACTGCGTCTGCGGCATCTGGAGCCCAAGCGCAAGCTGGTGCTGACGGTCGATGCCGGGCTGGTCTCGGTGAACAAGGCCAAGCTGGCCGCCGAGTACATCAGCCGCCTGGAAACCAAGGACCTGCAAGCCACCGTCGGTTTCGCCAGCCGCGGCAGCCTGTTGCCGACCCGTCTGGCCGAGGGCCTGCCGGTCATCGCGCTGAACGTCGACAAGATCGAGGTCGAGTTCTTCCGCATCAAATCCGACTCGCTGCCGACCTTCCTCAACCAGTGGGAGGGCTCTTCGAGCATTTCCAGCTACGGCTCCGATGAGTTCCTTGGCATGGCTGATCTGGTTTACAGCGGCCGCTTCGACCTCAAGCCTGCGCGTAACACCCGCGAAACCCTGCTGTTGCCCATCGCCGGGATCAAGCCCTTGCAAGAGCCCGGCGTCTATCTGGCGGTGATGCGTGTGGCCGGTGGTTATAGCTACACCTACCCGGCGACGTTGTTCACCCTCAGTGATATCGGCCTGTCGCTGCACCGCTACGCCAATCGCCTGGACGTCTTCACCCAGGCGCTGGAAGGTGGCAAAGCCATGAGTGGCGTTGATGTCGACCTGTACAACAACGCTGGCGCGGTGATCGGTCAGGCCAAGACCGACAGCAACGGCCATGCGCAACTGCCGTTGCCGGCCAATTCCGCACTGATCCTCGCTCACCAGGGCGAGCAGACGACGATGCAGCGCCTCGACACCTCGGCGCTGGACCTGGCCGAATTCGATATCAGCGGGCCGAAATCCCACCCGTTGCAGTTCTTTATCTTCGGCCCGCGCGACCTCTACCGCCCCGGCGAAACCGTGCTGCTCAACGGCCTGCTGCGGGACATCGACGGCCGCGACGTGAAGACTCAGCCGATTACCGTCGAAGTACGCCGCCCGGATGATCAGGTCAGCCGCAAGTTTGTCTGGGAAGCGGATAAATCCGGCCTCTATCAATACTCGTTGCAACTGGCTGATGAAGCGCCGACCGGACGCTGGCAACTGGTCTTCGATCTGGGCGATGGCTCACCGCAGATCTATGAGTTCAAGGTCGAGGACTTCCTCCCGGAACGCATGGCGCTGGACATCAAGGGCAGCGATGCACCGATCCTTCCGGCCGACAGCCCGGTGTTTGAAATCAAGGGTCGCTACCTCTATGGCGCGCCAGCCTCGGGCAACACCCTGACGGGCCAGCTCTATCTGCGCCCGCTGCGTGAAGCGGTGCCGAGCCTGCCGGGTTATCAGTTCGGTTCCATCACCGAAGAAGATCTCAAGCAGGACCTGGATATCGAAGCCAGCACCCTGGACGCCAATGGCGAACTGGAACTGTCCCTGGAAAGCACCTGGGGCCAGGCCAAGTCGCCGCTGCAGCTGATCCTGCAAGCCAGCCTGCAAGAGTCCGGTGGCCGTCCAGTCACCCGGCGTGTGGTGCAGCCGGTCTGGCCGGCCGAGCAACTGCCGGGCCTGCGGCCGCTGTTCGGCAAGAGCGGCGGCGATGACGACGAGTACGACAGCTCGACCAAGGGCGAAGCGCAGACCGATGGCGATGGCCCGGCCGAGTTCGAAGTGCTGGTGGCCGACGCCACCGGGCACAAGCTGGCCGCCGATAACGTCAAGGTGCGTCTGGTGCGTGAACGTCGCGACTACTACTGGAACTACTCGGAGAGCGATGGCTGGAGCTATCACTACAACGAGAAGTACCTGAACCTCGACGAGCAGACCGTTTCGATCAAGCAAGACTCGACCGTCAAGGTCAGCTTCCCGGTTGAGTGGGGCCCATACCGCGTTGAAGTGGAAGACCCGACCACCGGTCTGGTCAGCAGCCTGCGCTTCTGGGCCGGTTACCGCTGGCAGGACAACACCGATGGCGGCGCCGTGCGTCCCGATCAGGTCAAGCTGGCGCTGGACAAGAAAGCCTACGCCGATGGCGACACGGCCAGGGTCACGGTCACGCCGCCAGCGGCGGGCAAGGGTTACTTGTTGGTCGAGTCGAGTGACGGGCCGCTGTGGTGGCAGGAAATCGACGTGCCGGCCGAGGGCAAGACCTACGACATCCCGCTGGACAAGAAGTGGACCCGGCACGACCTTTACGTCAGCGCTCTGGTCATCCGTCCGGGTGAGCGCAAGGCCAATGTCACGCCGAAGCGTGCCGTGGGCCTGCTGCATCTGCCGCTGGATCGCGAGCAACGCAAACTGGCGGTGAGCGTCACGGCGCCGGAGAAAATGCGTCCCAAGCAGCCGCTGAAAATCAAGGTGGCGGCGAAGAACGCCGATGGCAGCATCCCCAAAGAAGTGCATGTGCTGGTATCTGCGGTGGACGTGGGCATTCTCAATATCACCAGCTACCCGACGCCAGATCCGTTCACCGGCATGTTTGGCCGCAAGGCCTACGGCGTTGATCAGCTGGACGTCTATGGGCAACTCATCGAAGCCGGGCGCAACCGTATCGCCACCCTGGCTTTCGGTGGTGACGCCGCGTTGGCCAAGGGCGGCAAGAAGCCTGACACCAGCGTGACCATCGTCGCCCAACAGGCCTTGCCGGTGACACTCAATGAGCAGGGTGAAGGCGAAGTCAGCGTCGATATCCCGGACTTCAACGGTGAAGTGCGGATCATGGCCCAGGCCTGGACCGCTGATCACTTCGGCATGGCCGAAGGCAAGACCGTGATTGCCGCGCCGATCGTCGCCGAGCTGTCGGCGCCGCGCTTCCTCGCCGGGGGCGACCAGACCACCGTGGCCATGGATCTGTCGAACCTGACCGACAAAACCCAGAAGCTTAATGTCACCCTCAGTGCCGACGGTCAGTTGGCCATCCCCAACGGCAATCAGACCCGCGCCGTGCAGTTGGGCAAAGGCCAGCGCACCACGCTGAAAATACCGGTGCAGGCGCTGGGCGGTTTCGGCCAGGGCGCATTCAAGGTAGTGGTGGAAGGGCTGGTGTTGCCGGGTGAAGACCTGCCGCCGTTCTCCCGCGAATGGAAAATCGGCGTGCGTCCGGCCTATCCGGCGATGCTCAAGCACTACCGCGCCGCGCTCAAGGATCAGGCCTGGACCCTGCCGGACGGCGCCCTCGATGTGTTTGAACCGGCCGGTCGCGAAGCGATGTTCTCGGTATCGAGTCGTCCGCCGCTGAACCTCGGTGAACAGATCCGCGCCTTGAAAGCCTACCCGTATGGCTGCCTCGAACAGACCGCCAGCGGCCTGTATCCGTCGCTGTATGCCGATGCCGCAACGCTCAAGCGCCTGGGCATCAAGGGCGAGCCGGACACCGAGCGCAAGCGCAAGGTCGAGTTGGGCATCGAGCGTCTGCTGGGCATGCAACGCAACAATGGCAGCTTCGGCCTGTGGGGTTCCGACAGCGAAGAGGAATACTGGCTGACCGCCTATGTCAGCGACTTCCTGATGCGCGCCCGCGATCAGGGCTTCGCTGTGCCGCCGGATTCCCTGAAGAAAGCCAACGAGCGCCTGCTGCGTTACTTGCAGGACAGCAATCAGGTGCAGATCAACTACAGCCGCAACATCGAGCACAGCCGCTTTGCCGTGCAGGCCTACGCCGCGCTGGTGCTGGCACGCAGCCAACAGGCGCCGCTGGGTGCCTTGCGCAGCCTGTTCGACCGCCGCACCGACGCCCGCTCCGGCTTGCCATTGGTGCAGCTGTCGATTGCCCTGGACAAGATGGGTGACAAACCGCGGGCCGATCAGGCGCTATTGGCCGGTCTGGCCGCGCAGCGCAAGTCTGGCGAGTGGCTGGCCGACTACGGCAGTTCGTTGCGTGATCAGGCGTTGATCCTGGCCCTGCTCAACGAGAACAACCTGGCTGCGGATAAGCGCGATGATCGCCTGTTCGCCCTGGCGGACGAGGTGGCGGCCAACCGTTATCTGTCGACGCAGGAAAGCAACGCGCTGTTCCTTGCCGGTCGCGACTTGTTGAACAAACCCGAGAAAAACTGGGCGGCGAAACTGCTCAGCGGTGGCCAGGAGTTCGACCTGAGCAACGCTCAGTCCGGCATCAAGCTGGATGGCCCGAGCCTGGCCGCGCCGATGTCCTTGACCAATCAGGGCAGCGACACGCTCTATCAACAGCTGACCATTTCCGGTTATCCGGTCCAGGCTCCGGCGGCGGGTGGCGAGAACCTGGAAATCAGCCGCGAGTACCTCAGCGTGGACGGCACGCCGCTGGACCTCAACGGCCTGAAAAGTGGTCAATTGGTGTTGATCCACACCGCCATCCGCGCCAAGGAACGGGTGCCGGATGCGCTGGTGGTGGATCTGTTGCCTGCGGGCCTGGAACTGGAGAACCAGAACCTGGCGCAAAGCTCGGCCAGCCTGGCAGACGCCAGCGATTCAGTGAAGGAATGGCGCGACTCCATGGAAAACGCCAACCTCAAGCATCAGGAATACCGTGGCGACCGTTATGTCGCGGCCCTGGACCTGAATGGCAATACCACGGTGAACCTGGTCTATCTGGCGCGCGCCGTGACGCCGGGCACTTACCGCGTGCCGCCGCCGCAGGTTGAATCCATGTACCGGCCGAACTGGCAGGCACTGGGCGCAACGCCGCCGCAGTTGGTGGTCAAGGGTAAGTAAGGCGGGTGGATAAGTTGTAGAGCTGTTGTAGGAGCGGCTTTAGCCGCGAAGAGGCCGATACATTCGATGCATCATTGTCGTCTGTAATGCTTTCTTCGCG
>Ga0302262_10000243_pt1 | contig 22513 bp, 21 predicted proteins | sample II_Fen_E3_4_FD_194557 | JGI IMG/M metagenome (GOLD analysis project Ga0302262, IMG submission 194557) | Peat permafrost microbial communities from Stordalen Mire near Abisko, Sweden - II_Fen_E3_4 | ecosystem: Environmental > Terrestrial > Soil > Wetlands > Permafrost | place: Sweden: Abisko...
GCGCCAATGGTCAACACAAAGCCCGCGATGCCCGGCAGCGTCAGCGTGGTGCCAAACACCGCCATCACGCCCAGGATCATCAGCATGTTGATCACCAGAGCCGCATTGGCATACCAGCCAAACCGGCCATAGGTCGCCGCCATGATCAGCGCCACCAGCAAGGTGGCAACGCCCATGGCGATCACGCCCTTGTGGATCGAATCGGCGCCCAGATCGGGGCCCACCGTGCGCTCTTCCACCACGCGCAGATCGACCGGCAGGGCGCCCGAGCGCAGCGCGATGGCCAGCTGGTTGGCGCTGGCCACGGTAAAGCTGCCCGAAATCTGCGCGCTGCCGCCCAGAATCGGCTCGTTGATATTGGGGGCCGAAAGCACCTTGCCATCCAGAATAATCGCAAAAGGCTTGCCGACATTTTCCTTGGTCAGACGCGCAAACTGCTCGCCGCCCTGGTTGTCGAAGGTGATCGAGACGACCGCCTCGTTGGTCTGGCTGTTAAAGCTCTGCGTGGCATTGGTCAGGCGATCACCCTTGATCCCGCCCAGACGCTTCACCGCCAGCGTGCCCCGCCCATCGCTAAAGGCCACGGCCTCGTCGCCCGGCGCCACCACGCCGCCAGCCAGACCGTTCTGGTCCACCAGCTTGAATTCCAGTTTCGCGGTCTGGCCCAGCAGGGCCTTGAGCGAAGACGGATCCTTCAGGCCCGGCACCTGCACCACAATGCGGTCGGCGCCCTGACGGATGATGGTCGGTTCGCGCGTGCCCATGGCGTCGATACGCTTGCGCACCACTTCGGTCGCGGTTTCCATCGCCTTGTTGATGGCATCATTGATGCCTTCCTGCGTGGGCTTCAGCACAAAGCGGGTGGAATCCTCCACCTGAATATCCCAGTCACGCTTGCCCGACAGGCCTGCGCCATACGTCAAAGGCAGCAGGATTTCACGCGCGGCATCCACTTCGGAGGCATTGGCCACCATGAAGGACAGCGCGCCGTCCTTGTTCGAAATGTCGCCATAGTGAACCTTGCCGGACTTTTTGAGAGCGACACGGACTTCCTCTTCCTTGGTCTCCAGCCTTTGGGTGACCACCTGATCGGAATCGGCCTCGAGCAGCAGATGGCTGCCACCGGCCAGATCAAGGCCAAGGTTGATTTTGGGCGAAGGCAGCGCGGATGGCCAGGCCACCCCCGCCATATTGGCCAGCGAAGGCAGCGCCGCGCCCACCGCCAGCAGCGTGATCACCCAATACCAAAGCTGTTTCCAGCGGGGAAAGTCGAGCATTGTTCGTCGCGGCTCAATTTGGCTGGGGCCAGCGCGGGCGCGCTGGCCGTATCATGGACAGGGAACGCCTCACATGGGGCGCGCCCGCGAAAGATCAATCGTTGGCGGGCTTGCCACCAGCGGGGGGGATCACATCGGTGATCGTGGACTTGAGAGCGCGCACGCGCAGGTTCGGCCCCAGGTCCAGATCGACATATTCGCCGTCCACCTTCACCACCTTGGCGAGAAAACCGCCGCCGGTCAGCACGGAATCGCCCTTCTTCAGCGCCTCCAGCTTGGCCTTGTGGCTCTTCTGCTGCTGCATCTGCGGGCGCAGAAACAGGAACCACATCACCAGGCCCATGCCCACGATCGGCAGGAATTGCAGCCAGGCGGGCGGACCGGAGGCACTGGAGGCGGCGGCGGACAGCACAGGAAGGATCGACATGTTGATCGACACAGGAAAACTCTCTTTGAAACGGGATAAACCGGCTGGCATCTATCGCGGGATCCTTGAAAAAACCCCGCCAGAATACCTCGATGCGGCGCCTAGCAGCTTATACCGGGCAAGGCAATCAAGGGCGGGAGCCGGGCTGCGACCCGCATCCGAAAGGAAAAAGCGCAAATAGATGCTTGCCAACCCAAATTCCCCCGCATATAGGGCGCGCCTCCCCACCGGAAGCGGCGGGGCGAAAACAGGTCGGGACGTAGCGCAGCCTGGTAGCGCATCACACTGGGGGTGTGGGGGTCGGAGGTTCGAATCCTCTCGTCCCGACCAATATTTCAATAACTTAGGCGATATTTTACCCCTCTGGGGGTCCAGCAAAATCCCTCTGGTGGTGCGCTGGTGGTGCAAATCGTCTTTCCAAAAAAATTTGCTCTCTCCCGGCGCGCATCGCATTTGTTGCGTGGGAATCGGCCTGTTCAGCGCCTTCATCCATGATTGCGAGCCCATCGCCGGGTGATTAGGATGCAAGCGGGTGCAGTCCGAAGGACCGATGGATTGGCGAACGCAGACCAGAGTGATTATCTCAAATACCAGCGAGCAGCGGTTGCCTTTGCCCGCTTTTGCAACCGTGATGTGAGCCTGGCGCCAGAGGCGTTGATCGGCGCCAAGGCTTACGCGGCCTGGGATGGCGCCGCGCGCCGATCTGCCAAAAACAGATATTGGCGGTTGGCAGCCTATGCAGCAGCGGGCGGTTTGCTGGCATGCGCCATCTGGCTGGCGATTCAACCCATCTCTGCTTTACTGGCCTTGCCCCCCGCCCTGCCCGCAGGCTGGCTGATCGGCAACACGATGCGCCGGGGTTATCGCAGCGAAGAGCCGCGCCTTGAAGCCCTGATCCAGAACGCCACCCCGGATGAGCGTGATCGCATTCTCAACCTAGAGGAATTTTGCAATCGGGCGGCGGGCGGCAGATTTGGCGTCGCCGAGCGTTTGCCGGATGGCTCCATACGCGAGCTTGCCCCGAACTGGTTGAAATGCTTCGCCGCTGATGGCGGCAAATTGCTGGTCCTTTCCACCAAGCCAACGGACTGGCTTTTTATCAGGCGCCGCCCTGTCCCAAGTGGTGAAATCCTGATCGACATACGCGGAACTGTCGCCGCGACCGAGCTTTCGTCCAAGACGCTAATCGACCTTGACGATGCCGCCCGCTTTGAAGCGATCCACCAATGGCTTCTGGACCATGCCCAGGGCACCAGCTCAGATGCCGTGGCCTTTCGCAACGTGCTGAACCTGATTGTCGCCTTCCGTCGCCCGGAATTTGCTGGAAAGGGCTTTGAGAGCAAGAAGGAAGGGCTTGAAAAAGAAGGTTATAGCCGCAGCATGCTGGAGAAGGTGCATTCGGGCAATTACGCGCCTTTCCAACGCTTTTTGCGCAGTTTGCCACTGAATGAAATTCCGTGAATGGGGCTCTGAATTGCATAAAGGCCCCCGTCTGGCACGCCTTGCATTCCAACGAATGAAAGGACGCCGCCATGGTTACGAATCGCGAGCAACTTCTTACCGTCACTGACGTACTCAACGTCACCGGCTTCAAATCCCGCACCACTCTCTATCGCCGTGCCCGCAGCGGAACCTTCCCCTGCCCTTGCAATATCGGCGCGGGCAAAATTCGCTGGCGCTCTGGTGACATCGAAGACTGGCTGAACGGGCTGCAAACCCGCCGATACTGAACCCCAAGCGCACGAATAGCCCCTACCCACCTGATGGGCGGGACAGCTCTTGCCTGCGCCAATGCCCCCTCCCCAAATCCCATTCGCGGCGAAACGCCGACTTCGCCGCGCGGAGACTGCCATGACTGACAAACCGTCTTTGATCGACAGCATCGTTGCGTCCGAAGCATTCCAGGACAAGATCGCCCAGGACATGAATGACGCCTTCTTGCGGCGGCTCAACCGCCCGGGTGCCGATGGCCGGGCCTATCGGTCCTTCATTCTCGATTGGCTCTATCTCGAACGCCCGCTGTTCGAACGCTTCCGGGGCGCGCGGTATCAGGTCCAGTTCGAAGGCCCGGCGATCACCATCGACGAGCAGGACTACCCGCTCGGCGCCTATGTCTATCGCAAGCTGGAATGGGCGCATATCGACCCGGTTCGCGCGCATGACCTCTATGAGAAATTGCGCGCGGCGGTCGATGCCGCCGTCGAGGAATGGCGCGGCCAGAGCCCGCTCAAATTCCTGCCTGCCCATCCCCAGCGCCCCTTTGCCGATCGCGCTGACGCCGATGCGCAGGCGGCGCAGGCGATCCACGCTTTCGCGGCTCCCAACAGGAAGCCCGAGGGAGACAATGATGCCTGACATGGCCCCACGGCAGAAGCCATCGACCAGCCACGATGCTTCGCATCGCGCCGCCTATAGGACTACACACCCCACGCACATGTGCAGAGCCGTTTTCTGCGGGTTTCAGAGCGCGCCATTCGCGCGCTCTTGCCCCGTGGGCTTGGCGAATGGCGCAAATCCGCCATTCCATGAGCGCGCCGGGAGCGCGCGCGGGAGGCAGACATGCTGACCGCCACCAAGCGCACCATCCGGCTGCGCCCCGAGCAGGAGCGGGTGCTGCTAGCCCTGGCCGAGCGGCGCGGCTTACCACCATACCGCACGCTGCTCCAGGCGATTGACGCGGGCCTTACGGCCATCGCCGGGGGCGCGGCCCGCGATACCGACACGCGCGAGATCGCCGAGGAAGTCGGCACCATCGCGGCCCGGCTGATCGAACTGGAGCGCGTGCTCGACCGCAATCTATTCGTGGCCTGCGCGGCCTATGCCTATGCCCGCAACGCCGCGCTGGGCGCCCGCCAGGGCGATGAAGCCATCGCCGCTGAAGCGCGCGCGGCCTTCGATCGGCAGCGCGGTCTAGCCATGGAGGGGCGGATATGATCGACGGGCAGGATTTCACCACCCGCGCCCATGCCCTCTGGCGGATGCGCCTCTCGCAATATCAGCAACGGCTCGGCTTCTTTGCCAAGCTGCTGGTCGTGATGTCCATCGGCGGGGCGATGGTCTTCTCGCGCTTGCTGCTCTCGACCGAGACACTTGCTCTGGCACTTCAATGCTTTTTCGCGCGCGGCCTCGTGATCATGGGCAATCTCTTGGGCCACGAGCTAGACATGAACGTCCTGGTCGACGGCATCCGCGAGACCATGTCGGCCAGCGACGTGGCCTATGGCGCGGATTTCGCCAGCGCCTATCATTGGTGGCTGGCCACGATGTTCATCGGCGCGCTGATGGGCCTTGGCCTTGGCATCATGGCGATTAGGCTGCTCCGCCGCACGATGGTCGATCAGGGCCAAGACACGATGGGCGACCGGGTGCTGTCCGGCACGCGGGTGATCGACGAGGCGGAACTGGCGGGCATCACTGCCCCACCACAGGCGGGCCATGAACTGGCCATCGGCGCCATCCCGCTTCCCCACCGGATCGAGACACGCCATTTCGCGATGCTGGGCACGACTGGCAGCGGCAAGACCACCGCGCTGCGCCAGATGCTCGACGGCATCGAGGCGCGCGGCGAACCGGCGCTGGTCTATGACACCAGCGGCGAGTTTATCGCCCATTATTACCGGCCCGAGCGGGGCGACATCATCCTCAACCCGTTTGATGCCCGCTGCGCCTTCTGGTCGCCGTTCGACGAGATTTCCCATCCCGCCGACGCCGACCGTATCGCGCGCCAGTTGGTTTCCGATACCAGCAGCCAGGACGATGATGTCTGGATGGAAACCAGCCGCATCCTGGTGGCCAATATGTTGCGCTCGCTCTGGGCCGAGGGCAATTGTCGGCTCGAAGCCTTGCTGGAGGCCTTGCAGGTCAAGAGCAAGGACCAGCTCAAGCAATGGCTGCTGCATACATCATCAGCGCGTACCTTTGCCGATGATGCCGATCGCGCCACCGGCTCCGTGCTGTTCATGCTGGCCAAGGCCGCCAACCTGATCCAGTTCCTGCGCGTCGATGATGGCCGTGCCGAGCGTTTCGCCTTCCGCGATTTCATCGCAGGGCTGGATGCCCGCGAAGGTGCCAAGCCTTGGATTTTCGTGCCGCGCAAGGAGGACTATTTCGAGGCCTCCAAGCCGCTGATGGCCTGTTGGTTGGAATGCGCGGCCAGCGCCGTGCTGGGCCTGTCGCCATCGCCGGAGCGGCGCATCTGGTTCATCCTCGACGAGTTGGCGGACCTGCCCAAGGTGGACAATCTGGCCCGCCTGCTGCCCGAGGGGCGCAAGTTTGGCGCGGCGATCGTGCTGACCTTTCAGGCGCTGGGCCAGATGCGCAATCGCTATGGCACCCACATTGCCGAGGCCATGCTGGCCTGTTGCAACACCAAGCTGTTCCTCCAGACTGTGGACCGCGAGACCCGCAGTTGGGCCAGCCAGACCATCGGCGATTGCGAGGTGGAATTGCGCAGTTCGACCGATACGCTTTCTTTCGGTGCCGACTTGCCGCGCACCACGCTCAACACCCAGCGCCAGTTCCGCCCCGCCGTGCTGGAGAGCGAATTGCGGCTGGAGCCTCACCATGGCTTCCTGCTGCTGCCCGATGGCTTGCCGGTGGCACGCATTCACCTCACCGCCGATCATATCGCGGCCCGTGGCGCGCCGGGGCAACTCGGCTTCATCCCCGCGCCAGCGGATGCCACCTTGTGGAGCCGGGCCAGCCAGATCAGCCGCGACGCGCGCGCGGCGGGCCAGATGCAGGGGCCAGTGTGATGGTGGCGACCGTCAGCGCGCTATCGAGCGCGGCGCAAGCGGCAAGCTATTACGAGGCCGATGATTATTACGCGGAGGGCGGGTTTGCCCCATCGGAATGGTTCGGCAAGGGCGCGGAGCATCTTGGCCTTACTGGCGAGGTGGACCGCGAGCAGTTCCGCGCCATGCTGGATGGCCGCATCGCAGGCGAGCAGCTTGGCACCACGCGCGGCGGCAAGGTTGAGCATCGCCCCGGCTGGGACATCACCCTGTCCGCGCCCAAATCCGTCTCGATCATGGCCGAGGTCGCCGGGGATAAGCGCCTGATCGCGGCCCATGCGGCGGCGGCCAAAGTGGCGCTGGCCCATGTCGAGAAGCATATGGCCGCGACACGGATCAGGAATGGCGCGGAGGTGGAACGCGAAGCCACCGGCAATCTCGCCATCGCCACCTTCCGCCACGACACCAGCCGCGCCCAAGACCCGCAGCTCCACACCCATGCCGTGGTTTTGAACGCAACCCGCGATCAACAAGGCGCATGGCGCAGCCTGGAGCCGCGCGCAATCTATCAGCTGCAGAAGGACATTGGCGCGATCTATCGCCAGGAACTGGCCCATGGCGTGGCCCAGCTTGGCTACACGATCGAGCGCGGCAAGGAGTCTACCTTCGAGATCGCAGGCGTGCCCAAAGCCGCCGCCGAGGCGCTCAGCCAGCGCACCGCCGCCATCGAGGCGCGCCTGGCCGAGCGGGGCAAAACCCGCTCCGAGGCCAGCGCCGCCGAAAAACAGATCGCGGCGCTCGATACGCGCGAGGCCAAGGCCAGCGTTGACCATGGCACCTTGCGGAAAGCCTGGCGCGCTGCTGCCGATGGTGCCGGGTTTGATCAGGCCGCGCGGGACAGGCTGATGGCCGAGGCAGAAGCGCGAGCGCAAACCGCCCGGGCCGATCCTGCCTTGCTGGCGCGGCAAGCCGTAGCCTTTGCCGCCGCCAAACTGTCCGAGCGCGAGGCGGTGCTTTCCGTCCACACGCTTACCCGCGAGGTGGGCGACTACGCCTTTGGCAAGCTGGGGCATGGCGCCATCACCGCCGCCATTGCCGAGGCACAGACCAGCGGCGCCTTGGTCCCACGCCCCTATCTCGACCGACGCGGCACCGAATTTGCAGGCTTCACCACGCCGTCGGGCATCGAGACCGAGCGCACCATGCTGCGCATCGAGGCCGCTGGCCGGGGCACGGCCTCGCCGGTCGCCGGGCCGATCGCCGCCGCGCGCGCCGTGGAGCAGGCTGCGCGGCAATCGGAGCGCGCCGGTTTCACCTGGACCGAAGGCCAGCGCCGCGCCACCCTGGATTTGCTGACCTCGCCCGACCGGGTAGCCGCCGTGCAAGGCTATGCAGGCACGGCTAAGACCACCACGGTTCTGGCCACCTATGCCCGTGAGGCCAAACAGCGCGGCATGGCCGTCACAGCGTTGGCGCCCACCGCATCGGCAGCGGGCGTGCTGGGGCAATCGCTTGGCCTGCGCAGCGATACGGTCGCGCGCCATTTGCTCGCGCCCGAGGCCAAAATGCCCGGCAGAAATGCCGTCTGGATAGTGGATGAGGCCTCCATGCTGTCCGCCCACGACATGGTCCGCCTGCTCTCCAGCGCCGACAAGGCGGGCGTCCGCGTGGTGCTGGTCGGCGATGTGCGGCAATTGGGATCGGTTGGCGCTGGGGCCGCCTTTGCCCAGTTGCAAGAGGCAGGCATGCCCACCGCCAAGCTTGCCGAAGTGGTGCGCCAGACCAATGCCGATACCCGCGAAGCGGTCATGGCCTCCATTGAGGGCCATGCTGGCAAAGCGATGGCAGCGCTGGAACGCGGCGGCGGCCAAGTGCTGGAGGCCGCCAGCGCCGAGGAGCGGCTTGCCCTGATCGCTCAGCGCTACACCGCCATGTCGCCAGAACAGCGCGCAAAGACGCTGGTGATCGAACCTTCGCGCGAGGGGCGCGATCGCTTGACCGGCCTGATCCGCGAGAACCTTGCCGCCAAGGGCGAACTGTCATCATCGGCGCTGACGTTTGAAAGCCTGGAGGCCAAAGGTCTGACCCGCGCCGAAACCCGCGAAGCCGCCAGCTACGCCATTGGCGATATTGTCCGCTTCACCCGCGATTATGCGGCCAAGGGCGTGAGCCGGGACGAGGCGTTGCGCATCACAGGCATCGATCCTGATCGCAACCGCGTGGCCATTGCTGGACCCGATGGCGCAACCATCAACTGGCATCCCCGGCAATGGGGTGCTGGCCATGTGCAGGCCTATGCGCCGCGCACCATGGACTTGCGCGAGGGCGACCGCATCCAGTTCACGCGCAACGATGGCGCCATGGGGCGAACCAATGGCCTTCTGGCAATGGTTACCGGCATTGCCCCCGACCAGTCGCGGGCGACGTTGCAGCTTGCCAATGGCCGGGAGCAGCAGCTTGACCTTGCCAACCCGCGCGACGCCCATATCCGCCACGCCTATGTCCAGACCGCACACGCCGCGCAGGGCCAAACCGCCGAACGCGTCCTGATCCACGCCAACAGCCGATCGGCCAATCTGGTGGACCAGAAGATGCTCTATGTCGCGCTCTCGCGCGCGAAATCCCAGGCGGTGATCGTCACCGACGATCGCGAAAGGCTGGTGGCCGCGATTTACGAGCGCGCGGGCGAAAAGCAGACGGCGCTGGAGGCTGACACAACCGCCAGCGGCAAGAGCAAGGCCATGGGGGCAGGTTTGGGCTGATTCCCAAGCCTTGGCGGCAGGCTGGCCATGGCATCCTTCGTCCCCGTCATTGGCATGAACCGCTCCTCTTCGACAGGCCGTGCCCAGCGGGATCAACAGCCCGCCCGCTCCATTCGGGCCAAGGCCCTCCCGTGTTGGCTGTTCCGCTTGCGCTGACCCACAGGGCCGATCCGGCCCGTCCCTTCATCCGCGTTCCCAACGACAGGACGAAGGAGTTTCACCATGGCCAGCATCCAAACCGCCAGCATCTATGACACCATCACCAGCCAGATCATCACCATGCTCGAAGCGGGCGCAGGCGAATGCAAGCTGCCCTGGCACCGCAGCGGCGCCCCGCTCTATCGCCCGATGAACGCGGCCACCAAAAAGCCCTATCGCGGCGTCAATGTCATCGCGCTCTGGGCCAGCGCCGAAGCGCAGCACTATGGCCATGGCCTCTGGGCCACCTATCGCCAATGGCAGTCGCTTGGTGCCCAAGTCCGCAAGGGCGAAAAGGCCGCGCCGATCGTGTTCTACAAGGTTCTGGACAAAGCGGAGGACGAGCAGACCGAGGAACGCGAGGGCGCAGGCCGCATCTTTGCGCAGGCCTCGCATGTGTTCAACGTCGCTCAGGTAGAGGGTTTTGAAATGCCCTTTGCCACCGCCGCCGAGGACTTTGATCCGATCCCAGCCGCTGATGCCTTCGTGGCGACAACGGGCGCCGCCATCCGCATTCAGGGTGAAAGCGCGCATTACACGCCCAGCACCGACACCATCACCATGCCGGAAAAGCGCCTGTTCTTCGCTACCGAATCCGGCAATGCGGGTCAAAACTGGTATGCAACCTTGCTCCACGAGCTGGTCCACTGGTCTGGCGCCGAGCACCGTCTGGCCCGCACTTTCGGCAAGCGGTTTGGCGATGAAGCCTATGCGATGGAAGAACTGGTGGCGGAACTTGGCGCGGCATTCCTCTGCGCCGACCTTGGCCTCTCCTCCAGCCCGCGCCCCGATCATGCCAGCTACCTCGCCTCCTGGCTCAAGGTTCTGAAGGCCGACAGCCGCGCGATCTTCACCGCCGCCGGCGCGGCGGCCAAGGCGGCGGAGTGGTTGGCGGGAGGTGGGGGATAATGAAAGGCGGTCTGGATCGCGCTACGGGGTTTTGCCTAGCCGTGGCCATTGTTGATAGCAGTGCAATTAAGAGTTCTCGAACGCCAACTTTTTGTGTGATAACGCCAATGCACAGACATTTGCGGGGCAGTCCATGCGTTTCACTGACACCAAGAGCGAAACCCTGAATCTCCGGGTATCCCCGACATTCAAGCATGCCTTGAAGAAAGCCGCAGATCATGAGCAGCGCAGCATGGTAAATATGCTAGAGGTGTTGCTGGGTGACTACTGCGACAGCAAGGGGATCGTACTCCATGGATCGACAGCCACCATGACCCCCGCATCAAAGCCGACGCGTCCAAGGCGTGGGGCAGCGGCCGGAGCAGTTGCAGAATGACCTTTCGCTATATTGGCTCGAAATCGAGGCTGGTCGATCAAATCATCGATTACATAGGGGATCCTAAAGCTGGCGGCTTTTTTGTGGACGCCTTTTGCGGCACCGGTGTAGTAGCCGAGGCGGCAGCCGCTCGAGGTTGGAATGTACGGATAAACGATAGCTTGTATTCGGCAGTAATTTCCGCTGGAGCACGACTTGTCAGCCACGAGCAAGCTACGTTCAAGAGAGTCGGTGGCTATGCGCACGCCATTGCCAAACTCAATGATACGAAACCAAAATTCGGTTTTATCTGGCGGGAATATAGTCCGGCATCGCTTCGTTATTGCGGTCTAGAACGACGTTACTTTACTGAAGAGAATGCTGCGCGTATCGACGCTATGCGGACCATGATCGCATCTTGGCGATCTGCAGGCGACATTAATGAAGTTGAAGAGCGGTTGCTAATTGCTGACCTCTTCGGTGCCCTCAATCGCGTAGCAAACATTGCTGGGACCTTCGGGTGTTTTCTCTCCAAGTGGACTAGTCAGTCTCAAGGAAACATCCTCATGCGTTGCCGGGAATTGAAATCCACCAATGTTTTCGTGGAGGCCTCGGTTGGCGATGTTTTCGACGTGTCTAATGAGGTCCAAGACTCAGTGTACCTCGACCCCCCATACACAAAGCGCCAGTACGCCAGTTACTATCACATCCTTGAAACCGTAGCCTTGGGAGACGAGCCAGAGGTCGAGGGCGTGGCAGGCCTGCGGCCCTGGAAAGATCGGGCATCGGATTTTTGCTACAAAAGCCGTGCCCTGAAGACTCTATCACATTTGGTGCAGGGCTTGAGGGCATCGAGAGTGCTTTTGTCGTATAGTAGCGAAGGCCACATATCCATGGAGTGCATGAAAGAGGAGCTCTCAAAAATTGGAAAGTTCACCATGCACCCACTTGGATCAGTAAGTCGCTACCGACCCAATAAGGTAGCAAGCAAATCAGCATCTGATGTAAACGAATTTTTGGTGATTATTGAGAAGCCGCTGGTTGTATCCGGCAGCATCGAAGTCGGAACCTTTAATGGCACAAAACCCGTTCTTGTGGAGAACTATGCATGAGCGCTCCCCGGCCATTTGAAGCTGAGTGCCTCGCTCCAGCAGAAGCAGCCCTTACCAAAGCTTGTGGCGGCGCGCATGGGACGGCCAGCTTTGAGCTCCGGCTGCAGGTGTTAGAAGCTGCTTCGGCCCGCTTTGGCGGCTTCGACTTAGGATCGTATCATGAGGCGTTCAGCATTCGCAGCAAGAGGCGACCTGCGGAGCTGATGAAACTTGCCGCACCCGTCGCGAGTGCAATTGAGCGATCGCCGATCCATCACGCTCTTGCATTGAGCGCACTTGCTAGGGAATCTTTGCATGAACATAACCGGAAGAACACTGGCGCCTATCACACAGACTTCCGACTAGCCACGAGGCTGGCTCAGCTTGCAGCACCAAAACTGACCCATGAAAGTCGGGTGATCGATCCGGCCTGCGGCGCGGGGATTCTGCTGGCGGCCCTAACCCACGCGGTGTGCGGCCTAGATCGGGCTAAAGCGGCTGAGTGGTTAGCCCACGGTGTCAACGCTGCCGATTTGTCGGCCAACTCGTTGCGGGGAGCCTTGCTGAGCCTGGCGTCTTTCACCGACGATGTCGCAGTTCTCAAGGCCATGAGAGCACGTTGGTATTGCGGCGACAGTCTGATTGCAGATCATAACATCTGGGCCTCAATGTCTCCTGATGGCTTCGATGCCGTGATCGGCAACCCCCCTTGGGAGAAGGTTAAACTGTCTCGGCATGAGTTCCTAAAATCTTCAGGCTCCCAGCGTCACTACGGAGCCCAAATTGAGGAGTTCGACGAGCAGCGTTTCGCCAAAAACCGTGACGAAGTTGCGAATTATTCACGCGTCCTGCTCGAGCGCTATCCCGATCTAGGTAACGGCGAACCCGATCTTTATATCGCCTTCACTGACCTCTTCTTTGAGCTCTGCAAACCGAAAGGGGTCGTAACTGCACTCGTACCCGGTGGCCTAATTCGGTCACAAGGCACACAGGTCATACGCCAGAAGGTCATCAACGCCAGCCAGAGCGTTTCCATGTCGATCATCGACAATCGCGCTCGGTTCTTTGCGATCGATACACGATTTAAGTTTCTCGCGGTTGCTCTGGTCAAGGCTGGCTCAGCCAAATGCAAGCGTGAGCCCATCCAGCTCTTGCACGAACGCGGCACAGCAAAGGGCTTGGAAACAACAGGAGCAGCAACGATCGGTCGAACTGCTCTGGCTTCTGTAAGGGCTGATCTAAGTTTGCCTGAGGTGCGCAGCGTTGCCGAATGGAAGCTCTTCTGCAAGATCGTAGAGGCAGGCACTGGGTGGGAGGAACCAGGCTTTGGCTGGACGCCAAAGTTCTGCCGCGAAGTAGACATGACTAAAGAGCGATCGAAATTTCTGAGTCATGCAGGTTCTGGAGCCATGCCATTAATTGAGGGCCGCATGGTCCAGGCTCATCGATTTGGCGTGAAAGGGCATGTGTCGGGCACCGGCCGTAGGGCTGTGTGGGACGCCTACCCCATTGGCGGCTCAAAGCTCTCACCACAGTTTTGGATTCGTCGCTCGGCTATGCCTAAGGCAAACCAGTGTAGGACCGATTTGCTGCGGGTAGGCTTTTGCGACGTCGCGGGTCAAACCAATGAGCGTTCGCTGATGGCCGCTTTGATTCCTCCCGGTGTGGTTTGCGGCAATAAGGTCCCTACGATCCTTTTCCCTGAGGACCCTACTGAAGATAGGCTGTTGGTCTGGACCGCAATAGCCAACAGCTTTGTTTTCGATTGGATGTTGAGGCGCGTGCTCACAACTACTGTAAATTACTTCCTGCTACAAAGTGTGCCGCTACCGAGGCTAGCCAAAGAGGGCTTGCCGTGGAAAAAGCTGGCAAGCGCAGCCCGCGAACTTCGGATGATCGACAACGCTGGAGCTTCGCGCGAAACTTGCGAACGCATGGCCCAGCTTCGCGGGGAAATTGATGCTGAAGTGGCCGTAGCGTATGGGTTAGATCTGAAGGGCATGGAATTGGTACTGCAAGACTTTCCAATTTTGGATCGAGGCCAAATCCCACTTCAGGGCGAGGCCAAATCGACGATCACCCGAGACAGCGCGTTGACGGCCGTGGCAAAGCGCACAGGGGAGCGATCTACAGTTTGGGCTCGTCGTGCGGCAGAGGCAAAAGCACTTGGAGCCCTGGCTTATGTCCCATCGGAACTCGCCTTGGGCGGAGAAGAAATTGAAAAAGGGGGAAGCCAAAGTCATGGCTAGCAACGCCGGGCAAGTGGCCCGTATTCTGTACAAAGAAATTGTTCCTGGAGATCTCAGAAAGATTCTCGCTCAATCAAATGATTCTGACACCGGCGGCGGCGCTCGCGATTTTCGTTTTGGCTCTTACGATTTGCTTTTGCCAGTTATTAAGCAGATGTTTCCGAACACGACCAAAGAAAATCGTAAACGTAATGGCTCTGTAGTTCAGATAGACGTATTTCAGGGTAAATTCTTCTGGAATAACGCTAGCAATCAGGTTGTCAGCGCAGAATCATTCTTTGAACCTCCAACCGATGTGCGCCCCTCAGAAGGGCGCATCGCGCGGGTACATGAATATGGCTGCTTCGATACTAGCCGTGTGCCCAGTGGAGGCGCTGGAAATCGCGTTTTGCTTTTGTTGATTCAGCTAACTGACGGATCAGTATGGCCTTATTATGCTGAGGAAAAGACGCTCCGCACGCCGGGGGTTTGGGATCCAGTGGTGGCCAAAGAAATATTGGACTGCTTGGACGCCGTACGTCCCAGTAACCGTGCCGTAATCGGATACAGGGATTTCACTAATGCGGGTCGTTACTGCAATGGCAAGTGATGATTGCAAGCAGGCCTTAAAGCTTCTCGCGCGTTCACGAAACGTATTGTTGTCAGGCGCGCCGGGTACTGGCAAATCGAGACTCTTGGCAGAGGTCGCGCTGGCTTTCGAGACAGCCTTTGGCCTAGCCCCTGCAGGAGGACCGCCTCAACACAACCCTGTTGGAGCGATCCCCATCCCACCTGCAGCAGGCGGGGCTGTCAAGGATATTCCGGCTCCGGCCAAGATGAACCGCAAGGTTTTTCGAACAGTCTTTCACCAGAATTCCAAATACCGCGATTTTGTTTCTGGCATCACCCCAGCGGTGAACAAGACTGCAGGAAGTCCAGACTTCGCTATCGTTAAAGGAACTTTATATCGAGCGAGTGAACATGCCAAAGTCGCCAATGGGGCTGCACTCTTAATCATTGACGAGATCAATCGAGGGCCTGCCGTGCAAGTATTTGGTGGTGCCATTGTGGCCATCGAATCTGACAAACGATTGGCCGCTGATGGCTCTAAACGAGCCGAGACCCAGTTTTTTGAAATGCTTGATCCTGCCAGCGGCGATGTGATTGAGTACGCCTTGCCCCACGACCTATACATCCTGGCAGCGATGAACCAGGCAGACGCCTCTGTTGAGCCTCTCGATGTGGCGTTTTTGCGCCGCTGGGAGCCGTTGCGGCTTGAACCGGACGAGAAAGCCTTGAGAGCCTTCTACGGCCTTGGAGCAAAGGGCGCCGATGCGCTGCCTGAAGAGCCTGTCAAATCGGCTGATGCTTTGGAAGCTTCAGCAAGAGCGTGGGTCGCCGTCAACGAGCAAATCTCCCTCGGTAGAGGCCCTGAGTTCCAGCTCGGCCATGGCGTGCTCATGTCGGACGTGACGGCTCAGGCACTCTCTTTGAACGAAGCTCTGGGCACGCTATGTGTTGGGTGGGCCAAAGTGAGGGCCCACATCGAAGAGGTGTTCTTCGGCGATACCCGAGGAATTGCCGCCACCCTCAACGCATTGGATGGCCCGCTCTTCAACCCCTTTAAATTCAGCGAGACGACTTTTGCAGACGACCTGCGGTTCCGGCTCGAAGGCCCCACGAACTTCAACGAGGAAAACATCTATGCGGCCCTTAGGGCCTTTGCGAGGGGCTAGCGCTTGGCTCACAATCGCATTCGCCTGTCGCTTGTGGAATATGGCACACCAGTCGATTTGAGTCATCAGATCGCAGCGTCTGTTGGCGTGGATCGCGCCAAAGCTAACAGCCTGCTAACTGATGCAGGCGTCCGCGCCGCTTCTAGCCTGGGATTAAATTACAACCCAATCAGTGTGGATGGCAAGGGGGCGCGGGCAATCGACTTTGCAGGCCTCATCCGTTTGGCACCCTCTGTCGAACTGGAGGTTGCGCCGAAATTCTTAGGGCTTGATGAAGCAGATTCTGCTTGGCGAGAGGACTTTTTCTTTCTCTCCACACTTTCCAGGCATGGTCGGCTTTTGGCGACAGAGCGCTTGTCGGCTGCAGGTGGCTCACCTCGTGACCTTTCCACTTTGGTGGCTAGATCGATCACGAGTATGTACGATTCGCGGAAGCGAAGACCTCTTCGCAGCTATCGCAGGGTCCAGGAGGCTGACTTCTTTATTGATGGGGATCCGGATCCTGTGGACCTCATTTTTCCTTCGCCTGATGGTTTTGAGCAGGAACTAACTCGCTTTGATCGGCGCAACGGATGGAACTCTGACATTGTGGCCGCAGCTAGAGAGCTACTGCCCGAGGTGAGTGACCCATCGGTTGTTAGCGCTTTAGTGCGACTGATCGAAGATTTGTCGCCGCAAAACACTCCAAGCAATCGCCGAAAGTCAATCCCAGCAAGGCACCGGGCCTGGAAACCACTGCACGAGCTATCGGTCGACGTGCTTGGAGGCCTTGGGATCAGCTATAAGCAAGGCAACGCACATGGCCCCGGCTATCTCGTCAGCACTTGGCGTGTTTGGGAGGATCTTTTAACGTTAGCAATGCGAATGGGCTTTGGTCATTCGGCTGTGAAGTCGCAAAAGGGATTTCAATTAGGCATCAAAACTAAAATCAGTTCGGGCAAGGTAAGCAACCTATCAGTTTATCCAGATTGTGTTCTGGTGGGGGATGACTCTAGACCCACTATGCTACTGGACGCCAAGTACAAGGGGCACATAGAAAGGGGCCAGATTCGCATTGCAGAAGCTGATGTATACGAAGCACTGGCCTTTTCCCGCTCAACAGGCTGTAACCTTGTAGTGCTCGCTTATCCCGCCCAAGCTAATTTACCACCTAGACCATTAGGAAAGTGTGTTGTTTTTGAAAAAATTTTGGTTGATCAAGTGAAAATCTTGGGCATCGAGATTGAAAGTAGATTTATTTCTAAGAAAGGGGCTCTCTCGGAGTTTTCTGCAAACTTAGCGACTGACATAATGCAAATCTTGGATTTTCCCATTCGGAACAACGTATAACCCGAACTAATACAAATCAATTCTCGGCGCGGCTCGTCCAACGGTTACACATTTTTCCACAGACGATGCACCTCACATCACTCACAAACCAACGGCATGGTCGTCGCCAAGTCGCTGATATTTCCCAAGCTGAGGCCGAGCCGCAACAACCAACTTCACGCTCACATCGCAGTTCAACCGGTCGAGAATGCGCATCAACCGATCGATAGTGAAACGATCCAGCTTGGCCTGACGGATACGTGAAAAATCCGCCGCAGCGATGCCGGTGCGCGCTTCGGCATCGCGCACCGTCAACCCCTCAGAATCAAGCGCCTTAACGATTTCGGCGGCGAGGATCGCGCGGAACTGGCGAATGCTGGCATCTGGCTGCGCGAAATCGGCAAAGACGTTGCCGGAGCCGCGCACCAGCTCGAAATCGTCGCCTTGGTCAGCCATCGAGCATATCCTTCAACCGCTTGATCCGCTCGCGCACGAGATCGATTTCGTGGCGCGGCGTTGAAATCCCCTTGGTCGACTTCTTCTGAAAGGCATGGACCACCCAGATTTCATCGCCCACTTGCAGAGCATAAACAACGCGATAGGCGTCGCCACGCTCCTTGATGGCCAGCTCCCACACACCCGCGCCAAGACCGGCAAGCGGCTTGGCAATGTCTGGCGTTCCGCCATCGGCTACAATGGTCAGAGCATCAAATGCCCGATCCATTGCCCGATGTGGGAACGCCTCAAAATCTCTCCGTGCCGCTTTGATCCACGAGATCGCGCGCAGTGTGTTACGAACCTTGGTCATATGTAGTCAAATCTACCAACAAAGTCAATTCAAGCGGTCAGGCCACCGCAGCGAGGGCGGTTCGGCGATCCAGCACTTCCACCGCCGTCAGTTTGAACTCCGGCGCCAAATGGGCGTAACGCAAGGTCATCGCATAATCGCTATGGCCTAGCAGTTCGCGCACCGTGTTCAGATCGACACCGCCCATCACCAAGCGCGATGCGAAATGATGGCGCATATCGTGCCAGCGGAAGGCGGTGATCCCGGCGTCTTTGAGCAAATGCCGCCAGGAAAAGTTCACCCGATCAAAGCGCTTGCCTTCATCATTGACGAAGACCAGTCCCTTTTCGTCCTCCACTTGCGCGCGCCAACCTTGCAACACGCGGGTGGCTTCTCGATTGAGGGGGATGTGGCGCGTCCGCTTGGATTTCGCCGTCGCGCCGGTCACCGTCAAAATGCGCCGGTCGAGATCGACGTTCGACCAGGCAAGGTCGAACAGTTCGCCGCGACGGCAACCCGTGTTGATCGAGAGCAGGATCAGCGGCTTTACATGGTCGGTGAACATCACGGTCCGCAGGCTGGGCAACTGGACATAGCCCCGTTCACGCCGCCAGTGATTGGCCGAATCGCGCTTGGCACGGCGGCGCTCTTCACGGGCATCGAGCGCCTTGCGCAATCGGGTCTCCTCGGCATCGGTCAGGTAGCGCACTTTCAACAGGTCATCCGTCCGCGACTTCTTGACCTTGGCGAGCGGATTGGTGGGGATAATCTCCCAATCCACCGCGCGGTTGAACGCCGCCTTGATCGAGGAAATATCTCGGTTGATCGTTTCATGGCTCAGGCCCCGCTCGACCTCCCCTGCCCGCCAGCGCTCGATATCCAGCGCCTTGATTTCATCGAGCCGCTTGTCCAACAGCCCCTTGAACGCAGTCGCAAGCCGCTTGAGGTTTTGGGCATGGGCCTTTTGATTGGCCTTTGCCCAAACGGCATAGTCATCATTGAGAAAGGTGCGAAAGGTTGGAACCTCCTGCTTCGGCTTGCGCGCCGCGATAGGATCGATGCCGCGATAAACGTCGGCCAAGATGGCGCGAGCACTCTCGCGCGCCTCGGCCAGACCCAGCACATCAGCTCGCCCCAGCCATATCCGTTTGCCCCGCGCATATTCACAATAGAAGGACTTCACCCCGCTGGGCATGACCCGCAAAACCAACCCCTTGAGGCGCGTGTCGCGGTGGTCTACCGGCTTAACCGGAAACACCGCTTTTTCGACTATGGTCTGTGTCAATACGGCTCGCATGGATCACCTCAAATCTCGAATCGCCTCGTTCTGGTGGTGCTGTGGTGGTGCAACTTGCCGCAACACGGCGGAACAAAAAGCGCCCAAAACGCACAACCAATCTGGTTATTTAATGCCATAAGCCACTGGAATAAGCAAGTTTTTGAGATGCGTTGCGAAGCATCCTGAACCCCCTAAAATTGCGGCTGGGGGTGTGGGGGTCGGAGGTTCGAATCCTCTCGTCCCGACCAATTTTCTCAAAAGGGCGGTGGCCATTGGCACCCGCCCTTTTTGCTGCGCGCTTTCCTAATTTTATCCCATATGGTTATTTCCTCCTCACAATCCGGAGGAACCCATGCCCGACTCGCCCGACACCCTGCCCGATACCAGCGCTTCCCAGGCCAGCACCATTATCGCCGAGGCCCAGTCGAGCGACCCCTATGTCAGCCGCGCGCGGCCCAGCTTTCTCTATCTGATGTATGGCATGATCCTGCTGGCGCTGCCGATGGGGCTGCTGTCCGCGTGCAGCCCGCCGACCGCCGCCGCCATGAACGCTGGCATCCGCGCCTATCTGGCCAGCCTGCCCGACGCGCTGTATACGCTGTTTGGCACCGGCTACCTAGGCTATACCGCCGCGCGCCAGTGGGGCAAAGTCAAAGGCTCCGACCACTAGCAGCCCCTTGCGGCCCGCCCCGCCCCCTGTATGACGACAGGGCAATTCTAACAGGCAGGGCACCCATGGCAGCCAACACCGTTTTCGTCCTCAACGGCCCCAACCTCAACCTGCTCGGCACGCGCGAGCCGGAGATTTACGGCTACGACACGCTGGACGACATCGCCGGGCGCCTGGTCGATCAGGCCGAGGCGCTCGGCCTTGCCATCGACATGCGCCAGTCGAACCATGAAGGCCACCTGGTCGACTGGCTGCACGAGGCGCAGGCGGCGGGCGCCATAGCGGTGCTGCTTAACGCGGGCGCCTATACTCACACCTCGGTGGCGATCCACGATGCGATCAAGGCAATCAAGGTGCCCGTGATCGAGGTCCACCTTTCCAACCCCCACACGCGCGAAGCTTTCCGCCACAAGAGCTATGTCGGCATGGCGGCCAAGGCCACCGTCGCCGGTTTCGGCCCGGCCAGCTATACGGTCGCGCTGGCCGCCGTGCCCGAACTGTAGTGGGGATAGGCCCTCGGAAACCCCTTGCTACCCGCCCCGGCCAGGGATAGGGGCACGCTGACCACAATAGACCATATTTCGCCAAGGGGATTTCATGGGCGACAAAACTGACGCGGGCGCCAACGGCCTGACCCGCATGAACATTGACGGCGCGCTGGTGCGCGATCTGGCCGAACTGCTGGCCGAAACCGGGCTGACCGAAATCGAGGTGGCCGATGGTGGCCGCAAGATCCGTGTCGTGCGCAATGTCGCCGTCGCGGCGGCCGCGCCCGCTTACGCCCCGGCCTATGCTCCGGCTCCAGCTCCAGCGGCTGCCCCCGCCGCGGCTGCCGCCCCTGCCGCCCCGGCGGTTGTCGAAGGCACGCAGATCAAATCGCCGATGGTGGGCACCGCCTATCTCGCCCCCGAACCAGGCGCGGCCGATTTCATCAGCGTTGGCAAGACCGTCAAGGTCGGCGACACGCTGTTGATCGTGGAGGCCATGAAGGTGATGAACCCCATCACCGCCACCGTGGCCGGCACCATCAAGGCGATCCTGATCGACAATGCCTCGCCGGTCGAATTTGACCAGCCGCTGCTGGTGATCGGCTAAACCCGCATGACCATCAAACGCATCCTGATCGCCAACCGTGGCGAAATCGCGCTGCGCATTCATCGCGCCGCGCGGGAAATGGGGATCGAAACGGTCGCCGTGCATTCGACCGCCGATGCCGATGCCATGCATGTGCGCCTCGCCGATCACGCCATCTGCATCGGGCCGCCCGCCGCGAAGGACAGCTACCTCAACGTGGCCGCCATCATCAGCGCGGCGGAAATCTCGGGCGCCGATGCGATCCACCCCGGCTACGGCTTTCTCTCGGAAAACGCCCGCTTTGCCGAAATCGTGGAGGCGCATGGCCTGATCTGGATCGGGCCCAAGCCCGAACATATCCGCACCATGGGCGACAAGGTGGAGGCCAAGCGCACCGCTGGCAAGCTCGGCCTGCCGCTGGTGCCTGGCTCTGACGGCGCCGTTTCCGAAATCGAGGAAGCCAAGCGCATCGCGGCCGAAGTCGGCTATCCGGTGATCATCAAGGCGGCCAGCGGTGGCGGCGGTCGCGGCATGAAAGTGTGCAACGGCCCCGACGAGCTGGAAACGCTGATCCAGCAGGCCGGCACTGAGGCCAAGGCCGCCTTTGGCGACGCCACGGTCTATATCGAGAAATATCTCGGCAACCCGCGCCACATCGAATTCCAGGTGTTTGGCGACGGCAAGGGCAATGCCATCCATCTGGGCGAACGCGATTGCAGCCTGCAACGCCGCCACCAGAAGGTGCTGGAAGAAGCCCCCAGCCCGGTGATCACTCCGGAAGAGCGCGAGCGCATGGGCGGCATCGTGTCCAAGGCCATGGCCGACATGGCCTATCGCGGCGCGGGCACGATCGAATTCCTGTGGGAAAACGGCGAGTTCTATTTCATCGAAATGAACACCCGCCTTCAGGTCGAGCACCCCGTGACCGAGGCCATCACCGGCGTCGATCTGGTGCGCGAGCAAATCCGCATCGCCGATGGCAAGCCGCTGTCGGTGCGTCAGGATGAGCTGGAATTCCGTGGCCACGCCATCGAATGCCGCATCAACGCCGAGGACGCCTTCACCTTCGCGCCCTCGCCGGGCCTGATCACCAACTATCACGCGCCGGGCGGTCTGCACGTGCGCGTGGATAGCGGGATCTACACCGGCTATCGCATCCCGCCCTACTACGATTCGATGATCGCCAAGCTGATCGTCTATGGTCGCACCCGTGAAGGCGCGCTGATGCGCCTGCGCCGCGCGCTGGAAGAAATGGTGATCGAAGGCCCAAAAACCTCGATTCCCCTTCACCAGGCTCTGCTGGATGTGCCCGATTTCCAGAAGGGCGATTATACCATCAAGTGGCTGGAGGAGTGGTTGGCCAAGCGCTGAGCTTTGTTGACAGGTTTGTGAACAGAAGGGCCGGGGCGGTTTGCTCCGGCCCTTTTTGTTGGTGCGCTTTAATCGCTACGCGATAATGCCTCCGGCGGGCAAAGGGTCATCGCCCTTTGCAATCCCGATAATCGTAGAAAGTAGGGCGCCTATCCCCTTAGCATACGTGAATCGGGTGTTTAGGCCATGCTAAGCTGACCTGCGATAGCGGGGGATGGATGGATTTCACTGTGACCTAATGATGGTCCATCCCTTCGGGACCATCAGATGAATGTGCGCGATCTCGCGCCAGCCATGCTTGCAGTTGG
>Ga0302262_10000244_pt1 | contig 22485 bp, 19 predicted proteins | sample II_Fen_E3_4_FD_194557 | JGI IMG/M metagenome (GOLD analysis project Ga0302262, IMG submission 194557) | Peat permafrost microbial communities from Stordalen Mire near Abisko, Sweden - II_Fen_E3_4 | ecosystem: Environmental > Terrestrial > Soil > Wetlands > Permafrost | place: Sweden: Abisko...
CGGGTGCTTGGCAAGGACACGCTGGAGGTTTACGACTGCCTCCCATGTTTACCGGCATCATCACAGCTTTAGGCACCATCCGCGAAGCGCGCGGCAGCGATCACATCCATGCTGTCATCGCCGCCCCCTTCGATCCCGCCACCATCGCCATCGGCGCTTCCATCGCCTGCTCCGGCGTCTGCCTCACGGTGGTCGACAAAGGCGGCGCAGCGGGTGACGCGTGGTTTGCCGTGGATATTTCGGGCGAGACCATCGCGCGCACCGTGCCAGAGCGCTGGGCCTTGGGCGCCACACTCAATCTCGAACCCGCGCTCAAACTGGGCGATGAACTGGGCGGCCATATTGTCACCGGGCATGTCGATGGCGTGGGGCAAATTGTCAGCCTGACGCCGGCAGGCGATTCGACCCGAATTCTGATCGCCGCCCCCGCCGACCTTGCCCCCTATATCGCGGAAAAAGGCTCGATCACCGTCGATGGCATCTCGCTTACGGTGAATGACATCGCCGATCAGGCCGATGGCTCCACCCATTTCGCGCTCAACATCATCCCCCACACCGCCAAGGTCACCACCGCTGGCCAGTGGGTGGCAGGCGCCGCCGTCAATCTGGAGATTGACGTGCTGGCCCGCTATCTCAAGCGGATGCAGGCCTTGAAAGGCTGACAGCAAAAAGGGGCGGGAAAGGCACCTGCCTCCCCGCCCCTTTTTCTATGCCTGTTCTGGCGCTTACTGGGTCACGTCGGCCACAGCGGCGATGAACTTGTCGATGTTGCCCATCGTCAGCCCCGCCACGTTGATGCGGCCCGATCCAGCCATATACACGCCATGCTTCTCGCGCATGGCCAGCACCTGCTCGCTAGTCAGCGGCACGATCGAGAACAACCCGTTCTGCGTACCAAACGGCGTGAAATCGATCGAACCCTGCGTGCCCGCGGCGCCCAGCTTAGCGCGCACTTCGTTCATGCGGGCGCGCATATCGTCCAGTTCGCCCAACCACGACGCGGTCAGTTCCGCATCCTCAAGGATCAGACGCACCACCGCGCCACCATGATCAGGCGGCATCGACCAGGCCGCACGCGCCAGACCGGCGCCATTCGACAGCACGATGTTCACATCGTCCGCGTTCTGGGCCAGCACATAGAGCGCGCCCACCCGGTCGCGGTAATAGCCAAAGTTCTTGTCGCAGCTATAGGCGATCAGGGCCTCAGGCACCTCGGCCAGCACCCGGCGAACGCCATAAGCGTCCTCTTCCATGCCCTTGCCCAGACCCTGATAGGCCAGATCGAGCAGCGGCAGGATGCCCTTGGCCTTGATCAGGCCAGCAATCTCGTCCCATTCGGTCTCGGTATAATCAATGCCGGTGGGGTTGTGGCAGCAGCCATGCAGCATGATGGCATCGGTGGCCTCCGCAGCGGCAATCGCACCGCGCAGCGCGTCCATATCCGCCACGCCAGCCTTGGTGGCATGGTTGAAGCCCTTGATCTCCACGCCGACATCGGCGGCGATCTGCGCATGATTCGGCCAGCTGGGCGTGCCCATCCAGATCCGCGTCACGCCAGCCTTCTTGGCCAGCGCCACGGCTAGGCGCACCGCGCCGGTGCCACCGGGAGCCTGCATGCCATCAATACGGCCATCGAGAGTCGGGTTTTCCGCGCCAAAAATATAGGGCTGCAAGGCATGCACAAAGCCGAGATCGCCCTCGGGTCCAAGGTAGGCCTTCGACGTCTGCGTTTCGAGCAGCTTCTGCTCGGCCGCCTTTACCGCGGCAAACACCGGCGTGGCGCCAGTATCCGTGCGATAAACCCCCACGCCGAGGTCAATCTTGTCCTCGCGCGGGTCGGCATTGTGGAGCTTGATGAGCGCCAGAAGCGCATCGGCGGGCTGAGCTTTGAGGTTCTTGAGCATAATGGCCGCGCCCTTACTCCTGCCCGAGACAGGGAGCAAGGGCGTTTGGCCGCTTAAAGGGGAAACCAGTTCTGCTTCTTCGAGAACTTCATATAGCCACCATTGACCCCAAGCCTGAAGCCAACCCCCAGCCGCACCGGAATCAACACCACATCGCCTCGCCGCAGATAGGAAACGTTAAACCCGCCAATGAAATAGGCCTGCCCCTCACCCGCACCATAGCGGTGGAAAAGGTCATCCGTGTTGTAAAGGTTATAGACCAGCACAAAGGTCGTGGCCGCATTGGCCCCTGCGTCAAACCCAATCGAAGGCCCCGCCCAATAGGCCGCCCGCTGTCCTTCCACCCGGTGATACAATGTGCCCGAACCATAACGCAACCCCACTGCAAACGCGCCGCCTGCTTCGCGGCCAACGATATAGCCGTTGGGTTCGCCCTGCTTTTTCAAAATGCTCTGGATGACCTGCGCCAGCCCCTTGGCCCCCTTGCCAAAGGCTTGCTCGGCCGCACCGATCAAATCATCCTGATGATAGGTCTGGCCATTGGCTGGCGGCAAGGGTGCCACAGATGCGCCTCCCGCAGCGGGCACAGCAGGCTCGACCGGAGGCAGGGGGGCAGGCGTGTTGGGCACAGGCTTGACCAGATCGGCATCAATCGCGGGCTGGCCGCCGCCGGGATTGTTGACCTGCGCCTGCGCAACGCCCCCCACTGCCACCATCGCCACCACCGCGCCTGACAGCATGACACCGCGCAACCGGCCACACACGCCTGTTTTCCAAGCCACGTTCAAGGTAGCCATCATCCGTCTGATCCTTCATCCCTAGGAACCGCTCCACCCACCCGGCGCGGACAGAACTCTTCCTCATTAATCCCATTTCAGAATCCAACCCCGCCCTCACCGCAATACAACGGCGATGAGACGAGTCGGTTTCACGACCAACCGTGGCAGCTCACAGATGTATGCCCCATGAAAGAAAAGCGCATTACCCCCTTGCCCACCTAGAATACCCCGGCTATAGGCCGCCCTCGCCGCTGCGATCCGGAGACGTGGGTGAGTGGCTGAAACCAACGGTTTGCTAAACCGTCGTGCTGAGAATTCGGCACCGAGAGTTCGAATCTCTCCGTCTCCGCCAACATTCTGATTGTTGGTTGTTTTTTCGACATCGAAGCCTCCCCCTTGTGGGTTTGTGGGTCTCTGGACGAAAAACCGTTGTATCTGTGACCACCGGGTGACTACTCGTTCTTGGCGATCAACTGCTGCTCGGGCGTGAGATAGGCGAGATAGACCTCTGTGGCCTTCACACTGGTGTGACCCATAATTCCTTGAAGAACATAGATATTTACACTATTCTACAGATAGCGGACGACAAAAAGATGCCGCAAATCGTGGAACCCGAAGCGGACAAAATCCGGCTTTCGCTGTGACAGTTTTCGTGACCACTTCGCGAACACGTTGGAGACCCATCCGATGGTCGCCCCGTCGCCAGTCCAGAACACAATCTGCGATTTTGGCGCCTTGGGCTGGCGCTCCCAAATGGCCAGTGCCGCATCATTCAATGGGACGGTGCGGAGCTTGCTGCCTTTCGTTTTATGGATTGTCGCGACGCGCCGGGTAAAACTGATGCAGCTCCAATCGAGTTGCACAATCTCATCCTGGCGCATCCCCGTCTCAATAGCGAAACTTGTGATGCCAGCCAGCTTGGAAGGGGCAGCGGCGAGCATGGCCGCAATGGAGCCATCTGTCGGCAGAAGGATCGGAGATCGCCGGATTGTTGCGTTAGACGTTCCTTGCTCCCTGCGCGCCTTGATCATCTCCCGCAGGATGGCGGCATCAATGCGTTCAAGGATCTTGTCCTCGAGAAACGGGCCGCGTTGCTTGAGGCTAACGAGGTAACGCGTCTTCGTCTTCTCGGAAATTTGCCTGGCAGCTATATCATGCCACGCGATGACAGCATCTGGCCAAATTCTTGGAGGAGCAATGCCATGGTGGATTTGCTCCTCAATCTTCAGCCTGAGCCGCTCTAGGGCTTGGATCGCCCTTGCCTCTGCCCGCCGTTTTGGCTCAACACGGACATGTAGCGACTTGCGGTATATGCGTCGGGCGACTTGGAAACGACCCCAGTAGACGCCATTACGGATTGAGATATTTTTCGGCATGGCAGTGTGCTTTCCGGTGTTTGCCGAGCCCATTGCAGCAGTTGGGCAATATCGAATGTCCAGCGGCCTGCCGGTTTGGCAGCACCGGGAATGACACCCTGAGCGGCAAGATTTTGGAGCGTCCGCATCTTTAGCCCGGAAATTTGAACGGCTTGGCTGATAGACACACACTCGATTCCAAGCGGTTCGTTGTAGTCGGCACCTCGCATTGAGGTTCTCCTCTGGTCACGACTGGTGTGATTTCGATGCTGGCGAAGGCTATGCCCCGGCAGGCTGAGCCGCTTCCGCGCCGTTTGCTTCACCGAAATTTTTCGCGATGTAGTCGTCGATTGCTGTCTCCGGCAGCATGAGCCGGCGGTTCACGCGGATGTGGGCAAGCTGCTTTCGAGCGACCATCCGTCGAATACGAGATTCGGGCCAGCCGCTACGAGCGGCCAGTTTGGGGAGTGTCAGCAATTGCATGACTTTCACCTCTGTAGTAGTTTGAGATTGGAGCTTGGTAGAAACTCACGATAGTTAGAGTAACTCATGTTTGTGAGTTTCGGCGCGCGTTTTCTGGAGATCCGTAAGGCCAAGGGGCTGAAGCAGACCGATGTCGCGGAAGCGCTGGGCATTTCGCACGGTGCCTTGGTCAATTATGAGAAGGGGCGTGAGCCTCCGGCCTCGGCGATCCTTGCCTTCAGCCAAGTCTATGGCGTCAGCGCAAATTGGCTGCTGACCGGCGAAGGCCGACCTGATGCTGAGAGCCTAGACAGCATCTATGCCCGCTCGATCGCGACCGCTTGGGCTTTTCTAAGCCGCGGTGGTGATGATGTGGAACAGGACGCGCTCATCAAACGTAAGCGTGGCCTGATGGCCGCCTTGCCGGGGCAGGGCGTGATGGGCAGCTAGCCGCTCGGATTAGGAGCGGTGATGTCGGACGATAGGGATCAGGAAGAGACGGGCACTCATACGAGCGGTCGTATGACCACTCGGATCGAGGTTGCAGCGCGGGTTTCTGGGCGGCGCTATTGGACCGTTGAACAGAAGTTGGCGGTCCTGCGCGATGCCTTCGGGTCTGATGGTTCGGTGCGTGATGCCTGTGAACGGTACGATGTCGGCAGTGGGCAGGTCTATACATGGCGGCGGCAAGCGCTGACTGGCGAGTTGACTGGCAGAGCGCCTCCGGTGGCCGCGGCTTTCGCCGAGGTGGAGGTGACGGCCGCGCCGACTTTGCCACCTGTGCCAGCGTCCAGCGCCGACCAGATCGGGATCGAACTGCCTTCGGGGATCAGGCTGACGGTGGGGTCTGGCATTGATGCCGATGCGCTTGGGCGGTTTGTCTGGCCGGCAACGGCCACGGGCAAGGTTAGCCTGTCTTCGGCCCAGCTTTCCATGCTGCTCGAAGGCATTGACTGGCGGCGGCCAGAGCGCACGGCAGAGCCCTTTCTGGCGGGATAAATATGGCTGATTTCTGCCGTTCTTCCGGCATGCTGGGTGCAGATCCGCTATAGAATCAGGGTGTCTGAAGCAGATAGTCTTGCCCCCGATAAGGATGCGCTGATCGCCGAGTTGAAGGCGGCTTTGGCTGCGTGCGACACGCTGATCGAGACGTTGCGTTTCCAGCTGGCGCAGCTGCGGCGGATGTCTTTCGGCCAATCCTCGGAGAGACTGGCAGACCAGATCGAACAGCTTGAACTAACGTTGGAAGAGCTCGAAGGTGAGGCCGAGGTGGCCGACACCCGCAAGGTCATCAAGACTAACCCCGAGCGCGCGGTGCCTATCCGATCCCTGCCACCCCATCTGCCCCGTGCAGAGCGTCGGATAGAACCCGAGGGTGGCGCCTGCACCTGTCCAGCCTGTGGTGGCACTTTGCGCCCGCTGGGAGAGGACAGCGATGAACTGCTCGACGTGGCGCCGGTGCAATGGCGCGTGCTGCGCAATGTGCGCCCCAAATACAGCTGCCGGTTCTGCGAGAAGATCGTTCAGGCCCCCACGCCGCCCAAGCCCATCGCGCGCGGCAAGGCGACCTTCTCAACGCTGGCCCATGTGGTTGTCGCCAAGTTTGATCATCACCTGCCGCTCTATCGCCAGGCCGAGATGATGGCCGCCCAAGGTTTCCAGCTTGATCGCTCGACACTGGCGGGTTGGGCCGGACAAGCCGCCAGTCTGCTCGATCCCATCGTCAGCCGCATTCGCGAGGTGGGGCTCGGCGCCAGCAAAATTCACGCCGATGATACGCCCGTGCCGATGCTGGTGCCGGGCAAGGGCAAGACCGCCCAAGCCCGGCTATGGGCCTATGTCGTCGATGATCGCGCCAGCGGCGGCGCCACCACGCCGGCGCTGGTCTGGTACAAGTTTACGCCTGATCGCAGCGGGTCGCATCCGCAGAACGAACTCAAGGACTTCACCGGCCTGCTTCAGGCAGACGCCTATGCTGGCTTCGACAAGCTCTACGCAGGTAACCGGATCAGCGAAGTGGCGTGCTGGGCCCATTTTCGACGAAAGATATTCGAGAACCATCAGACCAGCCCAACGCCGCTCACCACGGCGCTGCTCGACAAGATCCGCGATCTTTACGCCATCGAGGAAGAAATTCGTGGAAGCCCGCCGGATGTGCGGCGCGTGCGACGACAGGAGCGAAGCAAGCCGCTGGTGGACGAACTCAAAATCTCCATCGACGATGCCCTGCGCCGCCTGTCGCCCAAATCGAACATGGCCAAGGCGCTCGCCTATGGGCGAAAGCGCTGGGATGCGCTCTCGCGCTTCCTTGACGCGGGCGAGGCGGAGATCGACAACAACATTGCCGAGCGCGCTATGCGCAGCGTGGCCATAGGCCGCAAGAACTGGCTGTTTGCCGGGTCAAAAGCCGGTGGCGAGCGGGCGGCTGCGATCTACTCGGTGATCGAAACCTGCAAACTCAATGGCATCGAGCCTCAAGCCTACATAGCCGACGTCATCGAGAAGATCGCTTCAGATTGGCCCGCTTCGCGCTGGGATGAACTTATGCCCTGGAATTGGGCCACCGCGCCGAGCGAAACCTGCGTCAAGGCTGCATAGCTGCGGTCACCCCGCAACGCTTACCATCAAACTCGGTGGCGCGCTCTTCCAATACCTGCTGGAGCATGGCGAGATCAGCCCCGCTATGAGTGAGAAGATTTTTGCCCTGAGCGCCTGATATGAACGACAACCAAGTTCCACCAATTGCCGACGAACGCCTCTTGGCCACCATGAAGGCAGTCAACCCTCCGGTAGAAAAGCTGATGGCTGACCGCCTCGCACTGCGGCAAGAAATGAGGCAGGCAAAGGCTGAACTGGAACGCGTCCGCCGTCACATGATCCCGAGGTACATTGGCATCGTCAAAGCCATCGCACTGGGGGCAGTAACCTTGGCCCTTATCGCCTTGACCCTCGCCCTTTTCAAAGGCCTCTTCGAGGTCAAAACCACAGCCACCCTCTTTGCCTCTCTCCTGCTGCCCATATGGATCGTTGACCAGGCTGAAAAGAAGTGTGGCCGCTGGATAGTCCACCGAGATGGCCGAGCGGAGTATGTCGAGGAAGATTGCGGAGAAGGTCGATAAGTGGGGACTGACCGGAACGGCTGATTTCAGGGCTGAACTGCGGATAGCGGACGTTTGTTCAACGTTGGCCAACTTACGCTTTTGAGACATTCATGACATTGGGCGTAGCAGTCGTGCTGCTTCAAACGCCACGTTCGTTTCTACAACTATCGTTGCTAGTGCGTAAATCGGCTATCGACGCTGCGTGTGGCGATCACGACCTCAGCGTATATGACGTTCAGTGCCGCCTTCCATCCGGTGATCGATCTGGTTCTCTGATATTCCATATTACAAACCGAGTTATGCGTTGCAGATCAGGCACCTGCCTGTGCCCGAATGCGACGGTCGCTGTTTTGGAAATCGGCTCTTGACAGCCCATCGCTTCAAATCTTATTTATCAGATAAATAGTAAGGACAGTCCTAGGGAGGGGCGAATGACTCGCAATAAGATCCAGCTTTTGGCCATGGCAAGCGCTTTTGCCTTGGCGTCCACCCCCAATGTGGCCCTGGCGCAAAACTCCGTCGATACGGCCAAAGTTGATGCCAACGCCATCGTGGTCACCGGCCTGCGCGCCTCGCTGCGCGATGCGATCATCGCCAAGCGCGCCTCTGCCGTGGTGACCGAGGTGATCTCGTCCAAGGACATTGGCGTGATGCCCGATGTGACGATTGCCGACGAGCTCAACCGCCTGCCGGGCGTCACGGCATCGCGTGATCGCGGCAACGCCAGTCAGGCATCGGTGCGAGGCCTTGGCCCGCGTCTGGTGCTGGGGCTTGTGAATGGTCGCGAAGTTGCATCCTCGGAGCCTGATCGCAATGTCCGCTGGGAAATCTACCCTTCGGAAGCGGTGTCGGGCGTTACGGTTTACAAATCGCAGGGCGCTGACCTGATTGCGGGCGGTGTGGCTGCCACGATTGATATCCGCACTTTGCGTCCGCTCAATTATGTTGGGTCCAAGTTTACGGTTCGCGCTGGCGTTCAGGCCAATGATGCCGGTTTCAAAATTCCTCGCTATGATGGCCTCGGCACGCGCGGCAGCGCGCAATTCGTCACCCGTTTGAGCGATACGCTGGGCCTTGCGCTGGGCGGCACCTATCAGCAGCAGCAGAACGGTTATGGCTCGTTCCAGGGCTGGGGCTATAATAGTGGCTCCGACAGCCCGACGCTGAATGGCAACCATGTCAACGCCCCATGGGGCGCGCAGACCGAGGTCAAGGCTCTGAAGGAAACGCGCTGGAGCACCACCGGCGCGCTGCAATGGAAGCCCGATGACCATTGGGAAGTCAGCGTTGATTTCCTCTATTCCGATGTGAAGATCGCCGAGCATCAGTTCCAGCAGTGGTTCAGCGGCTGGGGCGATTCGGGTGGCGCAATCCCCGACTCGACCTATCAGGCGGGCCAATACACCATCGCGGGCAACAATATCGTGGCCGCCACGCTCGCCCCATGGGCCACCAGCGTGACCAATGTGGTCTCCAAATATTCCGAGGACAAGAACCTCTTCGCCACGGGCCTGAATGCCCGCTATCGCCGCGATGATGTCACCGTGAAATTCGATAGCTCCTATTCGAAAGCGCTGCGCAACAACACTTGGGGCGCGCTGGAATGGAACGCCTGGGGCACTTCGGCCAGCGCGACCACCTTCAACACCGCAGCCGGGGTCAGCCCCTCGATCAGCACGGCCACCGATCTGACCTCGGCCGGGGTGCAGCATCAGACCTCATCGGGCCTGACCGGCCCGCAGCGCCTGTCGGATACGCTGGGCGCGGCGCAGCTTGATTTCGCCTATCAACTGCATGGCGGCTTCCTCACCGCGCTCGATGCGGGCCTGCGCTATTCCCATCGCGTCAAGAGCTTCAACTCGCTGACCAATGGCACAGTGTCGCTGGTGGGTACGCCCAGCTTCTCGTCCTTTAGCGTAAACGGCGCGGGCTTTAGCGCGCCCAATCTGCTCTATGCCGATTATGACAAGATCGCCGCGCTCGACCTGTCTGGCGCCACGCAGGACAAGAGCCAATATTGGCACGTGGCCGAGAATGATTTTGAAGGCTATGTAATGGCCGAATTGGCGGGCGACCTTGGCTCGGTGCCGTTCAGCGGCAATGTCGGCGTGCGCGCTGTTGACGTTAGCACCACGTCGAACGCCTATCAGGCGGTCACCTCGTGGAATGGCTCGGCCAATGTGACGTCTTACAACCCGATCAGCACGCCCAACCATTACACCCGCGTGCTGCCCAGCCTGAACCTCAATTTCGAACTCTCGCCCCAGCTCAAGCTGCGCGCGGGCGTGGCGCGGGTGATGAGCCGTCCGCCGCTTGATGAATTGCGGGCCAGCAGCAACCTGTCCTATTATCCGCCTTCCTTCTTGCAGGGCAGCTCGGGCAATCCCAAGCTCAAGCCCTTTATGGCGACGCAGGGCGATTTGAGCCTTGAATATTACTTCCACAAGGATGCGGTGATCGCGCTGGCGGGCTTCTACAAGGATGTAGACAGCTCGGTGGGCTATACCAGCTTTAACCAGTCCTATGCGGTGAATGGGGTACTCACGCCCTTCACGATTTCCGGCCCTGCCAATGGCAAGGGTGGCTATATCGCGGGGACCGAGCTTTCGCTGTCCACGCCCTTCTATTTCGTGCCTGCGCTGTCCAACTTTGGCATTTATGCCAATGTGGCCATCACGGAATCGGATCTGAAGGAAATGACGCCGACGACCAATCCCTTTGCCGCGGTGGGCCTGACCAAATTTACCGGCCAGCTTGATCTGTGGTATTCGGGCCATGGCGTGGATGCGCGCATTGGCGTGAAGCGCCACAGCCCGCAGACAGTGATTTTTGGCTGGGATGCCACCAAGCTGACGCGTCTGGAAGCGGAAACCACGGTGGGGGCCAGCATTTCCTATGCGGTGACCAAGGCGATTTCCTTGCGCGTGCAGGCCAACAATATCACCAATCAGGCGGCGCGTTTCTATTATGCCAATGATGTGAACCAGCTGGCGCGTTACGAGAAATACGGGCGCAGCTATCTGGCGGATGTGACCTTCAAGTTCTGATCCGAAACCTCCTCTCACAGAAAAGGGGCCGCGAGATGATCGCGGCCCCTTTTTTGATTTTCGGCCTTTGCGGATTATTTGCGGGTGGAATAATCCGCGCTCATCCAGCGCAGGGCGGGCACGGCTTCATGGCCCTTGACCGAAAACCATGCGGCATTTTCCCAGCTGGAGCCGGTGCCCCAGCGGGTTTTGCACGAGGTGGAGACCCAATCGGGCGCCCAATAGACCACGCCATTGCCGCCATTGGCGACCACCATGCGGGTGAGATCCTCCAGATAGCGGGCCTGACCCTCCGCGCTGACGGGATAGCCGGGGATGGCGGAATCCGGACCGAGCAGATTGCCGGTGTTATCGGCATATTCGGTGGTGAAGGCATAGGCCGTTTCCACCACCCAGACATCCGCGCCATAGCGGCGATGGGCAGCCTCGATCACTTTGCCGAGGCCGGAGAGATTATATTTCGACCATTTGCTGTAATAGCTGATCCCGATGATGTCATAATCCATCACGCCCGCCACTGTGGCGTTGTCGAACCAGCCGATGACATTTTCCGGCTGGGCGATATGCAGCATGGTCTTGATTGTGGCCCCATGCGCCTTGGCGGCCTCGCGCACGGCGGCAAGGCCAGCGTTGATGAGCAGGGCATTGCGCGCCCAATCGGTCTTGGCCGGATCCTTTTCGCCCGAGAGCATTTCGCGGTTGGTTTCGTTGCCCACCTGCACAAATTCGGGCAATTGCTTTTCGGCGGCAAGGCGGTCGAGGATCTCGCGCGTGTAATCATGCAGGGCTTTGGCTTGATCGGGCGTGCTCAATTTGGCCCATGCCGCTGGCGGGATTTGATGGTCGCCATCGGCCCAATCGTCGGAATAGTGGAAATCGAGCAGGACTTGCAGCCCCGCCGCATGGGCGCGGCGGATGGTTTTGAGGACATCGGGATAGGTGCTGTAGCGCGTCCATTGCGGATCGTTCCACAGCCGCACCCGCACAATATTGCCGCCATGCGCCTTGGTGAGCGTGAAGGGGTCGACGGGCTTGCCATGTTCTTTGAACTGGGCGCCGCAATCCTCCATCTCATTGGTGAAGGACAGATCCGCGCCCAGATAGAGCGGAGCGGCTTGCGCGGGAGCAGAGGCCAAAAGTGCGGGCAGAAGCCAGTGGCGCAGCATTATCAAACCTCCCTGTGGGCAAAGAGCAAAAGGCTGGCGGGGGCGAGGCCCGCGCCGGTGACAGTGAGCCTGATCGGCCCCTCGCCCTTACCCGCCTGCACCAGCGCTTGGGCCAAGCCGTTGAAGGCCAACCGGTCCGGCGTGTGGTCGGGGTCGTGGTCGGTAGGGTCGCCATTGCCGGTGCCGATCAGCCGCGCATCGCCCGTCAGCGTGAAATGCAGGCGGTTGTTGGCGGTAGGCACGGGGTTGCCCGCCTTGTCCTCCACTTGCGCGGCGATGATGGCCAGATCCGCGCCATCCGCGGCGAGGCGGGGGCGGCTGGCGGTGAGGCGCAGCGCGGCGGGGGCGCCGGACGTGATGCGCCGGTCTTGCGCCACCACGCGGCCCTTGGCGTCGAGCGAGCGGGCGATGAGAATGCCCGGTGCATAGGGCACCTGCCAGACCAGATGGCCGTTGCGCGGCATCGGCTTGATGCCCAGCGAGCGGCCATTGAGCAGCAGTTCGACTTGCGCGCTATTGGCATAGGCCCAGACTTCGACGGGCTGGCCTTCGCGCCCCGCCCAGTTCCAATGGGGCAGCAGATGCACCTGTGGCAGATCGGGCCGCCACCATGCGCGGTAATAATAGAAATTGTCCTTGGGGAAGCCGCAGATATCGGCCGCGCCGAAATAGGAGGAGACGCTGGGCCATGAGGGATAAGGCGTGGGCTCGCCGCGATAGTCAAAGCCGGTCCAGATGAAGCCGCCTGCGATGCCGGGATCTTTGGCCGCGATGCTCCACCAAGCCTCGCCGGTGCTGGCCCACCACGGGGCTTCGGTGTCATAGGCGCGCACGATATGGCGGGCGGCATCATTGGCATATTCGCCGCGTGTGGCCACGGTGCTGGCGGTTTCGGTGCCGATCACGGGCACATTGGGATATTTTGCCTTGAAGGCGGCGATCTTGTCGGTGCGATAGTTGAAGCCGACAACATCGACCGCGCGGGCCGCGCCATCCTCATACCAGCCGCTATCCATCGCCTGTGTCGTGAGCCGCGTGGGATCGAGCGCCTTGGCACGAGCGACCAGCTTTGCCGACAGATTGCGGCCACGGGGGGAGCCTTGATGGCCCTCCTCATTGCCGACCGACCACAGGATGATGCTGGGATGGTTGCGGCTGGAGAGGATCATGCGGTCGAACTGGTCGAGCGCTTCGGGGCTGGTGGTGTTGGCGCGAGTTTCGGCGATCATCAGCATGCCGCGTGCGTCGCAAATATCGAGCAGGGCCTGTGAGGGCGGATTATGCGCGCTGCGCCAAGCGTTGGCGCCCATATCCTGCATTTGCGCCACGCGCCAATCATGCAGCGCATCGGGAATGGCGCTGCCCACGCCCGCGTGATCCTGATGGTTGCACACGCCCAGCAGCTTGACCGGCTCGCCATTGAGGAAAAAGCCTGTGGCCGCATCAAAACGCAGCGAGCGGATGCCGAAGCGGGTGGTGGTGGCATCGACCACTTCGCCCGCGACGAGGACCTGGGTTTCGAGGCGATAGAGCGCCGGATCGCGCAGGCTCCACAGGCGCGCCGAGGCGAGCGTGAAGGCGTGATCCTGCGATGTCTCGCCAGAATCGGCAATGGTGGCAGCGGGGCCATCACCCGCCGCCACCACCGCGCCATCGGGCGCGATGACCCGATGGCGAAGTTGATAAGATGAACCTTGGGCACCGGCCACTTGCGTGGTGATGGCAATTTGCGCGCCTGCGCCCTGCCCCGCGCTGATCTGCGGCGTGGCGCGGACGAAGGTGCCCCATTGCGGAATATGGGTTTGGGCGGCCACCACAAGGCGGACATGGCGATAGATACCCGCGCCTTCGTAAAACCAGCCTTCACCAAGGCTGGCGTCGACGCGGATGGCAAGCTGGTTGGGCGTGCCGTCATAGTTCAGGAAATCGGCAATATTGACGCGGAAGGGGGCATAGCCGCTTTCGCTGCCGCCTGCGACATAGCCGTTGACGATCACCTGCGAGGCGCGAAACACCCCGTCAAATTCCAGCCAGATGGCGCGCCCCTTATCCTGCGCGCCAATGGGCAATTTACGGCGATACCAGCCCACGCTGTTTTGCGGAAAATCGCGGCCAATGGCGCGAAAGCCATGGGCGGCGGAGAAATCCTCCTTGCCCTTGGGCACGGATGCGGGCGGGGCATAGGGCAGGCTGGCGGCCCAATCATGGGGGATGCGGATGTCTTCCCAGCCGCTGTCGTCGAAATCGGGCTTGGCGGCATCGGCAATGTCAAAGCCGGGTTTGGCGAAGCTGCGCTGCCATGCGCCCCAGCCGAAATCGCGCGCGGGATCGGCGGCGTGGCCCAGATGAAAGCGCCAGCCATCGGCCAAGAGTTCGCTGCGGCGGGGCGATGGGGTTTGCGGCGCGGCGGCGGCCACCGGCGCGCCAGCGGCGATGAAGCCAGCAGCGCCAAGGGTGGTGGCGAGCATGGCGCGACGGGCGAGCGAGAAATCGGTCATGGCGTTTAAAACTCAAAGGGAGCGATGGAGCGAACGACACCGAGCATCATGGCATCGGCCACCAGCATCAGCGGCATAATATCGACCTCGCTTTGTCCCGTATCCACCAGCTGGGCGAAGCGTTCATAAAGACGCGGATATTCGCGATTGGGCGCCGGAGGCAGAGCCTTGCCCGCCACGGTCAATTCATGCCCGCCAGCGGACAGCACCAACAGGCCGCCATCGGTCTCCACCTCAATGTCCCATTGCTGGCGGCCCTCGTGCAAAATATCCAAATCGCAGTGCACGATGGACGAGCCATCGTGGCTGAGAACGACATCGGCGCGCATCGGACTGGCGCGGTTGGCCGGAATTTGCAGTTCTGCGTGCTCCAACACCAAAGCGCCGGGCAGAATGCGTGTTAGAATCGACAGCGCATTGATGGCCGGATCAAACACGCCAAAGCCGCCGGGGGCCAGCAGCCAATCTTGCCCGGGATGCCATTGACGGACATCCTCTCGCCAATTCACCCGCACGCCCAGAATTTCGCGCTGCGCCAGCCATGCGGCGGCGGCATCCACCGCCGCACTTTCGCGCGAATGCCAGCTTGTAAACAGGGAGCGCCCTGCTTGCGCCGCTGCGGCTCGCAGGCGCTCGACTTGCGAGAGGGCGACAGCGGGCGGCTTCTCCAGAAAAACATGCAACCCCGCCGCCAAGGCCCGATGCGCCAGCGCAGCGCGCACTGAGGGGGGCGTGCACAACACAATCGCATCCAGCCCCAGCCCGGCGCTGATCAGCGAATCGAATTCGGCATAGGCGGGCACACCTTCCACTCCGCCCTTGTGGCTGGCGGTGCCCACCAGCTCAAAGCGGTAATTTCCGGCGATGGCAGGGATGTGGCTATCGCTGGCTATCTTGCCCACGCCCACCAGTCCCAATCGAATCTGCGCTTTACCCATGCCACCTCTTCCTTCGCACTTTACTTTTATATGATATATCTGCTTAAAGACGTCAACGACCTGCTGCAAGCGGTGCATGAGGCTCAAAAACCCGCGCCGCACAAGATATGACGAGGACCGCGCGATGACTCAAAACACACCCAAAGCCCCGCTGCGCAGCCGCGCGTGGTTTGATAATCCCGCCTCGCCCGACATGACCGCGCTCTATCTTGAGCGCTATCTCAACTATGGCCTGAGCATGGAGGAGTTGCAGTCTGACCGCCCGATCATCGGTATTGCGCAGACCGGGAGCGATCTCTCGCCCTGCAACCGCCATCACCTCGTGCTGGCGCAGCGGGTGCGCGACGGCATCCGCGATGCAGGTGGCATTCCCATCGAGTTTCCCATGCATCCCATCCAGGAAACCGGCAAAAGGCCCACCGCCGGCCTTGATCGCAATCTGGCCTATTTGGGGCTGGTGGAAACGCTGTTTGGCTACCCGCTGGATGGCGTGGTGCTGACCATTGGTTGCGATAAAACCACGCCTGCTTGCCTGATGGCGGCGGCCACGGTCAATATTCCGGCCATTGCGCTTTCGGTCGGTCCGATGCTCAACGGCAATTTCAATGGCGAGCGCACCGGCAGCGGCACCATCGTGTGGAAAGCGCGGCAGATGCTGGCGGCGGGCGAAATTGATTACAAGGGCTTTGTCAAACTGGTGGCCTCATCCGCGCCCAGCACCGGCTATTGCAACACGATGGGCACGGCTACCACTATGAACAGCCTGACCGAGGCTTTGGGCATGAGCCTGCCGGGCAATGCCGCCATTCCCGCCCCCTATCGCGACCGGGCTGAAAGCGCGTTTCATACCGGGCGCCAGATCGTCGAAATGGTCAAGGCTGACCGCAAGCCTTCGGACATCCTCACCCGCGCCGCCTTCCTCAACGCCATCCGTGTCAATTCGGCCATTGGCGGCAGCACCAATGCGCCCATCCATCTCAACGCCATCGCCCGCCATATTGGCGTTGAATTGTCGCTGGCCGACTGGGAGGTGCATGGGGCCGACATTCCGTTGCTGGTCAATTTGCAACCGGCGGGCGAATATCTGGGTGAGGATTATTACCGCGCGGGCGGCGTGCCCGCCGTGATGGGCGAGCTTTATCGCGCCGGGCTGCTCGATGGCGATGCCCTGACCGTCAACGGGCAGAGCGTGGCGCACAACATCGGCGAGGCGCAGATCGAGAATGAGGATGTGATCCGGCCCTTGTCGCGCCCGCTGCTGCCTGCGGCTGGCCTGACCGTGCTGTCAGGCAATCTGTTTGACGCCGCCGTCATGAAAAAAAGCGTTATCGGCGCCGATTTCCGCGCCCGCTACCTCTCCAACCACGATGATCCAGAAGCACTGGAGGGCAATGTCGTGGTGTTTGACGGGCCCGAGGATTACCACCACCGCATCGATGATCCGGCGCTCGGCATCACCGACAAATCAATTCTGGTTATCCGCGGCGCCGGGCCCATCGGCTATCCGGGCGGCGCCGAGGTGGTCAATATGCGTCCACCAGCCGCCCTGATCCGCGCCGGAATCGATGCGCTGCCCTGCATTGGCGATGGGCGGCAGTCGGGCACTTCGGGCAGCCCCTCGATCCTGAATGCCTCGCCAGAGGCGGCGGCGGGCGGCGGCCTTGCCTTGCTGCGCACAGGCGACACGGTGCGCATCGATTTGCGCGCGCGCAGCGTTAATGTGCTGATCAGCGAGAATGAACTGGCGCGGCGGCGAGCGGAGGAGGAGGCCACTCCCTTTGCTGGGCCGGAAAGCCAGACCCCATGGCACGAGATCGCCCGCGACATCACGGGACAATTTGCCGGCGGCGCAGTGATAGAGAGCGCCGTCAAGTACCAGCGCATCGCGCAGACCAAGGGTCTGCCCCGCGACAGCCATTAACAGGGCAGGCATTAACAGGGCGGGGCATTAAACCAATGGCAGACTGGCAGATCATCCCGCGCGGCAATGAGCGCCGCGACACGTTAGGCGAGGGCATCACTTATGTGGCTCGCGAAAATGCACTCTATTGGGTCGATATCATCGGCCAGAAGGTGCAGCGCTATGCCCTCGCTATAGGCGAATATACCCAATGGAGCATGCCCGAAATGGTGGGATGGGTGCTCGAACGCGCCGATGCGCCGGGCTTCATCGCAGGGCTTAAATCGGGCTTTCACGCGCTCACGCTAGAGCCTTTCGCGCTCACTCCTATCGTCGCACCAGAGCCGCATTTGCTTGCCAACCGCATGAATGACGCCTGCGTGGATGCCAAAGGGCGGATCTGGGCCGGAACCATGAGCATGGAGGGGCAGCCCAGCGGCGCGCTCTACCGGCTCGACCCCGACCTGTCGCATCGCTGCGTTGATGCGCCCTATACCATCGCCAATGGCCCGACAATTTCGCCCGATAACGCGTGGCTCTATCATACGTGCAGCGCGGCGGGCGAGGTCTATCGCTTTGCCCTGCATGATGATGGCAGCCTTGGGCCGCGCGAATTGTTTATAGACTTTCCAGACCACTGGGGATCGCCCGATGGCATGACCGTGGACGCCGATGGCGGCGTCTGGATCGCACATTGGGGCGGCTCCTGCGTTAGCCGCTTCACGCCCGAGGGCAAGCGCGAACGCTGGATCGATCTGCCTGCCAGCCAGATCACCAAGCCCTGCTTTGGCGGGCCGAATTATGACCGATTGTTTGTGACGAGCGCTGCCGATGGCGTTGACGAGCCGCTGGCAGGCAGCGTCTTTGAGGTCGATCCGGGGTGCCGTGGCCTGCCCTCGCACCGGTTTGGTGGCTAGGCCCTTGGCGCGCTTACAATCCTTCGCTGTTGTTGGCGATCAGCACCATTACATCGCCGATGATCGCGCTCATCGCGGCCCGCGCGGCTTGCGGGTCGCGAGCCAGGATCGCGTCCTTGACCGCGCCATGGGCGGCCAGATCGGCGGCACGCCCCTTGATACGGTTGGTCAGGCGGATCGAGGTGTGCAGCGCCGTGGCCACCACATCGCGGAACTGGGCAAAAAACGGATTGCCGCTCGCGCGCAGGATCGAGAGGTGGAAGGCAATATCGGCGTCCAGCACATCATCCTCGCCGCGTTCAGCCGCCGTCATCCGGGCAAAGCCGCTTTCGATCAGCGCGAGCGCTTTGTCATCGCCGGCGATTGCCGCGAGCGCCGCGGCAGCCGGCTCGATTGCGGCGCGCAGTTGGTTGAACTGGGCCAGCAGATCGACCGAGAATTTACGTTCGAGCAGCCAGCGCAAAACATCGGCGTCGAACAGGTTCCAATTGCTCACCGGTTGCACAATGGTACCTTGACGAGGGCGCGCGCTGAGCAGGCCCTTGGCCGTCAGCATTTTGACCGCCTCACGCGTCACCGAGCGGCTTACGCCATGCGCCTCGGAGAGTTCCGCCTCGGTGGGAAAGCCCTTGGCCTCAAACGCGCCGATTACGATTTGTTTGCCCAGCAGGTCGAGCAGGCCATAGGTCAGATTGCGGCCAAGACCACTGCGGATATCGTCAGGTGCGGTGTCCATTGGCATTCATCGCCCTCCATAAAATTTAATCATATAAATAGACCACAAAGCTTTTTGGCAAGCGTTCTGAGAGGAAAACCCGCCTGATGACCCTTTCTCTGCTGGATGCCGCCATGGTGGCGGCCTATGCGATCTTCATTTTCGGCCTTGCGCAATGGGTCAGCCGCCGCAAGGCAGGTGAAGCACAGGACAGCGCAGGTTACTTCCTCGCAGGCAGATCCCTGCCATGGTGGGCGATTGGCGCATCCTTGATCGCGGCCAATATTTCGGCCGAACAGATCGTGGGCATGGCGGGATCGGGCTATGCCATCGGCCTTGCCATTTCCTCCTATGAATGGATGGCGGCGGCCACCTTGCTGATCGTGGGCAAGTTTTTCCTGCCTGTGTTTTTGAAAAACAACATCACCACCATGCCCGAGTTTCTGGAGACGCGCTTTGGCCCCACCATTCGCACGGTGATGGCAGTGTTCTGGCTCGTGCTCTATGTGTTTGTGAATTTAACCTCGATCCTGTGGCTGGGCTCGATTGCGGTGCATCAGGTGGCCGGCATCAACCAGGATCTGGCGCTGGCGGGGCTTGGCATTTTCGCGCTGGCTTATCAGTTCAAGGGCGGTCTGAAAGCTGTGGCGCTGACCGACATCGTGCAGGTGGCCTTGCTGGTGATGGGAGGCCTTGTGGTATCGGCGATTGCGCTGGGCCAATTGGGTCAGGGCGCGGGCGTAATGGCGGGCTTTACGCGGCTGGTGACGGCAGTCCCGGACCATTTCCACATGATCCTGTCGCGCGATAATCCGCATTACAAGGATCTGCCGGGCCTTGGCGTGCTGATCGGCGGTCTGTGGATCGCCAACCTCTCCTATTGGGGCTTCAACCAATATATCATTCAGCGCACTCTGGCCGCCAAATCGCTGAGCGAGGCGCAAAAGGGCATCGTCCTTGCCGCCTTCCTCAAATTGCTGATGCCGGTGATCATCGTGCTCCCCGGCATTGCCGCCGTGCTGCTGGCGCCAAACCTCGCCAAGCCCGATCAGGCTTACCCATCGATGATGCATCTGCTGCCCACGGGTCTGCTGGGGCTGGTCTTTGCCGCGCTGACGGCGGCGATCATCGCGTCGACTGCCAGCAAGATCAATTCCATCGCCACCATTTTCACGCTCGATCTCTATGCCCGCAAGATCAACACTTCGGCCAGCGAGGTGCATATGGTGCGCGTTGGCCGGATCACGGCGGTGGTGGCAACGCTCATCGGCATTCTGGCCGCGCGCCCCTTGCTAGGCAGCATGGATCAGGCGTTTCAGTATATTCAGGAGTTTTCCGGCTTCGTCACGCCGGGCATCACGGTCATCTTCCTGACCGGCCTGTTCTGGCGCGGGGCGACCGAGACGGGCGCGCTGGCTGGCGCGCTGGCCTCGGTGGTGCTCAGCGCCTTCTTCCGCTTTGGCGGGATCGCGGCGCTGACCGACATTCCTTTCATGGATCGCATGGGGATCATCTTCTTCGCCTCGCTAGCGCTGACGGTGGTGATCTCGCTGGCCCGCCCACAGCCTGAGCGCGCCGTGGGCGGTATTCTTGAAGGTGTTGATTTTGGCACCTCGCACAGCTTTGGGGTGGCGGCGGGGCTTATCATCACCATTCTGATCGCGCTTTATGCGGTGTGGAGGTGATATGAACGGCGCACTGATCGCGATCGACTGGGGCACCACCAACCGCCGGGCCTTTTTGCTCGACGAAGCGGGGCAATTGTTGCGCACCATGCGTGACGGCAAGGGTTTGCTGGCGACGGAGGCTGGCGGATTTCCGGCGGAGATTGCCGCCATCCGGGCGCAATTGGGCGATTTGCCCGTGTTGCTGGCGGGCATGGTCGGCTCTGCGCGGGGCTGGGTCAATGTCCCTTACCTGCCCTGCCCAGCGGGCCTTGGCGATCTGGCGCGGGCGCTGCACTGGATCGACCCGCGCACCGCCATCGTGCCGGGCCTGTCAGACCCAACTGGCGACGTGATGCGCGGCGAGGAAGTGCAATTGCTGGGCGCGGTGGCAGCGGGTCTGGCTTCGGGCGATGCCCTGCTCTGCCAGCCGGGCACCCATTGCAAATGGGCGCGGATGCGCTGCGGGCAAGTGGCCAGCTTTGCCACAGCGATGACCGGCGAGTTGTTTGCTCTGCTCAGGAACCACAGCCTGCTGGCGGAATTTCTCGGTGGGCCGGTCAGTGATAATGAGGCCTTTCGCGAAGGCGTGCGCCAAGGCCTCTCGGGCCGCCTCACCAGCCAGCTCTTCGGCGTGCGCGCCTCGGCTCTGCTGGGTCTGCGCCCGGGGGAGGACAGCGCCGCCTTTGCCTCGGGCTTGCTCATAGGCCATGATGTTGCGGGCGAAAATCTTGCTAGCGAAACGCCCGTGGCTATCCTTTCCGACCCCCATCTGGGCGCTCTCTACGCCTCGGCAGTATCCCTTGCCGGTGGCAAGCCCCACCTTGTTGACAGCCACGCCTGCTTTATCGCGGGCATCCACACCATCTGGAAAGCCGCCAAACCATGACACATGCCACAGACCTTCTCGCCGTCGCCCTCAAGCGCAGCCCGCTGGTGGCCATCCTGCGGGGTGTTCGCCCCGACGAAGTGGAAGCGATTGGCGACGCCATTATCGCCGCAGGCTTTTCGATGATCGAAGTGCCGCTCAATTCGCCCGACCCGCTCGAATCGATCAGCCGCCTTGCCAAGCGCTATGGGCCAGAGGTGCTGGTGGGCGCAGGCACGGTGCTGAGCGTAGCCGATGTTGAAAACGTGCGCGACGCGGGTGGGCGGCTGATCGTCTCGCCCAATGTCAATGAGGCGGTCATTCGGGCGAGTGCCGGCCTTGTGTCGCTACCCGGCTTTTATACGCCCACCGAAGCTTTTGCTGCACTGGAGGCTGGAGCGACGGGCCTGAAGCTGTTCCCCGCTGATGGGGCAAGCCCTGCCTATCTCAAGGCCCAATGCGCCGTTCTGCCCAAGGAGGTGCCGCTCTTTGCGGTAGGCGGGGTTACCCCGGACAATTTGGGGCAATGGGCGGCCGCTGGCGCGCATGGCGCAGGTCTCGGCTCGGCGCTTTACAAGCCGGGCATGGCGGCTTCGCAGACTGGTGAACTGGCCCAGGCATTTACGACTGCCGCAGCGCAAGTGACGCTTTGGCATTAAATTCCAGCTCTTGGCCGAGCGGATAATTCGATCTCGCTCGGCGAGCATTTAGGAGCTCGTTTTTTTGCGGCGCTGAGGGCGGCTGGAGAATTATGCCCGGCCCTACAGAAAGCCTATCGGATCTCCCTAGTCGGCTTGTATTCGACGCAGACATTAGGTGGCCCCAACAGGACCGGTAACAAAGTCCCAGACTTGGTCGATCTAGGGCAGCCATGTCGATCTGAATGGAGGGCAAGTCTTGAGCTGCTGATCCGAGGGTGAGAATGGCAGGAATGGCGGCGGCATGCCCCAAATAAGGGCGTGAGTTGAAAACGATCCGCTCACGCCCTTTAGGGTAACACGATTTAAACTACACAGCTTGGTTGGAGGGCTGCTGAGGTGGTCTCGCCTTCTTGGACAGTTTGGCGGCTGAGTTAAGCTAATCCCGGTTGTCGTTCATGCCGCCATTCTGGTCATCAGATCATGGGGGGCATGCCCCCCCATGATCTGATTGCCCGATCCGCCGATAGGCC
>Ga0302262_10000245_pt1 | contig 22469 bp, 21 predicted proteins | sample II_Fen_E3_4_FD_194557 | JGI IMG/M metagenome (GOLD analysis project Ga0302262, IMG submission 194557) | Peat permafrost microbial communities from Stordalen Mire near Abisko, Sweden - II_Fen_E3_4 | ecosystem: Environmental > Terrestrial > Soil > Wetlands > Permafrost | place: Sweden: Abisko...
GGGCCGGAATGATCGGAGCGCAGGCGATTTAGGTCAATGCTCAATGCTGTAGGGCTTTTCCGAGATTTATGTGGCCTGGCAAATCCGTTTGAATGACTAACAACGGCAAACGCAAAGCAAAACAACTGCCCTGCCCCGGCGCCGAATAGTGGCTCAACTCCCCGCCCTGCAATTCGATCAGTTGCCGGCAAATCGCCAGGCCGATGCCCAGCCCGCCATATTCGCGGGTTATGGAGCCGTCCACCTGGAAAAACCGTTGATAGAGGGTCGCCGCATCCAGCCCGTCAAAGCCGATACCGCTGTCGATCACTTCGATCAGCAGCCGCGCCTCACCATTGGGCTCGTACTCTTCAGTCGCCCGTAACCGGACCGAGCCCTGGCGGGTGAACTTGATCGCGTTGTCCAGCAGGCACTCCAGGCATTGGCGCAGCTTGTCGACGTCACCGAGCAACTCGTCCGGCAGTTGCGGCGCCAGTTCAGCCATAAACGCCAGCCCCTTGGCCCGGGCAGCCGGCATGAACTGCCCATGCAATTGGCCGAACAAGCGGCTCAGCCGAAACGGTTGTTGCTCGACCCGGGCCCGCCCGGCCTGCAATTCGGTGAGGGTCAGGATGCCATTGATCATGCCCATCATGTCTTGGGCGGAACGGGCGACGGTCTGCTGGTACTGCTGCAGTTCGTCGTTCAGTTGGACCGTCTCCATCAATTGCAGTGAACCGATCACGCCATTCATCGGCGTGCGCAGCTCATGGGTCAGGGTGGCGAGGAATTCGTCCTTGAGCCGGTTGCTGGTGGCCAGTTGCTGGTTCAGCTGTTCAAGGGCCTGTCCGGCCTCCAGCAGGGTTTGTGCCTGTTGCTCACGCAGCAGGTTGATCCGTGCCGCCAGCGCCAACGAGAGCAAGGCCACTTCCAGTGCAGAGCCGACTTGCCAGATATAGAGCGTGAACAGGGTACTGGGCAGATAGCCGATCAACATCGAACCGTGAATCAGGCTGCCGAGGAGAAAAATCGACCATGCCGCGACGAAATAGCACGCCAGGGACACGCCTTTATTGAGCGCCACCACACCCGCCGTAAGGATCACCAGGGCGAAAAATATCACCAGTGCCGTGACCAGACGCAAGGCCATCGAGCAATCGGGGCTCAAGGACAACAGCATGACGACCGCGGCGCAGCCCATCACCAGACGCAACAATCGATCAAGCCAACGCCCCAGCCGTGGGGTTTGCAGGAAGGTACGGGAGAACTGGCAAGCGAACAGCACCGAAGCCGAAACCAGGAAAGGCGTGGCCGCATTGGTCCACCAAGGGCTGTTCGGCCACAGGTACTCCACGCCCGTGCCATTGATCGAGACCTGATAAAAGCCGAACGCCGCGATATACAAGAGGTAGTACAGATAACTGGCGTCGCGCACGCCGAAGTAGATGAACAGGTTGTAGACCAGCAAGCCGAACAACACGCCGTAGCTCAAGCCCCAGACATAAATGCGCGACGGCTGCATCTCCAGGTAGGCGTGGCTGGCCCAGAGGCTCAGCGGCACCTGAATCGAACCTTTGCCGGCGACCCGTAAATAAAGGGTCTTGGCCTCACCCGGTGGCAGGGGCAAGGCGAACAGGTAGCTGTTCTGTTTAATCTGCCGACTGGCGAAGGGCAGCATATCGCCGGTTTGCGCCACCCGACGCAGTTGGCCGTTGGCCTGGGGCAAGTACAGGTCGACATAGTCCAACGGTGGATAGGCCACTTCCAGCAACCAATCCGGGTGGGCGGCCGGGTCCTGAGGCCGGTACAGCAATTCGACGCGCAACCAGAACGCTGAGTCGGAAAACCCGGCATTCAGGGCATCGGCATCCAGCGGCCGGAAAGCCGCGGCCATGCTGGCGGAACTGACCGCTTCGATAGAGGCCTGCCCGCTCGGGTCTTCCAACACCTGCGCCGAGCGGCCCAGCATCAGGCTACGCGTGTGCTCGTCGAACTCGACGGCACAGGCCAACAGCGGCAGGCAGGCGATCAGGATTATCAACAAATAGCGCATACAGCCCCAGCGTGACCTGCCTGATCGCGTCTCCATGACCTGAATGACCCAGCGCAGGTATCGGAAATTCGTAAACCACCAAGCATAGCCGCTCGCGAACGCGCTGGCGGAATGTTTTATTTTTTAACCAAAGGCTCTAGTTCGGGGCTTTCAGCACCTAAGACGAAAGAAGAAGGTGTTTCCACAGGCGTCACTGCCCAGCGTTGAGATTAAAAAAATCCATCAGCTGTCAGCGGCTGGAAAAAAGGTTTAGTGGTAAGCTCGCGCACCATGACTATCTATAGCTCCCGCCCCGTTGTCCTCTGCCTCTCCGGCCACGATCCCAGTGGTGGTGCCGGTTTGCAGGCAGATATCGAAGCCCTGCTCGCCCAAGGTTGCCACGCGGCTCCCGCCGTGACCGCCTTGACCGTGCAAGATACCGTCAATGTCAGCGATTTCCGGGTCCTGGATCGCGAATGGGTCCTGGCCCAGGCCAATGCCGTGCTCAATGACTCGACCGTCGCGGCGGTCAAGCTGGGCATGCTCGGTTCACTGGAAATGGTCGATACCGTCGTCGAACTGCTACAGGCGCATCCGCACTTGCCGCTGGTTTGCGATCCGGTGTTGCGTGCCGGCGGCGGTGGTCGCCTGGGCAAGGACGAAGTCGGCTATGCCATGCGCGAGCGCCTGCTGCCGCTGTCGACCATTGCCACGCCCAACCTGCCTGAAGCGCGCATCCTCGCCGAGCTGCCGGAAGGCACGGCGGACGAATGCGCGGCCAAACTCTTACCGTTTTGCCAGCACGTGCTGATCACGGGCGGCCATGGCGACGAGCAGGACATCCACAACCGTCTGTACAGTCGCGGCGGCCAGACGTGGACCTTCACCTGCCAACGCCTGCCCGGCAGTTACCACGGTTCCGGCTGCACCCTGGCCAGCGCCCTGGCCGGCCGTCTGGCCCATGGACAGGATCTGGTCAGCGCTGTCGAATCGGCGCTGAACTACACTTGGCGAACGTTGCGAGACGCTGAACAGTTGGGTAAAGGCCAATTCGTTCCCCGCCGTCTGCCGCTGGACTTTTGCTCGTAACGCCACGTCATGAGGCACCTTTATGAAACTACGTGGCCTGTATGCCATTACCGACAACCAATTGTTGGCCGGCAAATTCCTGTCTTACGTCGAAGCCGCCCTTGAGGGCGGCGTCACCCTGCTGCAATACCGCGACAAGAGCGGCGATGACTCGCGCCGCCTGCGTGAAGCCAGCGAGCTGCTCAAGTTGTGCGAACGTTACAAGACCCGGCTGATCATCAACGACGATGCCGAACTGGCGGCGCGCCTGGGCGTCGGTGTTCACCTGGGCCAGACCGACGGCTCGCTGCCGGATGCACGGGCATTGCTCGGACACAAGGCAATCGTCGGTGCGACCTGTCACGGCAAGCTGGAACTGGCGCAACGCGCCAAGGCCGATGGCGCCACCTATGTGGCCTTCGGGCGCTTCTTCAATTCCCAGACCAAACCCGATGCGCCGGCCGTTCCACTTGAATTGCTGAGCCAGGTCCGCGCCAGCATTCAGCTGCCGATTGCCGTGATCGGCGGCATCACCCTGGAAAACGCCCCACAGTTGATCGCCCATGGCGCTGACCTGCTGGCGGTGGTCCATGGTTTGTTCGGCGCGGACACGCCACAGGAGGTCACCCGTCGCGCCCGCGCCTTCAATGACCTGATCAGAAAGCCGCAAGTCAGCGCGGGTTAGCCAGCGCGAAAGCGGCCACACCGTTGCTGTTCTCCAGCGCCAGCAACGCCCGCTTGCGCTCGACGCCACCGGCATAACCGGTCAAGTCGCCACTGGCACCGATCACGCGATGGCAAGGCACGATGATGGAAATCGGGTTCTTGCCATTGGCCGTCCCCACGGCTCGCGAGTGCCCGGCGCTCAGCCCCATCTTTTTGGCCATGCCGCCATAGGACAACAGCTCGCCATAGGGAATGCGCGCCAGCTCACGCCAGACTTGCTCCTGAAACGGCGTCCCGCGAAACCGCAGCGGCACGTCGAATGTCCGGCGCTGACCGGCAAAAAACTCGCTCAACTGCTCCTGAGCCAGACGAATCACCCGTGGCACGTTGCGCTCATCGCTGATCAGCGCCAGTTCGGGGTAGTACTTCTGCCCGACGAAAAACACGCCCGTCAACGCGTCATCTTCAGCGCGCAAGGCAATGTCACCCAACGGGCTGGACACCAGATAACCGGGAATCATTGTTTTGCCTCCTCTCGTTGCCGCCATAAATGCACCGTGGCGTAGGCCCGCCAAGGCGCCCATTGGCTGGCGTGTTCATTGAGCTGCGCGACCGTGGCGCAACCGAGGTGCTTCTTCAGTACTGCATCGCCTTGCGGAAAAGCATTGGGCCAACCCAATGCACGCATGGCGATGTACTGCACCGTCCACTCGCCAATACCGCGGATATGCCGCAGGGCAGACAGGGTTTCGTCCAGCGGCACCAAGGGTTCCAGGACAATACGGCCCTCTGCCACCTCTCGCGCCATGGCGATGATCGCCTCGGCGCGGATGCGAATAATCCCGGTGTCAATCAGGTCTTGGGCAGCGAGCCGGGACATGGCCTCGGCCGTCGGAAAGGCTCGGACAATGCCCAGCGGTGCGTCGTCGACAGGCGCGCCAAAGCGCTCGGCCATACGCCCCAGGACGACCCGCGCATACGCCACGGAGATCTGCTGTCCGACCACCGCCCGCACGGCAATTTCAAAGCCATCCACCGCTCCCGGTACGCGCATGCCGGGCAGATCGGCGGCCAGGACACCCAAATGCTCATCCACCAGATCAGGTCGGCAGCCGGTGTCGAACAGCCGCCGCAAACGCCCCAGCACCGCCACGATCACCGCTTGCAACGACGCCGACAGCGTGACCACCAGCGCGTGTCGCTGCGGCACATGAGTGACGCTGACCCAGCCGGTAAAGCGCTTGCCACCCTGCTCGATCTCCATGGCCCTGACGTAACCGTCTGCGCCCACCTGTTCGACCCCGGCAATGCAGCGGTGGGCGAGGAAATCCAGCACGCCGCGCCAGCTAAAGGGCGGGCGATAGGACAGCTCAAAGCGCAACGTCGATGCGCCGGGCACATTTACCGCCTTGCGCAAGCGCAGCGGATTGAGCCCGTACTGCGCCTGAAACACATCATTGAAACGCCGCACACTGCCAAATCCCGAAGCCAACGCCACCTCGGCCATGGACAGGCCGGTATCGGTCAGCAAGCGTTTGGCGATCAACAGCCGCTGCGTCTGCACATAGGCCAGCAATGACACGCCAAACTCTGCCTCGAAAATCCGCCGCAAGTGACGATCCGTCACCCCGACCCGCGCGGCCAAAGCCCGCAGATTACGACCATTGAGAAAGCCATCGTCAATCAGCCGGGCCGCAGCCTGGGCCAGGCGGCTGGACATATCCATCAAGCCATGCCCGGGCGCCAGCTCCGGGCGACAACGCAGGCACGGGCGAAAACCGGCCTGCTCGGCGGCAGCGGCACTGGCGTAGAAACTGCAATTCATCGCCTTCGGCGCACGTACCGGGCACATCGGCCGGCAATAAATGCCGGTCGACGACACCCCCATGAAGAACCAGCCGTCAAAACGACGGTCCCGGGCGACAAAGGCGGCGTAACAGATTTGCGGATCGAGAATGTTCATGACTCGAACTGTAATTCAGCGATGGGGGAATGTCTGGCTGGATTCGGACATCTCGTTCTGGGCCAACACCAAATCCCAGTGTGGGAGCGAGGCTTGCCCGCGATGAACGATGACGCAGTACACCGGATTAACCGCGTCGCCTGAATCGCGGGCAAGCCTCGCTCCCACAGGGTCCGCCCCCACAGCCGGCTTTTGTTATGATGCACGTCCGCTCCAACACGACTTTCCGGTTCACCAGCAGAGATCCGACCATGTCCCGTTCCGAAACCCTGTTCGCCAACGCCCAGAAACACATCCCCGGTGGCGTCAACTCGCCGGTTCGCGCTTTCAAGAGCGTGGGCGGCACGCCGTTGTTCTTCAAGCATGCGGTCGGCGCCTATGTCACCGATGAGGACGACAAGCGCTATGTCGATTACGTCGGTTCGTGGGGGCCGATGATTCTCGGCCACAGTCACCCGGAAGTGCTGGACGCGGTGCGTAATCAATTGGAACACGGCCTCTCCTACGGCGCGCCGACGGCCATGGAAACCGAAATGGCCGATCTGGTCTGCGCCATCGTGCCGTCAATGGAAATGGTGCGCATGGTCAGCTCCGGCACCGAAGCGACCATGAGCGCCATTCGCCTGGCCCGCGGTTTCACCGGCCGGGACAGCATCATCAAATTTGAAGGCTGCTACCACGGTCACTCCGACAGCTTGCTGGTCAAAGCCGGTTCCGGCGCGCTGACCCTGGGCGTGCCAAGCTCGCCGGGCGTGCCAGCGGCCTTCGCCAAACACACCCTGACCGTGCCGTTCAACGACCTGGAAGCCGTCAGCGCCCTGCTCGCCGAAGTCGGCCAGGAAGTGGCGTGCATCATTGTCGAGCCGGTCGCCGGCAACATGAACTGCGTGCCACCGGCGCCAGGTTACCTGCAAGGCCTGCGTGCCCTGTGTGACCAATACGGCGTGGTGCTGATTTTCGACGAAGTGATGACCGGCTTCCGTGTCGCGCTCGGTGGCGCCCAGGCGTATTACGGCGTTACGCCGGACCTGAGCACCTTCGGCAAGATCATCGGCGGCGGCATGCCGGTGGGCTGCTTCGGCGGCAAGCGCGAAATCATGCAACATATCGCGCCGCTGGGCCCGGTCTATCAGGCCGGTACGCTGTCAGGCAACCCACTGGCGATGGCCGCTGGCCTGACCACCCTGCGCCTGATCAGCCGTCCGGGCTTCCATGATGAGCTGAGCGAATACACCCGCCGACTACTCGCCGGCCTGCAGGAACGCGCCGATGCCGCCGGTATCCCGTTCGTCACCACCCAGGCGGGCGGCATGTTCGGCCTGTACTTCAGCGCAGCCAAGGCGATCGTCACCTTCGAAGACGTCATGACCAGCGATGCCGAGCGCTTCAAGCGCTTCTTCCACCTGATGCTTGAGGGTGGCGTGTACTTGGCGCCGAGTGCATTTGAAGCGGGCTTCACCTCGATTGCCCATGGCGAAACCGAGTTGAAACTGACGCTGGATGCTGCCGAGAAGGCGTTTGCCGCGTTGAAATAAGCCCTGAAAAACTCTGTGAGAACACGTGTGGGACCGGCTCGTAGGACCGGTTTTAGCCGAGAGCCTCAGGCATGATCGATACATCTTTATCGTCTGCTCTATCGCCTTCGCGGCTAAAGCCGCTCCTACGACCTCATGTACGGAGTGCCAATCCTGAGTAAAAACAGGCATTTCAAGGCCGTGCAGCAGAAATTCTGTAAAGACTTTGTAAGGTTGGCCCCGCTTATTTCATAATGCGCAGCCAGCACGTTTAGCTGGACGGGTACGCCCGCACCTTTTCAGAGGTAAGTCGATTCCCATGAACCGCACCGGCCGCACCCTTGCATTGGGCTGCCTGTTGCTTATTCATCCCCTGCTGGCGAATGCAGGTGGCAACTCGTTGTTGATCCCAGCGGTGGGTCGCTGCACCCTGAATACCCAGCCAGACAACCTGCCCGCAGCGCTTGCCGCGTGCCAGCAGGCTGCGCAGACGGGTGACGCACAGGCACAGTACGAGTTGGGCGAGTTTTACTACGACGGTAAACACGCACCCCGTGACCTGGCCCAGGCCCTCAATTATTTCGAGAAGGCGTCCCTGCAGGGTCATGCCCAGGCGCAGTATCAGCTCGGCTTGATGTTCTTCAAGGGTGAAGGTGTGCAGGCCAACAACATCCAGGCCTATATCGTGCTGAAGATGGCGGCGGTCAATGGCTCGGAAGAGGCGCTGGACAGCGCCGATGAAGTGTCATCGCACATGAAGCGTGACGAACTGGAAGTGGCGACCCAGGTACTGGGCCAGATTTTCCGCAATTACCTGCAAGAGCTGCAATCGGCGGAAGGTCGTTCACCCTTCGCGCCCCTGCCTGATCCCAATACCACCGCACCAACGCCCGGACCGGCCCTGGCACCGCCGCCGAGTACCCCACAGGCCAACTGAGCGGGTTACTTCTCCGGCATTGGCATGGGGAATGGCATCACGTTACTGGTCCCCCGTGCTTCACTGATCTTCGGTGTGCCCATGCGCTCGACTTCGTCGATGCGCACAATCGAATGCATCGGCACGAAGCTGCGCACAACGCCTTCGAACTGGGCCTTGAGCTTTTCTTCGCTCGGGTCGACCACTACTGTCGTGCGCTCGCCGAAGACGAACTCTTCCACCTCCAGAAATCCCCACAGATCACTCTGGTAGATCTGCTTGGCGTACATTTCGAACACCTGTCCCTGGTTGAGGAAAATCACCTTGTAGATTGGAGCTTCGCGTTTGGTCATGGCAGGCGGGTATGGGTCGACACGGGAAAAAGAAGACGCGAACTATAGGCCCATTCGCCAGACGACGCTAGGAACCCGCAAGCGCCGTCCCTATAATGCGCGGTTCTTTGAACCACTCGATGATCACGCATGGCCAAGAAGCTTTATATCGAAACCCACGGTTGCCAGATGAACGAGTACGACAGCTCGCGCATGGTCGATCTGTTGGGCGAACATCAAGCCCTGGAAGTCACCGCTCGCGCGGAAGATGCCGATGTCATCCTGCTCAATACCTGTTCGATTCGTGAACGCGCCCAGGACCGTGTGTACTCCCAGCTGGGCCGCTGGCGCGAGCTGAAACTGGCCAACCCGGACATGGTCATCGCCGTCGGCGGTTGCGTGGCCAGCCAGGAAGGCGCGGCGATTCGGGATCGCGCGCCCTATGTGGACGTCGTATTCGGCCCGCAGACCCTGCACCGCCTGCCGGAAATGATCGACGCCGCACGCGTCACCCGCTTGCCGCAGGTCGACGTCTCGTTCCCGGAAATCGAAAAATTCGACCATTTGCCCGAGCCGCGTGTCGATGGCCCGAGCGCCTACGTGTCGGTGATGGAAGGATGCAGCAAGTACTGCACCTTCTGCGTAGTGCCCTACACCCGTGGCGAAGAAGTCAGCCGTCCGTTCGACGACGTAATCCGCGAAGTCAGCCACCTCGCCGACCACGGCGTGCGTGAAGTGACGCTGCTGGGGCAGAACGTCAACGGCTATCGCGGCACCACCAGCGATGGTCGCCAGGCCGACCTGGCCGACCTGATCCGCGCCGTCGCCGCCATCGACGGCATCGACCGTATTCGCTACACCACCTCGCACCCGCTGGAATTTTCCGACAGCCTGATTCTGGCCCATGCCGAAGTACCGGAACTGGTCAAACACCTGCACCTGCCGGTGCAATCGGGTTCGGACCGGGTGCTGGCGGCGATGAAGCGCAACCACACGACCCTCGAATACAAGTCCAAGCTGCGCAAGCTGCGCGCTGCCGTACCGGGTATCAGCATCAGCTCGGACTTTATCGTCGGCTTCCCCGGCGAGACCGAGAAAGACTTCGACAACACCATGAAGCTGATCCAGGACGTGGGTTTCGACTTCTCGTTCTCCTTCATCTACAGCCCGCGCCCCGGCACCCCGGCGGCGGACCTGCAGGACGACACCCCGGAAGCGTTGAAAAAAGAGCGCCTGGCCGCCCTGCAACATCGCCTGAACCAGCAAGGCTTTGAAATCAGCCGACAAATGGTCGGCAGTACCCAACGCATCCTGGTCACCGACTATTCGAAGAAGGACCCCGGCGAACTGCAGGGACGTACCGAAAACAACCGCATCGTCAACTTCCGCTGCGCGGATCCGAAGCTGATCGGCCAGTTCGTCGACGTGCATATCGACGACGCCCAGCCCCACTCCCTGCGCGGTTCGCTGCTAATGTAAGCGCCGATAAACGAAAGCTCTGACAGGCTTTAAATACGTCAGAGCTTTCGCACACACCCCGCTGGGGTTATCCTTCGGTCCATATCCATTGCCGTCGGGCGGCTAAAAACAACCTTGAACGCACCCATCGAACCTCATCATTTCATCCTCGAACCTTTCGAGGCCCATCGCTTCGCCAATCTGTGCGGGCAATTCGACGAGCATCTGCGCTTGATCGAGCAACGCCTGGAAATTGTAATCCGCAACCGCGGCAATCAATTCGAACTGATCGGCGAGCGTCAAAACACCACTTCAGCCGAGAACCTGCTACGCCGTCTCTATCGCGAGACCAAGGGCACCGAGCTGTCACCGGATATGGTTCACCTGTTCCTGCAGGAATCGGGTGTCGATGGCCTTGATAATCATCCGGCCGCCGAACCCGGCGTCGCCCTGCGCACCAAGAAAGGCATGATTCGCCCACGCGGCTTGAATCAACAGCGCTACGTCAAGGAAATCCTCGGCAACGACATCAACTTCGGCATCGGCCCGGCAGGCACCGGCAAGACCTACCTCGCGGTGGCGTGTGCCGTTGACGCCCTGGAGCGCGAACAGATCCGGCGCATCCTGTTGGTGCGCCCGGCGGTCGAGGCGGGCGAAAAACTCGGCTTCCTGCCCGGCGATCTGGCACAGAAGATCGACCCCTACCTGCGCCCGCTCTACGACGCCCTGTACGAGATGCTCGGCTTTGAATACGTGGCCAAGCTGATCGAGAAACAGGTGATCGAAGTCGCGCCCTTGGCCTACATGCGCGGTCGCACCCTTAATAACAGCTTCATCATTCTCGACGAGAGTCAGAACACCACCGTCGAGCAGATGAAAATGTTCCTGACCCGCATCGGTTTCGGCTCAACGGCCGTGATCACCGGCGACATCACCCAGGTCGACCTGCCCAAGGGCACCAAGTCCGGCCTGAACCATGTCATCGAGGTGCTCAAGGACGTGCCGGGCATCAGCTTCACCCACTTCAAGCCCAAGGACGTGGTACGCCACCCGCTGGTGCAGCGCATCGTCGAGGCCTACGAGCGCTACGAAAACCGCGACGGCAACCAGCCAAACGGTTCCGACCGGGACAATCGCCGCGATGCTTGAGCTGGATCTGCAAATCGCCACTCAAGCTGACGCCCCCAGCGAAGCCCAGTTTCGCCTATGGTGCGAAATGGGCTTGCGCGCACGCAGTGCTGACTCGGAGCTGACCGTGCGTCTGGTCGACGAGTCCGAAGGACGCGAACTGAACAACACCTGGCGGCACAAGGACTACGCGACTAACGTGCTGTCGTTTCCCGCCGACGTGCCTGATGACCTGCTGGATATCCCCCTGCTCGGCGATCTGGTCATTTGCGTGCCTGTCGTGGCCCGCGAGGCCGCCGAACAAGGCAAGGCGCTGGACGCCCACTGGGCCCATCTGGTCATTCATGGCTGCCTGCATCTGTTGGGTTTCGACCATATCGACGATGAAGAAGCCGAAGAAATGGAAGCACTGGAACGAGAGTTGCTAGCTGAGTTGGGCTACCCCGATCCTTATGCCGACGACGACAGCGACATCGACGATCACCCCCATTTAGAAACACCAAGCAAGGACCACGAGTAAGGGCTATGAGCGAAGACCGATCGAGCAACGGGCAAAAGTCATGGCTGGGTAAACTGACCCAGGCTTTTGCCCACGAGCCGAAAAACCGCCAGGAGCTGCTTGAGCTGCTGCGCGAAGCCCACCAGAACAAATTGCTGGACAGCGAAGCCCTCGCCATCGTCGAAGGTGCTATCCAGGTAGCCGACCTGCAAGTGCGCGACATCATGGTGCCGCGCTCGCAAATGATCAGCATCAAGGCTAACCAGACACCCCGGGAATTCCTCCCGGCGGTCATCGACGCGGCGCACTCGCGCTACCCGGTGATCGGCGAGAGCCACGACGACGTGCTCGGCGTGTTGTTGGCCAAGGACCTGCTGCCATTGATCCTCAAGGCTGACGGCGACACCGACGACATCAAGAAGCTGCTGCGCCCGGCAACCTTCGTTCCCGAGTCCAAGCGCCTGAACGTGTTGCTGCGCGAGTTCCGTGCCAATCACAACCACATGGCCATCGTCATTGACGAATACGGCGGCGTGGCCGGGCTGGTCACCATCGAAGACGTGCTCGAACAAATCGTCGGCGACATCGAAGACGAACACGACGTCGAAGAAGACAGCTACATCAAGCCACTGCCCAGCGGCGACTTCCTGATCAAGGCGTTGACCCCCATCGAGAACTTCAACGAGTTCTTCGACAGCGAATTCTCTGATGATGAATTCGATACTGTCGGCGGCCTGGTCATGAATGCCTTCGGCCACTTGCCCAAGCGTAATGAAATCACCGAAATCGGTGCATATCGTTTCCGCATCCTGAGTGCCGACAGCCGTCGTATTCATTTGCTGCGCCTGAGCCCGATCTCACGCTCTTAAAAGAGGTCTGTTGAGCGTCAATCGCAGGCCCGCGACTGACGCTCAACAGACCTTCACCTGCCAAGGAATGTACATGCATTGGATCACCCGCCCCGGCTGGCCCGGTAATCTGCTGGCCGTCGCGGCTGGCGGGCTCACTACCCTGGCCCTGGCTCCCTTTGATATCTGGCCGTTGGCGCTGGTGGCGCTTGTCCTGTTTTACCTTGGCCTGCGTGAGCTGAGCCCACGCCAGGCGCTGTGGCGCGGCTGGTGCTACGGTTTCGGCCTGTTTGGTGCGGGGACCAGCTGGATCTACGTCAGCATCCATACTTATGGCGATGCGCCAGTGCTGCTGGCCGGCTTCCTGATGCTGCTGTTCACCGCCTCCCTTGCCTGGTTTTTCGCCTTGTCCGCGTGGCTCTGGGCGCGCTGGATTCGCCGCAACGAAGCGCCCCTGGCCGACGCCCTGGCTTTCGCCGCCTTGTGGTTTGTCCAGGAAATGTTCCGTGGCTGGTTCCTCACCGGCTTTCCCTGGCTGTATTCCGGTTACAGCCAATTGGATGGCCCGCTGTCCGGCCTCGCGCCGATGGGCGGCATGTGGCTGATCTCCTTCGTTCTGGCCCTGACCGCCGCCCTGCTGTGCAACCTGTGGCGCCTGCGCGAGCGCAAATCGTTCCTGGCCGCAGGTGTGGTTCTGTTGCTGGCCCCTTGGGTGCTCGGCCTGGCGCTGAAAAACCATGCCTGGACCTCGCCTTCCGGGGCGGCGCTGAAAGTCGCGGCGATTCAGGGCAACGTCGCGCAGAGCACGAAATGGGACCCGCAACAGCTTAATGCGCAGTTGGCGCTGTACAGCGACATGACCTTCACCGCCAAGCCCGTGGACCTGATTGTCTGGCCTGAAACCGCCGTGCCGGTGCTCAAGGAGTCCGCTGAGGGCTTCCTGTCGGTCATGGGCAAGTTCGCCGCCGACCGTCGGGCCACGCTGATTACCGGCGTGCCCATCCGGCAAAAAGGCGGGCGCGGCGAGTATCGCTATTACAACGGCATCACCGTGGTCGGCGAAGGCGAGGGCACTTATCTGAAGCAGAAACTGGTGCCCTTCGGCGAGTACGTGCCGCTGCAAGACCTGCTGCGCGGGCTGATCAGCTTCTTTGACCTGCCCATGTCCGACTTCGCCCGAGGGCCTGCCGATCAGACATTGTTACAGGCCAAGGGTTATCAGATCGCGCCATTCATTTGCTACGAGGTGGTCTACCCCGAGTTCGCCGCCAGTCTGGCCGCGAAAAGCGATCTGCTGCTCACCGTGAGCAACGACACCTGGTTCGGCACCTCTATCGGCCCGCTGCAACACCTGCAAATGGCGCAGATGCGCGCACTGGAAGCCGGACGCTGGATGATCCGCGCCACCAATAATGGCGTGACCGGCCTGATCAACCCGTTCGGCAAGATCACCGAGCAAATCCCGCAGTTCGAGCGCGGCGTGCTGTATGGCGAAGTGACGCCGATGCATCAGTTGACCCCGTACCTGCGCTGGCGCTCATGGCCGCTGCTCGTCCTGTCCGGGCTGATTTTTCTCTGGGCATTGGTGGCGAGCCGGATTGCCAAGACTGTCTGACTATTTGAATGGGAATGATATCTGTGGGAGCAATTAACATCCCATTCCAAAATGAAAGCCACACAGGCCATCAGCGATAGATCAACGGATACACCAACAGCCCGGCTGCTTCGTTGAGCAATTGCCCGCTGCTGGCGACCTCCTGAGCTTCGGGCAACCAGCCGCCGAATTTCCTGGCGTTGTCGGTACTCAGGAAGCCCACCGGCGCACCGACAACAACGAAACCGGCCTTTTCAAAGCACCACAGCGCACGGGGCATGTGCGCGGCCTGGGTCACCACCACCACGCGCTTGATACCCAAAGGCTGCAACAGCGCAGCGCTGAGGGTGGCGTTTTCCCAGGTCGTACGGCTGAGCCCCTCCTGCCAGCGCACCGGTGTGCCAAAGTCGTTTGCCAGCGACTTGGCCATGATCGCGGCCTCACTGGGCGGCTCGCCATAATGCAAACCGCCCGTGGTCAGGATCGGCAGTCCCGACTCCTTCGACAACCGCGCGGCGAAGCGCATCCGTTCCAGCGCGCCGCCTGTGGGGATGTCTTCGTTCCAGGTCGGGTCGTTGCGCTCGCGTCCGGAGCCCAGCACGACAATGGCGTCCGCACGCTGAGCAAGGGTCGCCCACTCGCTTTGCGGCAGCGGCGGGACCGTCTCGACCCGGTTGGCAGCCCACTCGACCACGACGGGCAAACTCATCAGCCACAGCCCGCCCAGGCCCAAGGCAAAGCAGCCTGCCGCCAGGCGCGGGCGCGAGCGACGCAGGCACCAAGCCAGCAGCAGCAATAGAAAAAGAATGCCCGGGGGCAGAAAAAGAGTCTTGAACAGGTATCGAACAGGCATCAGGCATCTCCACAGATGCCTGAAGCCTAGAAGGATTGATGCTAAGCAACAATGCTTATCAAGCAGGCCCGCAGCCCGCGATGGTTAACGCTTGAGAAAAGTACCGGAGCTGTAACGACCCGATTTCGCTGCCGCCTGGGCGCGCCTTTGATCCGCCAGCCAGATGACCTTGGCTGAACGCTGCTGCACCGGTTGGGGCGCGGACGATTCATGCGCTGCCACGACATTGCAATTCAAACAGTCTTTGCCAACGTCGCCTGCCGTGATGAGGCCCTTTTCCAGATAGGCTTCGATCAATTCGAACTCGGCACGGCTCAAGCCTCGCAGTTCCACGACAGCGAGCGACTCGTCACGCAGTCGAAACGCTGTTTTTGCTGTTTCCAGAGCCAACCCCAGACGATTGATCAGGCTTTCGTACAACTCAGGGTTTGTTGCTGTGTGCTGCCACTCTGTCATCCGCTCCACCTCATCGAAGATAAAGACATACCCTCGACTTATGAGCTTAGCGCTGCTCCGCAAACCCACTCGTCGCTGCGACAAACGGCCGCCAAGCGGTGCCGGGCGGCCCTGAAACCGCAACAGCACCCCAATCAGGGTTTCCCTCGATAGTGAGCGCTCATGTATGCTACGGCGCTTCCTGTCATTCCACTTCCGCTCGTTTGAGCCTGACCAGACTCGGCGATGCAATGAAGAGGTCAAGGCTCAACAATCTTTAGCCAAAAGTAGCCATGCACGAACTCTATCAGCCCCGCGAAATCGAAGCCGCCGCCCAAACCTTCTGGGACGAGCAAAAGTCTTTTGAAGTCAGTGAACAGCCAGGCAAGGACACGTTCTACTGCCTGTCGATGTTTCCTTACCCCAGCGGCAAGCTACACATGGGTCACGTGCGCAACTACACCATCGGTGACGTGATCGCGCGCTACCAGCGCATGCAGGGCAAGAACGTGTTGCAACCCATGGGTTGGGACGCCTTCGGCATGCCGGCCGAAAACGCAGCCATGAAGAACAACGTTGCGCCGGCCAAGTGGACCTACGAAAACATTGCCTACATGAAGACCCAGCTCAAGAGCCTGGGCCTGGCGATTGACTGGTCCCGCGAAGTCACCACCTGCAAGCCCGATTACTACCGCTGGGAACAATGGCTGTTCACTCGCCTGTTCGAAAAGGGTGTGATCTACCGCAAGAACGGCACCGTCAACTGGGACCCGGTCGACCAGACCGTGCTGGCCAACGAGCAAGTGATCGACGGGCGCGGCTGGCGCTCGGGCGCGGTGATCGAAAAACGCGAAATCCCGATGTACTACTTCAAGATCACCGCCTACGCCGATGAGCTGTTGTCGAGCCTCGACGAATTGCCGGGCTGGCCGGAACAGGTCAAGACCATGCAGCGCAACTGGATCGGCAAATCCCGCGGCATGGAAGTGCAGTTCCCCTACGATCAGGCCTCGATCGGCGAAGCCGGTACACTGAAAGTCTTCACCACCCGTCCGGATACCCTGATGGGCGCGACCTATGTCGCCGTGGCCGCCGAGCACCCGCTTGCCACGCTGGCGGCCGCCAACAACCCTGAGCTGCAAGCGTTCATCCATGAATGCAAGAGCGGCAGCGTCGCCGAAGCCGACGTCGCCACCCAGGAAAAGAAAGGCCTGCCGACTTCGCTGTTCGTCGAGCACCCGTTGACCGGGGAAAAACTGCCGGTGTGGGTCGCCAACTACGTGCTGATGCATTACGGCGATGGCGCGGTCATGGCTGTTCCCGCCCATGACGAGCGTGATTTCGAATTCGCCATCAAATACAACCTGCCGATCAAACCCGTGGTCCGCACCAGTGCCGGTGACGAAACCCCGGCGCCATGGCAGGCCGCCTACGGCGAGCACGGCCAGCTGATCAACTCCGGCGAGTTCGATGGCCTGGACTTCGCTGGCGCCTTCGACGCCATGGAAGTGGCGCTGATCAAGAAAAACCTGGGCCAGTCCCGCACCCAGTTCCGCCTGCGCGACTGGGGTATCAGCCGCCAACGCTATTGGGGCTGCCCGATCCCGATCATCCATTGCGACAGCTGTGGCGACGTACCGGTCCCTGAAGACCAGTTGCCCGTCAAGCTGCCGGAAGACGTAGTGCCGGACGGTGCCGGCTCGCCATTGGCGCGCATGCCCGGGTTCTACGAGTGCAGCTGCCCGAAATGTGGCGCACCAGCCAAGCGCGAAACCGACACCATGGACACCTTCGTCGAGTCCTCGTGGTACTTCGCCCGCTATGCCTCGCCTCACTACGAAGGCGGCATGGTCGATCCGAAAGCGGCCAACCACTGGCTGCCGGTCGATCAGTACATTGGCGGTATCGAACACGCGATCCTGCACCTGCTGTATGCGCGCTTCTTCCACAAGCTGATGCGCGACGAAGGCCTGGTGACCTCGAACGAACCGTTCAAGAACCTGCTCACCCAGGGCATGGTGATCGCCGAGACCTACTACCGTCTCGAAGCCAACGGCAGCAAGACCTGGTTCAACCCGGCCGATGTCGAGCTGGAACGCGACAACAAGGCCAAGATCATCGGCGCCAAACTGATCAGCGACGGCCTGCCCGTCGAGATCGGCGGCACCGAGAAGATGGCCAAGTCGAAGAACAACGGTGTCGATCCGCAGTCGATGATCGACCAATACGGCGCCGATACCTGCCGCCTGTTCATGATGTTCGCCTCGCCGCCTGATATGAGCCTGGAATGGTCCGACTCCGGCGTCGAAGGTTCGCACCGTTTCCTGCGTCGCGTCTGGCGCCTGGCCCAGAGCCATGTTGCCCAGGGCCTGCCGGGCACACTGGATATCGCCAGCCTGAACGACGAGCAGAAAGTCACTCGCCGCGCCATTCACCAGGCGATCCGCCAGGCGAGCCAGGATGTCGGTCAACACCATAAATTCAACACGGCCATCGCCCAGGTGATGACCCTGATGAACGTGCTGGAAAAAATACCGCAGGCGTCGCAGCAGGATCGTGCCCTGCTGCACGAAGGCCTGGAAACCGTTGCCCTGCTGCTGGCTCCGATCACGCCGCACATCAGCCATGCGCTGTGGAACGCCCTGGGCCATGCCGAGCCGATCATCGACGCCGGCTGGCCGGTGCTGGACGAAACCGCTCTGGTGCAGGACAGCCTGCAATTGGTGGTACAGGTCAACGGCAAGCTGCGTGGACAGATCGAAATGCCTGCCAGCGCCAGCCGTGAAGAAGTCGAAGAAGCGGCTCGCACCAACGACAACGTCCTGCGCTTCCTCGATGGTCTGACGATCCGCAAAGTGATCGTGGTACCCGGCAAGCTGGTCAATATCGTCGCAAGTTGATTGGATCGAGCGCCCGGTTGACCGGGCGCTGAACATACCTGCAAAGGGTCGCGAAGCCGGCTCAAACGGATTCAAGGGGAGCATCAAATGATCAAACGCAACTTGCTGGTTATGGGCCTCGCCATTGTGCTGAGCGCCTGCGGTTTCCAGCTGCGTGGCACGGGCACGACCGAGATCACGCTCAAGGAGCTGGACCTGTCGGCACGTGACGCCTATGGCGAGACCGTCAATCTGCTGCGTCGGGTGCTGCAAGGCAGCGGCGTGAAGATCTATACCGGCGCCGAATACAAGCTGATCCTGGTCAGCGAGCCGGAAACCCAACGTACCGCCAGCTACTCGGGCTCCGCGCGTTCGGCCGAGTACGCCCTGACCTCGACACTGAACTATGAAATCCACGGCTTCAAGGATCGTCTGCTGCTGACCGACAAGGTGGAAGTGGAAAAAATCTACATCCATGACGGCAACAACCTGATCGGCTCCGACCAGGAAGCCAACCAGATTCGTGGTGAAATGCGTAACGAGCTGGTGCAGAAGATGGTCGTGCAGCTGCAACAGCTGACACCGGATCGCCTGGCTACCCTGCAACAGCGCGCTGATGACGTGGCCCGTGCCGAAGCCGAAGCGCTGGAAGCAGCACAGAAAGTGCGGAACGAAACGCCGCAACAATCGCCTGTCGACATCCAGTCCAAGTGAACAGTCGGGGCCGGTTCGCCGGCCCCGTTCTCGTCTGAACGATGAAACTCTCTCCTGCCCAACTCGGCAAACACCTGCAAGGCACTCTGGCGCCGGTCTATGTGATCAGTGGCGACGACCCGTTGCTGTGCCAGGAAGCCGCCGACGCCATCCGCGCCGCCGCTCGTCAACAGGGCTTCGACGAACGCCAGGTCTTCAGTGCTGACGCCAGCTTCGACTGGGGCACGCTGTTGCAGGCGGGCGCCAGCATGTCGCTGTTCGCTGAGCGGCGCCTGCTCGAACTGCGCCTGCCCTCGGGCAAGCCCGGTGACAAGGGCGCAGCTGCCTTGATGGAGTATTGCGCCCGCCCGGCCGAAGACACGCTGTTGCTGATCAGCCTGCCAAAACTCGATGGCAGCGCGCAAAAGACCAAGTGGGGCAAAGCGCTGATTGAGGGCCCGCAAACCCAGTTCGTGCAAATCTGGCCGGTGGATGCCAGCCAGTTGCCGCAATGGATTCGCCAACGCCTGGCGCAGTCGGGACTCGCTGCCAGCCAGGATGCCGTCGAACTGATTGCCGCCAGGGTGGAAGGCAATCTGCTGGCGGCGGCTCAGGAAATCGAGAAGCTCAAGCTGATGGCCGAAGATGGCCAGATCACCGTTGAAACCGTGCAAGCGGCCGTGGCCGACAGTGCCCGGTTCGACGTATTTGGTCTGACAGATGCGGTGCTCAATGGCGAAGCTGCCCACGCCTTGCGCATGCTCGAGGGCCTGCGCGGCGAAGGCGTCGAGACCCCGGTCATCCTCTGGGCGCTGACCCGCGAACTTCGCGTGCTGGCCAACCTGGCCATGCAGTTCAGCCAGGGCGTGCCGCTGGACAAAGCCTTCAGCTCCGCGCGCCCGCCGATCTGGGACAAGCGCAAACCGCTGATGAGCAAAGCCCTGCAACGCCTGTCAGCCAAACGTTGGAACCAGTTGCTGGTGGACGCCCAACAGATCGATGCGCAAATCAAAGGCCAGGCCGCCGGTTCGCCATGGAACAGTTTGAGCCGCTTGGTGTTGCTGATGGCCGGGCAACGTCTGAATATCCCCTAGCACCTGTGGGAGTGCGTCGTCTTCATAGCACACATCTATTAGACACAACCCTTTCTGTATCCGATGATTGCCGCCGTTGTATCCACCGCTAAAGAGAGCATCCGCCATGAGCAAGCCAAAACGGCCGAACAAGGCCAAGTCCATCATCGACCAGCCATTGTTCCGCAGCCGCCAGGAACAACCCGCCAAGGGCAAAGGCAGCTACCGCCGCGAAGCCTTCCAGTCTAAAAGCTGGGAGGCTTCTGACTTTCTGGCCGCCTGAAAAGCGACGAAACGCCGCTCACAGCCCTTTCGCCAGACAGCCGTGTTAAGGTCTGCACCTATCGGCAATCCCTTGGACCCCAGCATGCCCTCTTGTTTTTCCCGTCGTTGGCCGCTACGCCAGCTGTTCGCTGCTTCCAGCCTCGTCGTTCTGGTCGCCTGTGCTGAAAAACCCACCGCAGCCGTCGCTACCCCCCTCCCTGCTGCTCCCGTCGTCCAGCCCGCCCTACCGGTTCTGCCCGTTACGCCGGTGGCCAATAGCGCGCCGGATACCGCATTCGATTTCACGCCCACGATCAGCTTTGCCGACTGGCAGAGCGGTTTTCGCGCCGATGCGCTCAGGGCCGGAATTCGTGCCGATGTCTTCGATAACGCCTTCGCTGGCGTGACTCCAGACATGAGCGTGGTCAAGGCCGACCGCAGCCAGCCGGAGTTCACCCGCCCGGTATGGGAATACCTGGAAGGCGCAATTTCGCCGATCCGGGTGCGCAAGGGCCAGGCGTTGCTGGCGCAATACGCCGATGTCCTGCAAAGCATCGAGCAGCGCTATGGCGTTGATCGCCAGGCGCTGGTCGCGGTGTGGGGCATGGAAAGCAGCTTCGGCCAGTTCCAGGGCACGCAGTATGTGATTCGCTCCCTGGCAACCCTGGCCTATGAAGGGCGACGCCGCGCGTTCGCACAGGATCAATTGCTCGCCGCGCTGCAAATCCTGCAACACGGAGACATCCAACCGGGACAGATGCTCGGTTCCTGGGGCGGAGCCATGGGCCAGACCCAGTTCATTCCCACCACCTATAACACCCACGCGGTGGACTTCGATGGCGATGGTCGCCGCGATATCTGGAACACGCCTGCCGATGCCCTGGCGTCGACTGCCCACTATCTGCAAAGCAACGGCTGGCAAACCGACCAGCCTTGGGGCTTTGAAGTGCTGTTGGCGGCAGGTTTCGACTATGCGCTGGCCGATGCCTCGACACGCAAGAGTGTCGCCGAATGGCAGCAACTGGGGCTGAAGCTGCCCAATGGCGCGCCCCTGCCCGCCAGCGCCCTCCAGCAACAGGCCGCGCTGGTGCTTCCGGCGGGCTATCGCGGACCGGCCTTTCTGGTCCTGGACAACTTTCGCGCCATTCTCAAGTACAACAACTCGACCTCTTATGCCTTGGCAATCAGCCTCCTGGCCGAACGGTTCAAAGGCGGTGGTTACATTCAGGGCAGTTGGCCCCGCGATGATCTGCCGCTAAGCCGCTCAGAGCGCATCGAGCTGCAAAACCTGCTCTCGGCACGCCAATACGACGCGGGCGTCCCGGATGGCATTATCGGGGCTAATACGCGCAAGGCCATTCGCAGTGCCCAGCAATCCCTGGGCTGGCCCGCCGATGGCTATCCGACCCATGAACTGCTTGAGAAGCTGCGCCAGTACTGAATGGCAGTAGAGAGTAACAACGGGCCGGATAGCGATATCCGGCCCGTTTTTGGTTTCAAAGGCGCGTGAGTTACTTCATCGCCCTCTCGGCACAAACCTTGCGCGCAACGGCTTCAGGCAACGTTGAGTTGCGGGCAACGCAATGGCGGTAAGTGCTCACATAGCTATCAAAGATTTGCTCGGCAGCCTCAGGGGAGGAACTGGCCAGGCGTTTGATGAAGGTCTTGTTGCCCAGTTCGAAGTGTTGGTAGTCGATAGGGAAGTTCCAATAGCCACCCCAATTGATAAAGCCATTGTCGGCAAACAACGCAACGACCTCCTCAGCCTTGCCGGCCAGCAGGGGTTTATTAGGTCGCTGATCAAGGCGATTGACCGAGGAACGTGCCGCCGCCACCGGGGCAATGGTGGCGCTACCATCCTGCCCGATGGAAATGAAAGGGTTCTGCAGCGGGTTCAAATCAATGGCCGCACCGTAGGCGTGATTGGACCAGCTGCCGCCGCCCGTTATGTTTCGCCCATTGAAAGCAGAGGTGTTGTTGTCGTCCATCGACGCATCGTCGCTCCCCGCATAGTCTTCCATCAAGCGCGCACTCGAAATGACGAACCCCCGGTCATACAAGGCGTCGAAGATGATCTGGACGTTTTTTGCCACCGCATCCAGCACGACGACTTTGCCGACCCGCTGATCGTTGCCGTCAAAGTCATGGTGGTTGAACGTGACCACCCGGAGCCGCTCACAACCGACGGGATTGGCGTCGCTGATCACGCCCTATTCGGCCATCAGTGCGCAGTGTTCGGGGGTAACCGGTTGAATGTCGGCGAAGGCCGGGATGG
>Ga0302262_10000246_pt1 | contig 22438 bp, 12 predicted proteins | sample II_Fen_E3_4_FD_194557 | JGI IMG/M metagenome (GOLD analysis project Ga0302262, IMG submission 194557) | Peat permafrost microbial communities from Stordalen Mire near Abisko, Sweden - II_Fen_E3_4 | ecosystem: Environmental > Terrestrial > Soil > Wetlands > Permafrost | place: Sweden: Abisko...
CGGTCATAAACGCATCGGGATTGTCGGCTACCAAACATCGTTGTTTCATCTGAACGAACGCATCAGGGGAGCAGTGGATCTTTTATCGGACAATGCCCTGATTGGGAATGTCAGGATTGGTTCCATTCAACAGGATGTAGCCACTGCCATCAATGGATTTCTGGCGGATCCGGATCCGGTGAGTGCTATCTTTTTTACGTCAAACTTACTCGCCATTTCCGGACTAAAATATATCAACAGTCTGGGTATAAAAATCCCGGATCAACTTGCTATAGTAGGTTTTGACGAGACCGATGCCTTTGACTTGTTTTATGTTCCGATAAGTTATGTAAAGCAACCTCTGGTTGAATTGGGCCGGGAGAGCATTAAGCTGCTGCTGGAGAACATTGATAACAACGAAAGCATAAATTCAGTGATATTAGACGCAGAACTCGTGATCAGAAGTTCGTCAGTAAACATAAAATAATTTTTTTAATCCGTTTGTTTAAACGTTTAAACACTCCTTTTAAAATTATAAAATTTAAAATCAATAAAAACAATCAACATAAAAATCTGAAATCATGAACACAACCAACCAACAAAAGAAAACAGTAGTGTGCTACGGAGAAGTACTTTGGGATATTTTCCCGACAAAGACAAAACCGGGAGGAGCACCAATGAATGTTGCCTATCATTTACGCAAATTCGGGATTGACAGCCGAATGATCAGCCGCGTAGGAAATGATGAAGCGGGCAAAAAACTAATCCAGTTGCTTACCGAATGGGAAATACCCACCGATACCTGTCAGATTGATAAGGCAAATGAAACCGGATATGTACTGGCGACCGTCTTACCCGGAAACGAAATGAGTTACAACATTCATTCGCCGGTGGCATGGGATTATATTACTCCGAATGCCCAAAACGACAAGTTGGTGAGTGAAGCCGATGCATTTGTATATGGCAGCCTGGTAACCCGGAATGAAACATCCCTCGAAACCTTGTATCATTTGATTAAAAAAGCAAAGTTCAACGTGTTCGACATCAACCTGCGCCAACCTTATTATTCACAAGAAATCATCGAACATTTGCTTGAGAAATGCAATTTACTGAAATTGAACGATTCGGAGCTGGAATTAATCAGTACCTGGTTTTCAATAAAGGACTCGGACGAGGAATCCGCCGTCAGGTCAATCCAGCAAAAATTCAATATCGACGAAGTGATTGTCACCAGAGGAGCTGAAGGTGCCGGTTATTACACCCGGTCTGAATCGTATTCGTTCCCGGCATTCAAAGTAACCGTAAAAGACACCTGCGGGAGTGGGGATTCATTTCTGGCTGCATTTCTGGCTAAAAAATTCGATAATGAATCGCCGGAGTGCTGCATGAAGTATGCAACCGGACTGGGAGCATTTGTAGCTTCACACGAAGGAGCCTGTCCTGCTTACAACCTGGCAGAACTCGAATCAATATTATTTCAACAACAAATCACATAGAAAACACAATCAAAATCTAAATTATCATGCAAGCAACAAATTTAACAGCAGTAAAACCGGTCGGTGTTGAATCTACAACGACTACACACAACGCACAAAAAACAAATAGTTATGTGCTTCCTTTAATCCTGATCGTCAGCTTATTCTTTATGTGGGGAATGGGCGGCAGCATTAACGACATTTTAATCCAACAGTTCAAGAAAACCTTTGTATTGACTGATTTTGAATCAGGTCTGGTGCAGTCAGCCTTTTACCTGGGGTATTTCCTGCTGGCAGTTCCGGCATCACTGATTATGCGCAAATTCAATTACAAAACAGGCATTGTGATCGGTCTTTTCTTATTTGCCACTGGAGCCTTATTGTTCTATCCGGCTGCTGAAAATGCTTCCTACGGTTTCTTCCTGGTTGCACTGTTTGTCATTGCCTCGGGACTAACATTTCTGGAAACAGCCGGCAATCCGTATGTCTCGGCATTAGGAGATCCGGAATCGGCAACATTCCGTTTAAACCTGGCTCAATCTTTTAACCCAATCGGGTGTATTACAGGAGTTCTTATCGGCCAGAATTTTATTCTTTCGGGCATAGAACATACCAAGGAACAATTGGCAAAAATGACACCGGAAGCTGTAAAAGCGTATTATACGTCGGAAGTACACGCAGTACAAACCCCGTATTTAATGATTGGAATTGTGATCATTGTTGCTGCACTTGTTATTTTAGCTACAAAATTTCCGGTGGTAAAAGACGAAGAAACACAGGGAGCCTCCACAACAAAACAGACCCTGAAATATATTTTCGGCAAACGCCATTTTAGACAAGCCGTCATGGCACAATTTTTCTACGTGGGAGCCCAGGTTTGTATCTGGAGTTTTCTGATCCGCTACATACAAGGCACCATTCCCGGTACTCCTGAAAAAACAGCCGCAAATTTTCTGACTATTTCACTGGTAGTATTTACAGCCGGAAGATTTATCGGAACGGTTCTATTAAAGAGAATTAAAGGCCATAATTTACTTTGGATCTATGCTGCCATTAATTTGGTTTTAATCACTGTTGCACTGGTATTTCCAGGCACCATCGGACTTTGGGCATTGGTAGGCACCAGCTTTTTCATGTCCATCATGTATCCTACTATTTTTTCATTGGGAATCAGGGGACTGGGCGAGCATACCAAACTGGCTGCTTCGGTACTGGTCATGGCAATTATTGGCGGTGCACTGATTACGCCGGTCATGGGATTGGTTTCTGTACATTTTGGAATAGGAAAAGCTATTGTGGTTCCGCTTTTATGCTTTTTGATCGTGGCTTATTACGGAGTAAAAGGATACAAAGAAAAAACAGAAGCAATCGATTAATTAAACAAAATACAATCCGGCAAACAGATCAATGATAAATTATCCGACTGAGGAACAATCTTAATTTTAAAGCTTATATTTTTTTTAGATCTTTGTTTAAACGATTAAATTAATACTTCCATGAAAAACACACTTTTTATTTTATTTATTTGTATCTTTCCACTCTGCCTGTTTTCGCAAGTGGTGATAACAAACACCAACTTTTCGTTGGGAACTACAGGACGTATCGGCGTCGGATTATCGCCCAACGGAGAAGGAACACAATGGAAACCGTTGAATCTCTCAGGCCAGGGTTCGTTAGCCGGCCGTATGGAGCAGAATGACTATATGGATCTGTTGCCGGCCATTCATTTCACGCCGAAGCTCAATGGAACCGACAGCACCAATGTTACTTTTCAGGTACGGCTGGGGATGTATTCGGCCAACGGACAGTTTATGGGCAACACGAGTACCCGTACGGATAAAGGGCTGACCATTATTCTGCCGGAAACCTACATTGAAGCGAGGAACATTATGGGAAGCCGATGGTCGGCATGGGCGGGAGTACGTTTTCGCCGGTATGATGATATTCATATTTGCGACTATTTCTATTTCGACGACCATTCGGCTCAGGGATTTGGAGTGAGTTACAAAACCACCGAGCTGACATTATTGATGCCTTCTTCAACCGATTCATCAGGAGTTTACCCGTACAATTATGAAGTTACCGTAGCAGGGGCTACCAATCCTGCCATTCGACAACGCATGGTCTGGATAGGTGAGCACAGCATAAAGTTCAGGAATGGAAATGTACTGAAACTTTTGGGGGAATTCCACTCGGTACCTGCTTCGTCGGTGAATGCCTCACGCAAGTATGCAGCCGACTATGGATGGGTTGCCGGAATTAAGTTTAACAATTCAATTAAAACGCCACTGCCCGGTTCCTTTAACCAGTTTGCAGTACGCTACGGAACAGGGATTGCCAATGGGGGTGATAATGGAAATACCTTTACCTGGGCTACTTACGGGCCGCCGGATGCAAACGGTAAATACACGCATGCCTATTCGTTTACCACGGTGGAACATTTTCTGCTAAACTTGTCAAGGAACGTCAGCGTGAACGGGTATGGCGTTTTCACACAAAGCCATGGCGGTTCGTCAAATACGAACATGGATACTTATTTTAATGGTTCGCAGATGTTCAATCAGAAACGGGATATCGTGTTGGGAGGCCGGTTTTTGTTTTACGCGACAGACTGGTTGCATTTGATCGGAGAAGCTCATTATGCTTCCCGAAAAGATGGCGTCAATCCGGAAGCTTCCATGTGGAAATTCACCTTTGCCCCCACTATTGCTCCGTTAGGAAAACGCGATCCATGGTGCCGGCCACATATCCGGCTTGTATTCTCGGCTGCCCGGTACAACGATTATGCGCGTGACAATCATTATTCACCCTACCTGCAAATCAACAACAACCGTTGGGGCACGTACATTGGGGTAAAGACGGAATGGTGGCTGTTTTAGATCAAGAGGTAAGAGGCAAGGAGCAAGAGGTAAGGAACGAGGAATGAGGGATGAGAAAAGAGAAAGTAACTGGTAGAATGCCAGGAGCCGTATCAAGAGTAGAAAGCCAAGAGTAAAGGTTTAATATCTGGTGTATCAACATATTGCATTTTTTCACCAGAATAATTTGTACTTTAACTAAATTTACAACTAACAACTACAATTTTAAAAACATACAATTATGCCAATTTTTGGAACAACCATTTTATCATTTATCCCCGGCTGGAGTACCGAAGGAGGACGTATTGCCATCGAAAAAACAGCCGCATACGGTTTCGATATGCTGGAAATCATATTACCGGCCTCGTTGGATTTTGACGCAAAGGGCACAAAGAAACAACTGGACAATCACGGTATTGCCGGACGGTGCACCCTGAATTTACCATCAGATTGCCACATTCCTTTTTACCCGGAGAAAGCTACCGTCCTCATCAAAGCAGCCCTGGACAAAGTGGCCGACATGAAGGGTGATTTCCTGGGTGGGGTATTACACTCAGCCATAGCTCAATTTACAGGACAACCCTGTACCAAAGAAGAACGACTCATTGTCCGTCAGGTATTCACTGAGGTGGCAGAGTATGCCCGCGAACGGAATATTATCCTTGCTCCCGAACCCATCAACCGCTACGAAAGCTATGTATTTACAGCGGCCAGTGAAGTATTGGAAATGATTGACAGCATCGGGACAAGCAATATCGGGTTGCATTTAGATACTTTTCATATGAACATTGAAGAACGTAATTTTTACGACCCGATAATCAGTGCCGGAAACAGGTTAAAACACGTACACATTACGGAAAGTGACCGGGGCATGTTAGGGGAAGGGAATGTGCATTGGGATGATTTATTCCGTGGTTTGGCTGAGATTAATTACCAGGGGCCATTGGTTCTGGAGAACTTCTCTTCTGAGATCAGGGAATTGGTTGGACCAACCTCCTTGTGGCGACCGTCGAATTACAATTCAGAAGACCTGGCCAGGGGCAGCCTTGCCTTTATGAGAAAGATGGTGGAGAAATGGTATACAGAGTAAATCCCTTTATTGATCACAATTTGAGATAGAAGGAATGCAAAAAATGAATATATATTTTGTACTTATTACCATCCAATAAATTAGTTTGTAACTGATTCAATAATGAGTTATCAATTATTACTGTTTTTTTAATTACACAATTCCAGGAGGTTATCCATAAAAAAGGCTAAGAATACACGTTCACTGAAAAAAAAAGGAAGTTCAATCTCTGAGCTTCCTTTTTTTAAATTCTTTGAGAAATTTTTATTTCTCTGTAAAAGTCAATCCATTATCATCGGCATCCACCACAATGGTCTGGTCATTATGTACTTTTCCTGAAATCAATTGTTTCGACAGGTCATTCAGTAAATATTTTTGAATAGCACGTTTTACAGGACGAGCCCCAAATTGAGGATCAAAACCTAAACCGGCAATAAGTTTGATTGCTTTTTCGGTTACCTCCAATTGGATGCCGTTTTGTTGTACCATTTGTTGTACCCCACGAATCTGCAACCTGACAATTTCTTCAATTTGAGTGATGTTGAGCGGTGCAAACATAACGAGTTCATCAATACGGTTTAAAAATTCGGGGCGAATGGTTTGTTTAAGCAATTCAAACACCTCTTTCTTTGTCTTTTCAACAATTTCTGTTTGATTCTTATCCGTCAGGAGTTCAAAATTATCACGAATCAACGTAGATCCGATATTGGAAGTCATAATGATAATGGTATTCTTGAAATTCACCAGACGGCCTTTATTATCAGTCAAACGGCCATCATCCAGTACCTGAAGCAACACATTGAATACATCGGGATGGGCTTTTTCTATTTCATCAAACAGCACTACCGAATAAGGTTTCCTTCGGATAGCTTCAGTCAACTGTCCACCTTCTTCGTATCCTACATATCCCGGAGGAGAACCGATCAACCGGGTAACAGAGAATTTCTCCTGATACTCGCTCATATCAATACGTGTCAGCATGTTTTCATCATCGAATAGGAATTCTGCCAATGCCTTAGCCAATTCAGTTTTACCAACCCCTGTAGTTCCCAAAAAGATAAACGAACCTATGGGACGTTTAGGATCCTGCAAACCGGCACGGCTCCTTCTGACTGCATCCGAGACAGCCTGTATGGCTTCGTCCTGACCGATTACCCGTAAATGAAGTTCATCTTCCAGGTGAAGTAATTTCTCTTTTTCACTTTGGAGCATCTTTTTAACAGGAATACCGGTCCAACGGCTTACTACATCAGCAATATCTTCACTGTCGACTTCTTCCTTGATCAATGCGTGGGCTCCTTGTATGCCGGCCAGTTTCACTTTGAATTCAGCGATATGTCCCTCCGACTCTTTTATTTTGCCATAGCGTATTTCAGCCACTTTACCATAATCGCCTTCCCGTTCAGCTTTATCTGCCTGGTATTTAAGGTCCTCAATTTCAATTTTTGTCTGTTGAATGCTGTCAATCAATTGTTTTTCGGATGACCATTTAGCACGTACATCCTTCCCTTCTTCCTTTAAATTAGCTATTTCTTCGTTCAATTGTGCCAGCTTGCGGGTATCATTTTCACGTTTAATAGCTTCGCGTTCGATCTCCAGTTGTTTGATATTACGATCAATGATATCGAGTTCTTCCGGCACCGAATCCACCTCCAACCTAAGCTTGGCAGCTGCTTCATCCATCAGGTCAATGGCTTTATCCGGCAGAAAACGGTTGGTAATATACCTGCTTGACAGTTCTACTGCAGCAATGATGGCATTATCCTGTATCCTGACTTTGTGGTGGTTTTCGTACTTTTCTTTTAGTCCACGAAGGATAGAAATGGTGCTTGGGATATCCGGTTCATCCACATTTACAATCTGGAAACGACGTTCCAATGCTTTATCTTTTTCAAAATACTTCTGATATTCATCGAGTGTTGTTGCACCGATAGCCCTTAATTCGCCCCTTGCCAGAGCAGGTTTCAGTATGTTGGCAGCATCCATGGCTCCATCACTCTTGCCGGCACCCACCAAAGTATGGATTTCGTCAATAAACAAGATCACTTCTCCATCAGCTTTTATCACTTCATTGACAACCGACTTTAATCTTTCTTCAAATTCTCCCTTGTACTTGGCACCGGCAATTAAAGCCCCCATATCCAATGAGAAGATTTGTTTCGATTTCAGGTTTTCAGGAACATCACCCCGTACAATCCTGTGTGCAAGACCTTCGGCAATGGCAGTTTTTCCAACTCCGGGTTCTCCAATTAATATCGGGTTATTCTTGGTACGACGGCTCAGTATCTGAAGTACCCGACGTATTTCTTCGTCCCTTCCGATTACAGGGTCCAGTTTTCCGGCACGGGCCTGCTCATTCAGGTTGATAGCATATTTGTTCAACGCATTGTAACTATCCTCAGCAGAAGCTGAGTCAGCTTTTGCCCCTTTTCTCAATTCAGTAATGGCTTGCAGCAATTCACTTTCAGAGACTCCGGCATCTTTCAGTATTTTAGAAAAAGAATTTTTCTCGGAAACTAATGCCAACAGGATGTATTCCAGGGAAACAAACTGGTCACCCGCTTTGGTTGAAAGCTCAGTTGCCTTTTGTAAAACGGCATTCGTTTCACGGCTCATATAAGGCTCACCACCCGATACACGCGGAAATCCACTTATCATCTTATCGGCAATGGCTTCCAGGGTAGAGACAGTCACACCTAATTTTCCAAACAAAAACCGGGTGACATCTTCTCCTTTAGTAATCACGGCTTTGAATAAGTGTGGAGTTTCAACCACTTGTTGACCATTCGATTGAACCAATTCAATCGCCTGTTGTATGGCCTCCTGCGATTTAATTGTAAAATTATTAAAGTTCATTGCAAAATATTTTAATTCGTTTAATTCTGTTTTTTATAAAAAAAGCACTTAACGATTATATGTTTAACAAATTTCCGACCAACTTAAAAAATCGGTAACTATGTCAGAGAAACACTCTATTTGGCTGGGAAACAGACAATATTTCAGTGAATAAATTTATTCAGCAGACTTATTCCAATTGGCTAGCCATCAGTTTTAGCACGCAATTTTTCATACGCAGAATACTGAACAAAACACAGCACAAAACGTTCTAGCCACGACAACAGGGTAGCCTGTAAAAGGAATAAAAAAAAATAAAAAAAACGCCCTTTCATTCATATGAGGCTGTTTAAAAACGAATAACGTTGAATAAATTACCTACAAATTGAAAGTTCAGCTATTTATTAAATAAGGTTAGGTTTTGTGGGTGATCGATTTTATACTAAGGTTTAGTACTTGAAAATAAGGCTTTTAAAGAATCAGACCTTATTTTTATTTATCAACCTACTATATAACTCTTTGCAAAGTGTTGCTAATCAATGATTAGCAAATAGCCTTTTTTCAGCACTTCATAGTTATCTGTCATGATGTTCGATCTCTGATCGTGGGGGACTTAGTAGAAAGAATGACCCACACGATATTACCCTATTAAAAAATAATTAAAACAAACAAGGTTTTTCTACTCTAAACTGCCCCAAAAAATACTGCCCCAATATAAACCGCCTCAAGTCTGTTAGCTAACGGAGATGTGAAGAGTGGAATTACTGAGATTATAATTATGATATAAAGAATAAACTTACTTAAAGCCGCCCCAAGCCCCTGAAGGGGATGTGAAGAGTGGGATTACTCAGGTTGTAATTATGATATAAAGGAATGAACTGCCTTAAAGCCGCCCCAAGCCCCTGAAGGGGATGTGAAGAGTGGGATTACTAATGTCTAAAATTAGAAAATAGGTATAATTAAGCGTCTCAAAATACGTGGAAATAAGTTCGTAAACTAACGGGTATGTGAAGTTAATTTCATTTCTAAACTATACACGATTTCTTTTTAAATTAAATTACTAAAATATAATAAACTCAAGTATCCCACTCTTTACATCCCCTTCAGGGGCTTGGGGCGGCAAACTTGAAGATTAAAAATATTTTGTTTTATTGCAGTATGGGTTGCACACTTAAAGAATAAAAACATTTTGTTTTAATTGCAGTAGGGGCGGCACACTTGAAGAATAAAAACATTTTGTTTTACTTGCAGTAGTGGCTGCACTAGTAAAAAAATATAACCCCTTAATCATTGCAGCATGGAGAGAGATTGTCAGTAGTCCCTTAAATACTCTACACTAATTCGCTTTTCTTTAATAGCACAACTCGAATAGTCAAAATAAACACAGACAACAAAATTTCACTGATTAAAAATCCGTATTTATCTTATATTCAAAACCTTATTTTTGTTTTCTCACCCTACTATATAACTCTTTTCAAAGTGTTGCTAATCAAGGATTAGCAAATAGACTTTTTTCAGCACTTTATAGTTATCTGTCATGATGTTCGATCTCTGATCGTGGGGGACTTAATAGAAATGAATCCTCACTATTTCTAAACCGTATTCCCTAATTTAAATGTTAAGTATCAATTTGATAGTATTTGTTTTTTATAATTTTATTTTTACACAGCCTCACATGGATTTAGTGGATAAACCGGAGGAATAATCAATTATTTTTCTGGACCTGTAACCTGGTTTTATGTTTCCAACATGAATTGGAATGAATATAATTCGTATTAACTTATACTGGAGTGTTTTTTTTTAGTTTTATTTTATATATTCACAAAAAAAGCTATCTTTGCCTCATAAAAATCTTAGAATCACAATCTATCAATTAAATCTAATTATTTAAAAATGAGTAACCCTAAAAGAGTCTACACTTTTGGCAACGGACTTGCCGAAGGTAAAGCAGACATGAAAAATTTGCTCGGTGGAAAAGGAGCAAATCTCGCAGAAATGAATTTGATCGGTGTTCCCGTACCTCCAGGATTAACCATTACAACCGATGTTTGTAATGAATATTATTCGCTGGGTAAAGATAAAGTGGTTGAACTCTTAAAGCCTGAAGTTGAAAAAGCTATCGAAGGTCTTGAAAAGCTGATGAATTCAAAGTTTGGTGATATTGAAAATCCATTGTTAGTTTCGGTACGATCAGGTGCCCGCGCTTCCATGCCGGGGATGATGGATACGATTTTGAATCTGGGATTGAATGATGCAGTCGTTGAAGGACTGACCCGTAAAACAGGCAATGCCCGCTTTGCCTGGGATTCTTACCGTCGTTTTGTTCAAATGTATGGTGATGTCGTGTTAGGATTGAAGCCGGTAAATAAAAATGACATTGACCCTTTTGAAGAAATAATTGAACATTTAAAAAAGGAGAAAGGCGTTGAACTTGATAATCAGCTTTCAGTAGAAGATTTAAAAGTACTGGTTGCCCGTTTTAAAGCAGCTGTTTTAAAACAAACCGGACATAATTTTCCCGATTCAGCTTACGAACAATTATGGGGTGCCATATGCTCTGTATTCGATTCGTGGATGAACGACCGTGCTATCCTTTATCGCAAAATGGAAGGGATTCCTTCCGAATGGGGCACTGCAGTCAGCGTACAATCCATGGTATTCGGCAATATGGGTGACACTTCAGCTACAGGGGTTTGTTTTTCGCGTGATGCCGCAACCGGCGAAGACATTTTTATCGGTGAATATCTGATTAATGCACAGGGCGAAGATGTTGTTGCCGGAATACGCACTCCGCAACAGATTACCAAAGAAGGTTCCAAACGATGGGCACAATTAACCGGAGTGAATGAAGCCGACCGTATTGCAAAATATCCATCCATGGAAGAAGCCATGCCGGAAATTTACAAAGAACTTGACTCCATACAAACCAAACTGGAAAACCATTACAAAGATATGCAGGACATGGAATTTACCGTACAGGAAGGTAAATTATGGTTCCTGCAAACCCGCAACGGCAAACGCACAGGCGCTGCTATGGTAAAAATTGCCATTGATATGTTCCATCAGGGAATCATTGACGAGAAATCGGCAATTTTACGTATCGATCCAAACCGTCTGGATGAATTACTTCACCCTGTATTCAATAAAAAAGCCATCAAAGAAGCAAAACTAATTGCAAAAGGGCTGGCTGCTTCTCCCGGAGCAGCTTCCGGAAGAATTGTATTCAATGCCGATGATGCAGCAGAATGGGCTGCAGGTGGTGAAAGAGTCATTATGGTTCGTGTTGAAACCTCCCCCGAAGATTTAGCCGGAATGGCAGCTGCTCAGGGTATCCTTACCGCCCGTGGAGGAATGACTTCTCACGCAGCAGTAGTGGCACGTGGAATGGGTAAATGTTGCGTTTCGGGAGCCGGTGCATTGAAAATCGACTATACGACGAAAACCATTGAAGTGGATGGACTTACATTAAAAGAAGGCGATTACATTTCACTGAACGGTTCGACCGGTGACATTTTCCTAGGACAGGTTGGTACCTCTGAAGCTGAACTGGATGCTGACTTTGCGGAACTTATGACGTTGGCTGATAAACATACCCGGTTAACGGTTCGTACAAATGCCGACACGCCACATGATGCTCAAATTGCCCGTAAATTTGGAGCGACCGGAATTGGTCTATGCCGAACCGAACACATGTTCTTCGAAGGTGAAAAAATTAAAGCCATGCGTGAAATGATTTTAGCAGCCGATGAAAACGGTCGGCGTATTGCCCTGGCAAAGATTCTGCCCTATCAGGAAACTGACTTTGAAGGTATCTTCGAAGCCATGGCCGGATGTCCTGTAACGATCAGATTGCTTGATCCACCATTGCATGAATTTGTTCCTCACGATGAAAAAGGACAACGTGAAATGGCAGAAGCTATGGGTGTATCTCTAAAAGTTATCAAACAACGCGTAGATTCACTCCACGAACAAAACCCAATGTTAGGTCACCGTGGGTGCCGGTTGGGAATTACGTATCCTGAAATCACTGAAATGCAAACACGTGCTATTCTTGGAGCAGCTTTAAATCTCAAAAGAAAAGGTATTAAAGTATTACCTGAAATAATGGTACCGTTGGTGGGTATAAAATATGAGTTTAACGAACAGGATGAAATCATTCGCTCTACCGCTGCAAAATTGTTTGCCGAAGAAGGCGAGAGCATTGAGTTTAAAGTTGGGACCATGATTGAAATTCCTCGTGCTGCCTTAACTGCCGATCGGATTGCTGCAACCGCTGAATTTTTCTCTTTCGGCACCAACGACCTCACACAAATGACTTTTGGATATTCACGCGACGATATTGCCTCATTCCTGCCAACCTATCTTGAAAAGAAGATTTTACAGGCAGATCCATTCCAGGTACTTGATCAAAATGGCGTTGGACAATTGGTTCAAATGGCAACCGAGAAAGGACGATCTGTGAATCCAAATCTGAAAGTAGGTATTTGCGGTGAACATGGTGGGGAGCCTTCTTCAGTTGAATTCTGTCATCGCACAGGATTGAATTATGTCAGCTGCTCGCCGTTCAGGGTTCCTATCGCCCGGTTGGCTGCTGCCCAGGCTGCTTTAAGAGACTAAATTCAGGTATAAACTAAATTAAATTAAAAAGGCTGTTTCTAATCGAAACAGCCTTTTTTAATTTAAAGTGTTATAACCTCACTCACTACTACAAATTTCTTATGGACTACTTCCTACTCATTTCTCATTCCTCACCTCTTACTCCTTACCAACTACCAACTAACAACTCTTTTACTTCTTTTTCTGTCCTCTGGTTTTTGGTTTACGATATTTCAGTCGCATTGACTCCTGTCTTCTGATTTTATTATTGACCTGCGAGTTCTTTTCACTCTTCTCATGAAATGCAGCCCCTCCTTCTTCCTTCTTGGGGATCGATACTAGTGTGTTCTTCATCTTCACTTGTGGCATTTCATCCATAGTTAATTCTTTTGAAACTACCACATCAGGTGGCAATGAGACAATAGGGATTTTCCGGCTCATTAAACCTTCAATGTTCGTACGGTTTTCGGCGTCAGCCTTGGTAATAAAAGTAATGGACACACCATTTTTATCGGCTCTACCGGTACGTCCGATACGATGCATATAATTTTCAGCAACATCGGGGACATCGAAATTGACCACATGGGATACATCAGAAATATCCAAACCACGTGCCACAATATCGGTAGCTATTAGAATCGGAATTTCGTTTTCTTTGAAACTACGTAATGTTTCGAAACGGTTATTTTGAGATTTGTTTGAATGGATCAATCCAATCTGATCAACAAATTTCGGTGCCAGTTCATCATACAAAGAATCTGCCAGTTTTTTGGTAGAAGTAAAAACCAACACTTTCGAAAATTCAGGATTATTCAGGATAAGGTATTCAAGCAAATTGACTTTCGTGTTGAAATTAGCAACCTTAAAGCCTATTTGTTTAATGTTTTCCAACGGAGTTCCTGTAGGAGCTGCTTCAATTTCGAGAGGCTCAACAAAGAAATCATGAACAAGATCTTTTAAATCTTCCGAAATAGTTGCGGAAAACATCAGATTCTGACGTTTTGGAGGTAATAAATCAATAATACGGATTAACTGAGGACGGAAACCGAGATTCAACATTTCATCCACTTCATCAATAACAAATCGTTTGATAGCTTTCAGTTTCAGGCTTCCATTCAACGCAAAGTCAAGCAATCTACCCGGTGTCGCAACCAACACATCAACCCCTGCAACAATAAGCGGAGTCTGACGAATCATATTAACACCACCGTACACTCCGACAACCCGAACGTGCATGTATTTGGTAAGTTGTTCTACTTGTTCCACCACCTGAACCACCAATTCACGTGTCGGTACAACAACTAAAATCTGAGGATTTTTATCTTTCGTAAATTTCCACAATCTCAAACTGGGAAGTAGATAAGCGATTGTTTTACCGGTTCCGGTTTGAGCAATTCCAACGATGTCACGACCGGACATGATAGCCGGATAGGCTCTTTCCTGGATCGTGGTTGTTTGAGTTATCCCTAAGTCATTCAACGCATTTATAAGTGGAGAATTGATATTTAATTCAGTAAAATTCATTTAGGCAGGATATAATTGATGATTCATAATGCAAAATTCATAATGCAAATGTATGGTAGGCAGAATTAATTTTATGCAAAGATAGTCTAAATGTATCAATAGATGAAATCGGGATTGGTTAATTGGTTAATTGGTTGATTGGTTGACTGGTTAATTGAGTGACTGGTTAATTGTTTAATTGGGTGATTGGGAGTTTGGTTAATTAAATGTTAACGAACTTTTAAACCGACCAATTGTAAATGAATAAATAGTAAATTCTTCATGGTAACGACCTTTTAAACCGACCAATTGTAAATTGTAAATGAATAAATAGTAAATTCTTCATGGTAACGACCTTTTAACCGACCAATTGTAAATTGTAAATGAATAAATAGTAAATTCTTCATGGTAACGACCTTTTAAACCGACCAATTGTAAATTGTAAATGAAAAAATAGTAAGTTCTTCATGGTAACGACCTTTTAAACCGACCAATTGTAAATTGTAAATGAATAAATAGTAAATTCTTCATGGTAACGACCTTTTAAACCGACCAATTGTAAATGAATAAATAGTAAATTCTTCATGGTAACGACCTTTTAAACCGACCAATTGTAAATTGTAAATGAATAAATAGTAAATTCTTCATGGTAACGACCTTTTAAACCGACCAATTGTAAATTGTAAATTGTAAATGAATAAATAGTAAATTCTTCACGGTGCCAGCCTGGATATTTTCCAGTTACCGGTTTCAATTGTATAGATCAGCCGGTCATGTAACCTGTTTGGACGGCCCTGCCAAAATTCTATTGAAACAGGTTTTACGATATATCCACCCCAAAAAGGTGGTTTAGGGACAGTCTCTCCGAATTTTTGCTGATAGTATTTAAATTGTTCCTCCAGAAAGTCTTTTGACCGGATCACCTGACTTTGAGGTGAAGCCCATGCTCCAATCCTGCTTGCAAGAGGACGTGATAAAAAATAGAAAGTAGATATTGCTTCACTGATTTTTTCAACAGTTCCTTCAATACGAACCTGTCTTTCCATCCTTGGCCAGAAAAACAACAGACTTACCCGGTTATTTACTGCAATTTGCCGGGCTTTACCTCCCTCATAATTAGTATAGAACACAAAACCTTCTTGTGTTATTTCTTTTAATAATACGATTCTTGAATGCGGTTGAAAATTCTCATCCACTGTGGATACGACCATAGCAGTTGGTTCTGTTACTTTACATTCAATGGCTTCATTGAGCCAAAGATCAAATTGTTCAACAGGATTAGGGAGTATATTGTTTTCATCCAACGTAGAGAAAATATATTGTTTGCGAATATCGTGAAGCTTACTGGACATTTAGAATTTATTTTGGAAATTTACACCTCAGGTAACTAAAAGTTGAAACAATTAATACTCCATTTGGTTTAAAACAAATTAATAATTAATCAAAATTCAGTGACTTTCAACAACTATTTAGTATAATTTTCAACAATAAGTTTCAAGTTGTAATCAAAGTGAAATACATTTTTTTACAGTATTTTTTTTCTGACTATTTTAACTCGATTTATAAAAGAAACAAGTACCTTTGATGCTCAAAAAAAAGTAATAATTCTTAGTATGAAAGACTTGCTGCAAAACCGCCATATTGGCATTTCAGAAAAAGATGAAGCGTTTATGCTTCAAACTGTTGGAGTTGATAATTTAGATGAGTTAATAGCACAGACCATTCCATCGTCCATCCTTTTAGAAGGAACGATTGAACTCCCTGAAGCACTCACCGAACGTCAATATGCCGAACACATTGCCGAAATAGCTTCTAAAAATAAGCTTTTCACTTCCTATATAGGTCAAGGCTGGTACGACACATGTTCCCCTGCAGTAATTCAACGAAACATATTCGAGAATCCATCCTGGTATACTTCTTACACTCCTTATCAGGCCGAAATATCTCAGGGTCGGCTGGAAGCGTTGTTGAATTTTCAGACTGCGATCTGTGATTTTACCGCAATGCCTCTTGCAAATGCTTCATTGCTTGACGAAGCTACAGCCGGAGCTGAAGCTGCGACCATGATGTTTAATCTTCGTAGCCGTGATCAGGTTAAAAATAATGCAACCATTCTTTTTGTCGATCAGCATTGTTTCCCTTCTATTCTGGCCGTGCTTCACACACGTGCTAAAGCGCAGGGAATTAAGTTAGAAATTGGTGACTTTGCAAGTTTACATTTTACCAATAAACATTTTGGGGCAATCATTCAATATCCGAATGCAAATGGGAATATTGAAGAATATGCTGAATTTGTTACCGAAGCGCATACAATTGGTTGTAAAGTAGCCGTAGCAGCCGACATTCTTAGTCTGGCCTTACTGACTCCTCCCGGAGAATGGGGTGCCGACATTGTCTTTGGATCAACACAACGCTGGGGTATTCCTATGGGATTTGGCGGACCTTCTGCAGCTTATTTTGCTACCCGTGAAGAATTCAAACGTGATATGCCCGGAAGAATCATTGGGATCAGTAAAGACACAAATGGGCGCCCGGCTTTACGCATGGCACTGCAAACCCGTGAACAACATATTAAACGCGAAAAAGCGACTTCGAATATCTGTACCGCACAAGCCTTGCTGGCTTCAATGGCAGGAATGTACACCGTTTATCACGGTGCCGAAGGAATCAAAGCCATTGCTCAACGCATTCATGCCATAGCAACCTACATCAACGAGATTCTTCCGGTATACGAATATACTCAGGAAAATGAGAACTTCTTTGATACTCTGAAAATCAGTTTACCTGCCGAAGTGAGCGTGGAGCAACTGAAAGCAATAGCTTTGGATTATGAAGTAAATTTCCATTATTACGAAACCGGTGAAATAGGAATCAGTTTTGATGAAACTACCGATATCAATGATGTGAATACGTTAATTGAAATACTGGCAGAGGCTGTTGATAATGCAGCTGTTTTTGCTGATGAAGCCGATCTGGAAGACTTAAAATCATACGATGAAAGTTTAGAACGCACCTCTCCTTATCTGACTCATGATGTATTTAATAAATATCACAGTGAGACAGAAATGATGCGATACATTAAAAAACTTGAACGTCGCGATATATCCCTTACTCATTCAATGATTTCTCTTGGTTCATGCACCATGAAACTGAATGCAGCCTCTGAAATGCTTCCAATGAGCCGTGCGGAGTTTGGATGCATGCATCCACTGGCTCCGGCAGATCAGACTGAAGGATACAATGAAATGATTGCTGAAGTGGAGAAATACCTGACAGCTATTACCGGATTTGCTGCCTGTAGTCTTCAACCGAATTCAGGTGCAGCAGGCGAATATGCCGGCTTAATCACACTGCGTGAATATTTCAAATCGAAAGGTGAAACGCAGCGAAACACTGTATTGATTCCTTCTTCGGCACACGGTACCAACCCGGCTTCCGCACATCAGGCCGGATTTGAAATCGTGGTTGTAAATTGCGATGAAGGTGGAAATACTGACTTAACCGACTGGAAAGAAAAAGCAGAAGCAAATAAAGATGTTCTTATTGGCTGTATGATTACTTATCCTTCTACTCACGGTATTTTTGAAGCACACATCAAAGATATGTGTGACATTATTCATGCGAATGGAGGACAGGTATACATGGATGGTGCCAACATGAATGCTCAGGTTGGTTTGACCAATCCGGGCACCATTGGCGCTGATGTATGTCATTTAAATTTACATAAAACTTTTGCCATTCCTCACGGTGGTGGTGGCCCGGGCGTAGGTCCGATATGTGTGGCAGAACATTTGGTACCTTTCTTACCAAGCAAAACATTCGGACAAAATACTGTTTCGGCTGCTCCTTATGGAAGTGCAAGTATTTTGGTCATTACCTACGGATATATTCGCATGTTAGGGATTGAAGGTTTAACACGTGCTACTAAAATTGCAATTTTAAATGCCAATTATCTGGCTGCACGATTGAAAGACAGTTACGGAGTACTTTACACCGGAGAAAATGGAAGAGTCGGACATGAATTGATCCTTGAAGCAAGAAACTTTAAAGCAACTTCGGGCATAACAGAAACCGATATATCCAAACGCCTGATGGATTATGGATTCCACGCCCCTACTCTATCATTTCCTGTACATGGGACACTGATGATTGAACCTACAGAAAGTGAATCGTTAGCTGAACTCGACAGGTTTGCCGATACTATGCTTCATATCTATGCTGAAATTAAAGAAGTGGAGAACGGCACTGCCGATGCCACAGATAATGTATTGGTCAATGCACCACATCCTGAATATTCAATAGTTTCCGACGAATGGAATCATCCATACAGCCGTGCTAAAGCAGCCTATCCAACAGCATGGGTAGCTGAAAATAAATTCTGGATCAATGTATCAAGGGTGAATGATGCTTTCGGCGACAGGAATCTTGTCTGTACATGCTCAGTCAACTAAGATTAGAGTCAAGTCATAAGTTAAATAAACCCGCTTTGTCCTTCAGCAAAGCGGGTTTATTTTATTTCAATGCCAGCAATTATGACATACAGGTTCGCGCAATAGGTTATAAGTAAGCATGAGTTCATTTGTTCCATACGAACTCCGGCTAATTCCTCCGAAATGATAATCGTAGCTGTAAGACGCATGAATTGCTTCACTGATATCAAATCCAAAGATAAATCCGGCTTCACGTCCGGTACGATAGAACATTCCAATATCAAACTTGTCTGGATTTTCATTTAAACCTGAACGGTTCGGCATTTTAAAATAACTGGTTACGTTAAATTCAGCCTGATACATATTCGAATACTGTATGCCACAAATTCCGTATCCCATATTGATAATATCATTCGACATCTCCCGGTAACGCCCATACAGGAAGTTGGTATTGGGCTGAAGATTGTTGAGTTTTGAAAAAAGTGAAAATATATTTTGACTGGAAGCCCCTATTTTGATCATTTTATTGGTTACCTCCACTCCTATATCAGCATTAAAATTTGATTCGACCCTCAAATTATCATAAACTTCATGATCATATTCATCAAGAAGATCCACCTTTGACTGATCATAATTCAAATTCAGATAATTCAGGCCTACACCGAGATGTAACTGCCAGTTTCTTTGAAGAGCGATGGCGTATCCATACGCCATACCTATATTCGTGGAAGAGGTATAACCAATTTGATCCTGGACAACAATAAGACCCAGTTGCGTATGATAGTTTTCAAGATAGGTACTTCCTGAAGCAAAATAGGTGGTTGGACTGCCGGGGAATCCAAACCACTGATTACGGGCGGCCATGCTGAAAACAGCCTGATATTTATCATAAATAGTTGCCGGATTTATATATTGGGGGTTCACCCAGTAGTTATTCAACCGGATGTCCGATTGAGCAACTACGAGTAGACTCAATAGATTGATTAAAAAAAGAATACAGATTTTTTTCATTTTTATTACTACCTTCAAGGAAGAACCATTATGTATCCTTCTTTTGATTTTGTTCTTCCTTCTGAAATAAAATAAAGCACATAGAAATATGTATCTTTCGAAACATACTTATTATGATACTTTCCATCCCATCCGTCCTGACCTTCATAAAGAAGTATTCCATTCCTGTTAAATATCTGGACATGGTTTCCTTTCATAAATACATCATTCAGCTGATCACCGTTTGGTGTAAGCGTATTGGGAATATTGACAAAAGAAATATCACTTACGACTATACTATCGCAACCATTGACTGTTTTAAGAATATCAGTATAAACTCCTGCCTTATCATATTCATGACCATTGATTATGTATTTTTCTCCTGTAAACAAGTGAACAGCCTGGGACATATTTGAAGCGGAATACACTGTTAAATTCAGGGTAACAAGTACATTATCGCCAAAGACATTGGTCATTGTTTTTGTATAGGTTCCACTAGTTGTATAAGTTGAACCGTTCCATACATAGGGTAATTCTGAAGCACATACTGATGCGGTTGTATTGGCACTCGTCGATAGATTTACTTTTAGAATCAGCCTGGCAATGCTGTCACACCCCACTGAATTCACAAAATTAATCGGCGAGGTATAGGTTCCTGATTCTGTGAAAGCCAATTTATTCCACACATAAGGCAATTGCGTTGAATTTATAACTTCGTGGGTTATAGAACTTGAGGGTGTAACTACTGTCAATATTAAAGTAGCAATACTATCGCAACCTGAAGGATTTGTAAATTGAGCAGTATAGGTTCCTGATTTATAATATAATTTTTTATTCCAATAATAAGGGAGTAAAGAAGAACAGACATAATCAACAGTAGTTGAAATTAAGGGTGATCTGACATTCAAAATTAAAGTAGCCAGACTATCGCAACCGTTTAAATTTCTTAAATGGGCAGTATAACTGCCTGCTTCGTTGTAAGACATTCCATTCCAACTATAAGGTAAGGCATATGGACAAGTGGTAACTTTAGATGTGGAACTTGAAGACCTATTAATAGTTAGTTTTAAAACAGCTACGCTGTCACAACCTAAAATATTCTTAAAAGTCTTTGAATAGGTTCCTGAGGCAGTCAATGGTTCAGCATTCCAGTTATAAGGCAACTCCGTGGAACAAATAGTCCTTAATTCCAAAGATGATGTAGCCAGGACTGTCAGTGTTATCGTTGCAGTGCCTGTTTGTGTATTGGTGCAACCCCTGGAATCTATGACATCAACCTGATTATATGTAAATGTTCCGGAAACTTGAGTCGGAACGCTTACCGAAACTGTATCTCCTTTAGTTGTGGTTACCGTTTTGTTTGTGCCGCCATTGATGTTATACGTAAAAGTATAAGGTGCGGTTCCTCCTATTCCGGTAAAAGTCACAACTGGAGAAGCTGCATTTTGGCAAGTAATAGTGGTACCACTAATTGTTGAGGATAGTTGATTAACCCTGATGCTACCTTTTAAATAAACTTCTGCACAGGGTGCGCCACCTACTGTAGTAATGGTATAATTGCCATTCGCAGTAGGAATGCCGCTTAGGGTTACAGTATTTCCATTTACAACAGATTTTACACCATCAGGCAAACCTCTCACTGTTACACCTGTTGCACCTCTGTCAAAACGATAGGTAACTTTATTGATAGCACCACCCAAACAAATTGTTTGTGATTCGGTACCAATTTCACTGGTTAGTTGCAATGTAGGTGATTCCATAACAGTCACTTGCAAAGATTTAACTGGCCCAACGCAATTATCCTTTGTTTTTTCCTGTACTGTCAATGTATATATACCTGACGTAGTCCAGTTTATATCCACGGAATTAGTGGTTGATGCCTCCGGACTTTCATCGTTTATTTTCCATATATACGAAGAGCCGGAAGTAGCATCTACATAATATCTTTTTGAAGTACCCATACATACCACATCCGGTTGAATGGATTGTGCCATACTCTGCACAGTACTTACCAGTACTATGAAAAGGATGATTAAGTTGGATGTTCTTTTCTTCATTGTTTATCTCAAACATTCTTTTGTCAAACCTGCCAACAATATTCATTTTCACTTTGCTGTTAGCGATTTAGCATTCACTGTTTTCAGTACCTACCATTAGCTGTACATAATTAATTTAATTGTGCAACTTCATTTACAAGCAAATATTCACAATTAGTCACGGCCGAACTGTGTATTCTTCTTTTTCCAATTTATCGAGCCCTCTCACTGCCCTAAGGCAGTGAGAGAATACTCAACTTTGCAACTAATTTTAATTGAATCATATTTAAACTTCTATTAAATTAATTTTAATTATGATAAATCGGAGATGTGCTAACCGGTGCATAAATTGTCACAGTAACTAATGTTCTTGCCGGACTTTCACAAGTTGTTGTATTATTCTTCGCTGCTGCATAAGCAGTATAGCTACCCGGTGCCGTTGCGCCCGGTGCTGTGATGATATTACCACCTGTTGCTGCATCGTACCATACAATGCTTTCACCGGTACCTGCTGTAGCACTTCCTGTGTGTACAGTGCCATCAAAACATTCTGTTACATTCACTGCGGTTGGTGCAATTGGTAAAGCATGAATTGTCACAGTAACTAATGTTCTTGCCGAACTTTCACAAGTTGTTGTATTATTCTTCGCTGCTGCATAAGCAGTAT
>Ga0302262_10000251_pt1 | contig 22194 bp, 21 predicted proteins | sample II_Fen_E3_4_FD_194557 | JGI IMG/M metagenome (GOLD analysis project Ga0302262, IMG submission 194557) | Peat permafrost microbial communities from Stordalen Mire near Abisko, Sweden - II_Fen_E3_4 | ecosystem: Environmental > Terrestrial > Soil > Wetlands > Permafrost | place: Sweden: Abisko...
GGGCGCGCGCGCAGAGGGCCGTCTCGGTCTGTTGGAGTTAACCGCCGGTGGTAGCCTGTTTCTCGATGGCGTGGCGGAAATGAGCCCGCGCCTGCAGGCCAAACTGTTGCGCTTTCTGCAAGAAGGTTGTTTTCGCCGGGTCGGCAGTGATGAAGAGGTGTATCTGGATGTGCGGGTGATCTGCGCAACCCAGGTTGATTTATCCGAGTTGTGTGCCAAAGGCGCGTTCCGCCAGGACCTGTATCACCGACTCAATGTGCTGACCCTGCATATTCCGCCGTTGCGCGAGTGTCTTGATGGCCTGGAACCGTTGGTCCAACACTTCCTCGATCAGGCCAGCCGGCAGATCGGCTGTCCATTGCCGAAAATCGCCGACAATGCCTTGGCGCGGCTGCGTCAATACCATTGGCCGGGCAATGTCCGGCAACTGGAAAACGTGCTGTTTCAGGCGGTTTCTCTGTGCGACGGCGGGACGGTCAAGGTTGAGCATATCCGTTTGCCGGATTATGGCGTGCCGCAACCGTTGGGCGATTTTTCCCTTGAGGGCACTTTGGAAACTATCGTCGGGCGTTTTGAAAAGTCGGTACTTGAGCAACTTTACCGGCTACATCCCAGCAGTCGTCAGTTAGGCAAACGCCTGGGGGTTTCGCACACGACCATTGCCAATAAGTTACGCGATTACGATATCGTGCGACCGGCATCTGAAGATAAGGGAGGGACTGAAAGTTGAGGAGGGAACAGCATCATTGAGCAAATTTAACGTGATGGCCTCTATAAAAAGGCACGCCTCGCTGGATCACTCCACGAGGCGTTTGCACTTCCATATACCAACCGGTTGATCAACCGTTGCTGCAACCGTTGCCCATTACCTGATAGGCCATGACGTGTTGCTGGCCTTTGGAGTCCAGGTAAGTCATACGCGCTGGAACGACGGCGCAGACATCTGGAACTTCACTCACGGAAATGACCTTGGCGATATCCGGGTGGCTGGAGTAAGTATATTGCTCAACACGTGCCTGTTGTTGTTCAACTTTGGCGGAGGATTCTTCAGCCATTGCCAAAGTACTGAAACCGCACAGAGCCAATACCAACATTGAAACTTTCATTTTTCGATCTGCCTTCTTTGGTTCGAAAGGGGGCACATAACCCTTGTGGGGTTATGTGTGACGCTCTATCTAAATGTTGCTTGATTAACAAGCCGGTGTGGGGGGCTGTAAGTTGTTAATCATTTGCCGTTTTGGCGAGATTGATTCTATGCCTGTGCCGGGAAGACATACAGAAACACTTTTGATAAAGACTTTTGATCATTTTTGCAACAATCCGCGTCCGTGGCGTCGCGTGGCATGCTTTGGTCGTAGGTCTTTGGAAGGACGCGCCATGGCGCAGCCGGCGTTTTCATAGCAATACAGCCGGTTCCACCCGGCCCAATGGGCGAGTATGGTAGGAGGTCTCTGGATTGGTAAGACCATCGTCGAATGGCTCTATGGCAGCCATGTCGATAAAAAGGTCCTATAAAACAACAACTACCCACCGAGGTAAGAAAGATGAGCGCGGCTTCCCTGTACCCCGTCCGCCCCGAGGTTGCAGCTAACACGCTGACCGATGAGGCCACCTACAAGGCCATGTACCAGCAGTCGGTGGTCAATCCCGATGGTTTCTGGCGCGAGCAGGCCAAGCGCCTGGACTGGATTCAGCCCTTCACCACGGTGAAGCAGACCTCCTTTGATGATCACCGTGTCGATATCAAATGGTTCGCCGACGGTACTTTGAACGTTGCGTACAACTGCCTTGACCGCCATCTTGCCGAGCGTGGCGATCAGGTCGCTATTATCTGGGAAGGTGATGACCCTTCCGAACACCGCGACATTACCTATCGTGAATTGCACGAAGAAGTCTGCAAGTTCGCCAACGCCCTGCGTGGCCAGGACGTTCACCGGGGTGACGTAGTTACCATTTATATGCCGATGATTCCCGAGGCTGTGGTCGCCATGCTGGCCTGTGCCCGCATCGGTGCGATCCACTCGGTGGTGTTCGGTGGTTTCTCCCCGGAAGCCCTGGCCGGTCGCATCATCGACTGCAAATCGAAAGTCGTCATCACCGCAGACGAAGGCCTGCGTGGCGGCAAAGCCACCCCGCTCAAGAGCAACGTTGACCGCGCCCTGACCAACCCGGAAACCAGCAGCGTGCAGAAGGTCATCGTCTGCAAGCGCACCGGTGGCAGTATCGAATGGAACCGCCATCGCGACATCTGGTATCACTCGTTGCTGGAAGTCGCATCGAGCACCTGTGCGCCGAAAGAAATGGGCGCCGAAGAATCGCTGTTCATCCTCTACACCTCCGGTTCCACCGGTAAGCCAAAAGGTGTGCTGCATACCACCGCCGGTTATCTGCTGTACGCCGCGCTGACTCACGAGCGCGTGTTCGACTACCGTCCGGGCGAAGTCTACTGGTGTACGGCGGACGTGGGCTGGGTTACCGGCCACAGCTATATCGTCTACGGCCCGCTGGCCAATGGCGCGACCACGCTGCTGTTCGAAGGTGTGCCGAACTATCCGGATATCACCCGCGTGTCGAAAATCATCGACAAGCACAAGGTCAATATTCTCTACACCGCACCGACCGCCATTCGCGCCATGATGGCTGAGGGCACCAAGGCGGTGGACGGCGCTGATGGTTCGAGCCTGCGCCTGCTTGGTTCGGTCGGCGAGCCGATCAACCCGGAAGCCTGGAGCTGGTACTACAACATCGTCGGCAAGCAGCGCTGCCCGATTGTCGACACCTGGTGGCAGACCGAGACCGGTGGCGTGCTGATCAGCCCGTTGCCAGGGGCCACGGCCCTCAAGCCGGGTTCGGCCACGCGTCCATTCTTCGGGGTGATTCCGGCCCTGGTCGACAACCTGGGCAACCTGATCGAAGGCGCCGCCGAAGGCAACTTGGTAATCCTCGATTCCTGGCCGGGCCAGGCGCGTTCGCTGTTCGGCGATCACGACCGCTTTGTCGATACCTACTTCAAGACTTTCCGGGGCATGTACTTCACCGGTGACGGCGCCCGTCGCGATGAAGATGGCTACTACTGGATCACCGGGCGTGTGGACGATGTGCTCAACGTTTCCGGGCACCGTATGGGCACCGCGGAAATCGAAAGCGCGATGGTCGCTCACCCGAAAGTCGCCGAAGCTGCAGTGGTCGGTGTGCCGCATGACCTCAAAGGCCAGGGCATTTATGTCTATGTCACCCTCAATGGTGGCGTAGTGCCTGATGAGGCCCTGCGTACAGAACTGCGCAATTGGGTGCGCAAGGAAATCGGTCCGATTGCCTCGCCGGATGTCATCCAGTGGGCGCCGGGGCTGCCGAAGACCCGTTCGGGCAAGATCATGCGCCGTATCCTGCGCAAGATTGCCACCGGCGAGTACGACTCCCTGGGCGATATCTCGACCCTGGCTGATCCGGGCGTCGTGCAGCATCTGATCGATACGCACAAGACCATGAAAGTCGCCTGACGATTGATGGTTGAAACGCCCCGCCCGGTGTAAGCCGGGCGGGGCGTTTTTGTTTGTCGTGTTTGTGGGCATATCCAGCATTAGTAGCGTGGCTGAGTCAGCCTTTCGCCCTCACGGCGACCTACTTTTTTCTTGGAAAAAGTAGGCAAAACCGCCTGCGCTGCGCACACGCCCCTTCGCAACACCGCAACGAAGCCTCCCTGACGTCGCGATCTGTGGTGCTTGTGACATTTGTGCTCGACACGTGCAAGACCACAAAATTTGCAAACGCCGCATGAGCGAACACCAATCGTAAGAGCGACACAAATCGCGACGTCAGGGAGTCGAGGGGACCCCGCAGGGGCCGAACCGAGAAGCCAGCGGTTTCCCCACTTTGCCCAGCACAAAGTGGGTCGCCGTAAAGGCGAAACCGATATCTGCACCACTGTAAATTCAGGATAAGCCCCCAATCCCACAACCAACCCGGTAGACCTACACCGATAATTCCCGATCTGTTACCCCTGTAACCCGATGTGTAACGGCATGCCCTGATATGAGGCAATGACTCCCATATCTGTAAGAATGGTCGCCATTTTTCGCTGCAAATAAACACGACCCAACGCTGAGCTTGCCGTATTACAAGGCGTTGCCAATAATAGGCGCGTTTTTTGCTGCTGTGATCGGTTACCTTTCTTTTGTCTTGCACAGGTCTGTGCAGGATGTCAATCACGCCGAAGTCCATTTCAGGTGCTTCTGTAACTAGTTGTCGCATTGAAGAAATATCGACTTCGATGCTGTCGCTAGAATGCCGATCACTCGCCGCTGTCCCTGACCACGGTCTGGGTCTCAGGTGTCGCGCAATCAGATCTATCCCTTCGCATCGCGGGCCCTTGCCTGCACTGCCATTTGTCTCGCTGTACCGATGGAGTTCTGTAAATGAAAAAGCTCATGCTTCTTGGCGCACTGGCGCTGTCCGTGCTCGTGCAGCCAGTGTTCGCCGATGAAAAGCCACTGAAGATCGGTATCGAAGCCGCTTACCCTCCCTTCGCTTCCAAAGCTGCGGACGGCAGCATCGTCGGTTTTGACTACGACATCGGTAATGCCCTGTGTGAAGAGATGAAAGTTAAATGCATCTGGGTCGAGCAGGAATTCGACGGCCTGATCCCGGCCCTCAAGGTGCGCAAGATCGATGCGATCCTGTCGTCGATGTCGATCACCGAAGAGCGTAAGCAATCGGTTGATTTCACCCACAAGTACTACAACAGCCCGGCCCGTCTGGTGATGAAGGACGGTACTGTGGTCAGCGACAGCCTGGGTGAACTCAAAGGCAAGAATATCGGCGTGCAACGCGGCTCGATCCACGAGCGTTTTGCCAAGGAAGTCCTCGCGCCACTGGGGGCCGAGATCAAGCCTTACAGCTCGCAGAATGAAATCTATCTGGACATCGGTGCCGGTCGCCTTGATGGCACCCTGGCCGATGCCGCCCTGTTGCAGGATGGTTTCCTCAAGACTGATTCGGGCAAGGGCTACGCCTTTGTCGGCCCATCGTTCACCGAGGCCAAATACTTCGGCGATGGTATTGGTATCGCCGTACGCAAGGGCGACGCCGCCAACCTGACGCGCATCAATGACGCCATCGCGGCGATCCGTGCCAACGGCAAGTACAAAGCCATTCAGGACAAGTACTTCGACTTCGATATCTACGGCCAGTAAATCTGCCGCTGTCGGTTGTACGCCATGGCGCAAGTCGCACGCTTGTCTGACTTGCGCCGTTTTCATTCCCACGCTTGAGGGCTGCACATCATGTTGAAAGGCTACGGGGCCGTCATCCTCGACGGCGCATGGCTGACGTTGCAGCTGGCTTTGTCTTCCATGGTATTGGCCGTTGTCCTCGGCTTGATTGGCGTGGCCCTGCGCCTGTCGCCGGTGCGCTGGCTGGCCTGGTTGGGCGACCTGTATTCGACGGTGATTCGCGGGATTCCCGATCTGGTGCTGATTCTGCTGATCTTCTATGGCGGCCAGGACCTGCTCAACCGGCTGGCGCCGTTGCTCGGGCATGATGACTACATTGACCTCAATCCACTGCTGGCCGGGATCGGCACCCTGGGCTTCATCTTTGGTGCGTACCTGTCCGAAACCTTTCGCGGTGCTTTTATGGCGATTCCCAAAGGCCAGGCCGAAGCGGGCATGGCCTATGGCATGAGTCCCTTTAAAGTGTTCTTCCGCATCCTCGTGCCGCAAATGGTGCGCCTGGCGATTCCCGGTTTCACCAACAACTGGCTGGTGCTGACCAAGGCCACCGCGCTGATTTCCGTGGTCGGCCTGCAAGACATGATGTTCAAGGCCAAGCAGGCGGCCGATGCCACCCGCGAACCCTTTACCTTTTATATCGCCGTGGCCGCGATGTACCTGGTGATCACCAGTGTGTCGCTGCTGGTCCTGCGCCAACTCGAACGACGCTACTCGGTAGGCGTAAGGGCGGCTGACCTATGATGTTCGACTACCACATCGTCTGGACCAGCCTGCCGTTGTACCTTGGCGGCCTGTTGATCACCCTCAAGCTGCTGGCCATTTCCCTGCTGTTCGGCTTGCTCGCCGCTCTGCCGCTGGGCTTGATGCGGGTGTCGAAAAAGCCTCTGGTGAACATGAGCGCCTGGCTCTACACCTATGTGATTCGTGGCACTCCGATGCTGGTGCAGTTGTTCCTGATTTATTACGGCCTGGCCCAGTTCCAGGCGGTGCGTGACAGTATTTTCTGGCCCTGGTTGTCCAGCGCGACCTTCTGCGCCTGCCTGGCCTTCGCCATCAACACCAGTGCCTACACTGCGGAAATAATCGCTGGCAGCCTCAAGGCCACGCCCGCGGGTGAAATCGAAGCGGCCAAGGCGATGGGCATGTCGCGGGCCAAGATGTACCGCCGCATTCTATTGCCGTCGGCCTTGCGCCGGGCGCTGCCGCAGTACAGCAATGAAGTGATCATGATGCTGCAGACCACCAGCCTGGCCTCCATCGTCACCCTGATGGATATCACCGGCGCGGCCCGAGAGGTCAACGCCAAGTACTACCTGCCTTTCGAGGCTTACATCACGGCGGGGGTTTTCTACCTGTGCCTGACATTCATCCTCGTGAAGCTGTTCAAGCTGGCTGAACGCCGCTGGCTTGGCTACCTCGCGCCCCGAAAGGGCTGACCCATGCAAAGAATCGATCATCTGTTGCCGTGGAGCACCCTGGGCAGTGAACGCCGCCTGAGTGTCTTGCGCTTTGGCCATGGCGAACGCAAGGCCTATATCCAGGCCAGTCTGCACGCCGACGAGTTGCCCGGCATGCGCACCGCCTGGGAACTGAAAAAACGCCTGACCCAGCTGGAAGCCGACGGCGCGCTCAAGGGCGTGATCGAGCTAGTGCCGGTGGCTAATCCCATCGGCTTGGGGCAATTGCTGCAAGGCGCGCATCAAGGGCGTTTCGAGTTCGGCAGCGGGCGTAATTTCAACCGTGACTTCGCTGAGTTGAGCGGCCCGGTGGCCCAGCGTCTGGCCGGCCAACTGGGTGATGACTCCCACGCCAATATCCGTCTGATCCGCCAGGCCATGGCTGACGTGCTGGACGACTTGCCGGCTGCGCAGAGCCAGTTGCAGGGCATGCAACGCCTGTTGCTGCGCCATGCCTGCACCGCCGATGTAGTGCTGGATTTGCATTGCGATGCCGAGGCCGCGTTGCATATGTATGCCTTGCCGCAGCATTGGCCGCAGTGGCGCTCGCTGGCGGCTCATCTGGATGTGCGCGTGGCGCTGCTGGCGGAAGATTCGGGCGGCAGTTCCTTCGACGAAGCCTGTTCATTGCCCTGGCTGCGTTTGTCGCGGCAGTTCCCCGAGGCAGCGATTCCCCTCGCTTGCCTGGCCACCACCCTTGAGCTGGGCGGCCAGGCCGATACCGGCAAGGATGCCTGCGAGGCCCATGCCGAAGGCATCCTCGCGTTCCTCGCCGAGCAGGGCCTGATCGCCGGCGACTGGCCGCAGCCTGTTGGCGAGGCTTGTGAGGCCATGCCATTCGAGGGTACGGAGTTGCTCTATGCGCCGCATCCGGGGGTGGTCAGCTTTCTGCGCGCGGCCGGTGACTGGGTCGAGGCGGGTGAGCCTTTGTTTGAAGTCATCGACCCGCTGTCCGATCAGGTCAGCACCGTCTGCACTCATACCGCCGGGGTGTTGTACGCCGTCGAGCGGCTTCGTTATGCCCAACCGGGTTTCTGGCTGGCGAAAGTGGCGGGGCGCACGGCGCTGCGTCATGGCCGTCTGCTCAGCGACTGATTTGCGAGAGCCAAGCATGAACAAACTCGAAGTCCAGGACCTGCACAAGCGCTACGGCAGCCACGAAGTGCTCAAGGGCATTTCCATGACGGCCAAGGCCGGCGATGTGATCAGCATCATCGGCTCCAGCGGTTCGGGTAAAAGTACCTTTTTGCGTTGCATCAACCTGTTGGAACAACCCCATGCGGGCAAGATCCTGCTCAACAATGAAGAGCTCAAGCTGGTGCCCAACAAGGATGGCAGCCTCAAGGCCGCCGATCCGAAGCAGCTGCAACGCATGCGCTCGCGGCTGTCGATGGTGTTCCAGCACTTCAACCTGTGGTCGCACATGACGGCCTTGGAAAACATTATCGAAGCGCCGATTCATGTTCTCGGTGTGTCGAAGCAGGAAGCGCTGGAAAAGGCCGAGCACTATCTGGCCAAGGTCGGTGTGGCCCATCGCAAGGACGCCTATCCGGGACATATGTCCGGTGGCGAACAGCAGCGCGTGGCCATTGCCCGGGCCTTGGCGATGGAGCCGGAGGTCATGCTGTTCGACGAACCGACCTCCGCTCTGGACCCGGAACTGGTGGGTGATGTGCTCAAGGTCATGCAGGCCCTGGCGCTGGAAGGTCGGACCATGGTGGTGGTGACCCACGAAATGGGCTTTGCCCGCGAGGTCTCCAACCAGCTTGTGTTTTTGCATAAAGGCCTGGTCGAGGAGCGCGGTAATCCTCGGGAAGTGCTGGTCAATCCGCAGTCGGAACGCTTGCAGCAGTTTCTCTCCGGCAGCCTAAAGTGAATACCCGACATCACCTGACGATGCCTTTTGTAAAAGAACCGGTCATGCTGCGCTGCATTTGAAGAACCGGGTTACTCCTGATCGGGCGCTGTTTCGCCCGACCCACTTGTGCAATATGTTTCGGACTTCACGCCATGACTGCTCATCGAATAGGTTTTCTTATCTGGCCCAGCACCAAAGCCTTGACCCTGGCGCTGGCTGAAGAAGCCTTGCGTGTGGCCCAGCGGGTTCACCCGGAAGTAACCTACGAGTTGTCGTTCCTGCAAGCTGAACCCCCGAGCGAAGGCGCTTGGCAGTTGCCCGGCGAGCCGTGGGCCGGGCGCCTGGAAGGTTGTCAGAAACTGTTCCTGCTGGCCGACGAGCCCCCTACGGCCATGAGCAGCGTGCTGAGCAGTGCCCTCAAGCAACTGGTGCGTGCCGGTTGCCAGATCGGCGGGCTGTCGGCGGGGATTTACCCGTTGGCGCAACTGGGTCTGCTGGACGGCTATCGGGCGGCGGTGCATTGGCGCTGGCAGGATGATTTCAGTGAGCGCTTCCCCAAGGTCATTGCCACCAGCCATTTGTTCGACTGGGACCGTGACCGCCTGACCGCTTGCGGTGGCATGGCGGTGCTCGACCTGCTGCTGGCCGTGCTGGCCCGCGATCACGGCGCGGAACTGGCCGGTGCGGTGTCTGAAGAATTGGTGGTCGAGCGCATTCGCGAAGGCGGCGAGCGTCAGCGTATTCCGTTGCAGAACCGCCTGGGCTCCAGCCATCCGAAGCTGACCCAGGCCGTTTTGCTGATGGAAGCCAATATCGAAGAGCCCTTGACCACTGACGAGATCGCCCAGCATGTCTGCGTGTCGCGCCGTCAACTGGAGCGGATCTTCAAGCAATACCTCAATCGCGTGCCGAGCCAGTACTACCTGGAGCTGCGCCTGAACAAGGCCCGGCAGATGCTCATGCAGACGAGCAAATCGATCATCCAGATCGGCCTGTCCTGCGGTTTCTCCTCGGGGCCGCATTTCTCCAGCGCTTACCGCAATTTCTTCGGTGCCACGCCGCGGGAAGATCGCAACCAGCGCCGCAGCAGTAGCCCGTTTGAGTTGTCGTCGGTGCCTGCCGAGCGCGGTTGATTTTTGGTTTTTGGCGTTTGATAACTGGGTGTATATCCTGAATTTTGGTGCTGCGTAGATCGGTTTCGCCTTTACGGCGACCCCCTTTGTCTTGGCAAAGGGGGGAAACCGCTGGCTCCTCGGTTCGGCCCCTTCGGGTACCCTCGCTTCGGCGCCGTTTCGGGGGCACGCGGCCTACGGTTCGCGGGCTCACCTGCATCTCGCGCCTGCGCTGCGCTCAGGTTGCGCTTCGCGCAGCCCCCTCCACGACGCCTACGCTCGGCCTCCCTGACGTCGCAATCGATGTCGCTCTTACGTTTTGTGTTGGTGCATGTGCTGTTCGTGATTCCGGGTTTGTACACGTGCAAGATGAAGATGTAATAGGCGCCACAAATCGCGACGTCAGGGAGGCTTCGTTGCGGTATTGCGAAGGGGCGTGGGCGCAGCACACCCTGCGCGATAGCGCAGGCGCGAGATGTAGGTGAGCTTGCGAACCTTAGGCCGCGTTGTCCCGTAGCAATACCGCAATGAAGGAACCCCGAAGGGGCCGAACCGAGGAGCAGGCGGTTTTGCCTACTTTTTCCAAGAAAAAAGTCGGTCGCCGTAAGGGCGAAAAGGTGATTCAGCAACAATACAAGGTCCGGATATGCCCCCGCACTGCAGTGGGAAAGCGAACCTGGCCGCACTACAAACTCCGGATCAAACCACCAAACCCAGGCGCGACGGTTGTATCCACCCAAATCAAATCATCTGTATCTGCTACAACCCCGCCCCAACGTTTAAACTGCGCCTTTGTGACGGTATATGTCGCATTGCCGAAAGCCTTGAATAAAGCGGGTTTTGCGCTGTAACAAGTTGTCGCTTGGCGACAAGGCCGAAGGTGAATCAGTCCCTACAATCCTTCCATCGCTCGCCAGATCCAGGTGGGCGTTCCTCTTCAGGAGACTCCGATGTCCGTTGAGCAAGCTGCGGTGCACCGCGCCGATTTCGACCAGGTAATGGTCCCCAACTATGCGCCGGCCGGGTTCATCCCTGTGCGTGGTGCCGGTTCCCGCGTGTGGGACCAGACGGGCCGTGAACTGGTGGACTTCTCCGGCGGTATTGCCGTGAACGTGCTGGGCCATTGCCATCCGGCGTTGGTCAGTGCCTTGACCGAACAGGGCAATAAGCTGTGGCATGTCTCCAACGTCTTCACCAACGAACCGGCCTTGCGCCTGGCGCACAAGCTGGTCGATGCAACCTTTGCCGAGCGCGTGTTCTTCTGCAACTCCGGCGCTGAAGCCAACGAAGCCGCCTTCAAACTGGCCCGTCGTGTCGCTCATGACCTGTATGGCGAAGAAAAGTACGAAATCGTTGCCGCCCTTAATAGCTTTCATGGGCGCACCCTGTTCACCGTGACCGTGGGTGGCCAGTCCAAGTACTCCGATGGCTTCGGCCCGAAAATCACCGGTATCAGTCATGTTCCGTTCAACGATCTGGACGCCCTGAAGGCTGCGGTTTCCGACAAGACCTGTGCGGTCGTGCTGGAACCGATCCAGGGCGAGGGCGGGGTACTGCCGGCCGACCTGGCTTATTTGCAAGGGGCCCGTGCGTTGTGTGACCAGCACAATGCCTTGCTGGTATTCGACGAAGTGCAGAGTGGCATGGGCCGCAGTGGCGAGCTGTTTGCCTATATGCACTACGGCGTGATCCCGGACATTCTGTCCAGCGCCAAGAGCATTGGCGGTGGTTTCCCGATGGCGGCGATGCTGACCACCGAGAAGCTGGCCAAGCATTTGTCGGTCGGCGTACACGGCACCACCTATGGTGGCAACCCGTTGGCGTGCGCCGTCGGCAACGCGGTCATGGATGTGGTCAACACCCCTGAGGTGTTGGCGGGCGTTAAAACCAGGCATCAGCTGTTCCGTAGCCGTCTTGAGAAAATCGGCGAGCAATATGGCGTGTTCAGCGAAGTACGCGGCATGGGCCTGTTGATCGGGGGTGTGCTGAGCGAGGCCTGGAAAGGCCGCGCCAAGGATATTTTCAACGCCGCCGAACAGCAGGACCTGATGATTTTGCAGGCCGGTCCTGACGTCATTCGCTTCGCGCCAAGCCTGGTGATTGACGAGGTCGATATTGAAGAGGGCTTGAACCGCTTCGAACGCGCCATCATCACGCTGACCCAGGCCTGATCGGCTGCTCCAGCCGCCGATGCCCGCTGTTGTTGGCCGGGGCATCGGCCTTTTTCCTCGTGCCAGGCGGCTGTTGCTGCAGGGCGCTTTTTTTGCCCGGCCGGTTTTTTTGCCGGTCTGTTCTCTGAGTAACTAAGGAGTGACACCATGCTGGTGATGCGCCCTGCGCAAATGGCTGATCTGGCCGAGGTCCAACGCCTCGCTGCCGACAGCCCGATTGGTGTCACATCCCTGCCGGATGATGCTGGCCGTTTGAGCGACAAGATCGTCGCGTCGGAGGCCTCGTTTGCCGCCGAAGTCAGTTTCAACGGCGAAGAAAGCTACTTCTTCGTGCTCGAAGATACCGACAGTGGGCGTCTGGTCGGCTGTTCCGGGATTGTCGCCTCGGCAGGTTATTCGGAGCCGTTCTACAGCTTCCGTAACGAAACCTTCGTGCATGCCTCCCGCGAGCTGAAGATTCACAACAAGATTCACGTGCTGTCGCAGTGCCATGACCTGACCGGCAACAGTCTGTTGACCAGTTTCTATGTGGTCCCGGAACTGGTCGGCACGCCATGGGCGGAACTCAACTCCCGTGGCCGCCTGATGTTCGTCGCGGCCCACCCCGAGCGTTTTGCCGACTCGGTGGTGACCGAGATCGTCGGATACAGCGATGAAAATGGCGATTCGCCATTCTGGGACGCCATTGGTCGCAACTTCTTCGACCTCAATTACGCCGAGGCCGAGCGCCTGTGTGGCCTGAAAAGCCGGACTTTCCTCGCCGAGCTAATGCCGCATTACCCGATCTATGTGCCGTTGCTGCCGGATGCCGCCCAGGAATCCATGGGCCAGGTTCATCCGCGTGCGCAGATCACCTTCGATATCTTGATGCGCGAAGGTTTCGAGACCGATCACTACATTGATATTTTCGACGGCGGGCCGACGCTGCACGCGCGGGTGTCGGGGATTCGCTCGATTGCCCAGAGCCGGGTCGTGCCGGTCAAGCTCGGTGAACCGGCCAAGGGCGGTCGTCTGTATCTGGTGGCCAATGGCCAATTGCAGGATTACCGCGCCGTGTTGCTGGAGCTGGACTGGGCGCCAGGCAAGCCGGTATTGCTCAGCCTGGCAGGCGCCGAGGCTTTGGGCGTTGGCGAAGGCGCCAGCGTGCGCATTGTCGCGGTATAAGCGAGCCGTCCGGCTGCTGATTATTGAGTTTGCGAGTTTCACGGGCCGCCGCGAAGGCGCCTGTGCCGAGGAGATAGCATGATCGTTCGTCCCGTACGCAGCAGTGACCTGCCGGCGCTGATCGAGTTGGCGCGTAACACCGGCGCCGGCCTGACCACCTTGCCCGCCAACGAAAAGCGCCTGGCGCACCGGGTCGGCTGGGCCGAGAAAACCTTCCGTGGCGAAGCCGAACGGGCCGATGCGGACTATCTGTTCGTGCTCGAAGACGATCAGCAGCGGGTTGTCGGTATCTCGGCCATTGCCGGTGCGGTCGGCCTGCGTGAGCCCTGGTACAACTACCGGGTCGGCCTGACGGTCAGCGCGTCCCAGGAACTGAACATCTACCGCGAAATCCCGACCCTGTTCCTGGCCAATGACCTGACGGGTAACTCCGAGCTGTGCTCGCTGTTCCTGCACAGTGATTTTCGCAATGGCCTCAATGGTCGCTTGCTGGCCAAGTCGCGGATGCTGTTTATCGCCGAGTTCCCGCAGTTGTTCGGCAACAAGATCATCGCCGAGATGCGCGGCATGTCCGACGAAAACGGCCACTCGCCGTTTTGGGAAAGCCTGGGGCGGCACTTTTTCAAGATGGAATTCAGCCAGGCGGACTACCTCACCGGTGTCGGCAATAAGGCATTCATTGCCGAACTGATGCCCAAGTTCCCGCTGTACAGCTGCTTTTTGTCCGAGGCGGCGCGGGCGGTCATTGGTCGGGTCCACGCCGATACCGAGCCCGCCCTGACCATGCTCAAGAGCGAAGGCTTCAGCTATCAGGGCTATGTCGATATCTTCGACGCAGGGCCGGCAGTGGAGTGTGAGACCCGCAAGATCCGCGCGGTCCATGACAGCCAGGCGCTGGTGCTGGCCATCGGTACGCCAGGCGACGATGCCACTCCTTTCCTGATCCATAACCGCAAGCGCGAAGAGTGCCGCATCACCGTAGGGCCTGGCCGTTTCGCGGCAGGGACGCTGGTGGTCGATCCGCTCACCGCCCGCCGTCTGCGCCTGAACGCCGGTGATCAGGTGCGGGCCGTGCCCCTTTCGCCCGCCCGGGAGGCTATCTGATGAGCAGCTTGTATATCGCCGGGGCCTGGCAGGCCGGGCAGGGTGAGGCGTTCGAGTCGTTGAATCCGGTGACCCAGCAGGTCGTATGGGCCGGGCGGGGCGCTTCGGCGGCACAGGTAGAGGCGGCGGTGAAAGCCGCGCGCCAGGCGTTCCCGGCCTGGGCTTCGCGCTCGCTGGACGAACGCATTGCCGTGCTCGATGCCTTTGCCGCAAGCCTGAAAAGCCATGCCGACGAACTCGCCCACTGCATCGGTGAGGAAACCGGCAAACCCTTGTGGGAATCAGCCACTGAAGTCGCCAGCATGATCAATAAGGTCGCGATCTCGGTGCAGAGCTACCGTGAGCGCACCGGCGAAAAAAGCGCGCCACTGGGCGATGCCACCGCTGTTCTGCGGCACAAGCCCCATGGCGTGGTCGCGGTGTTTGGCCCCTATAACTTTCCCGGCCACCTGCCCAACGGCCATATCGTGCCGGCGTTGTTGGCGGGCAATGCGGTGTTGTTCAAGCCCAGCGAACTGACCCCCAAAGTGGCTGAGCTGACAGTCAAATGCTGGATCGAAGCCGGTTTGCCGGCCGGCGTGCTCAACCTGTTGCAGGGCGCACGGGAAACCGGCATCGCCCTGGCCGCCAATAATGGTATCGACGGTTTGTTCTTCACCGGATCGAGCCGTACCGGCAATGCCTTGCACCAACAATTCGCCGGGCGCCCGGACAAAATCCTGGCGCTGGAGATGGGCGGCAATAACCCGTTGTTGGTCGATCACGTGCAGGACGTCGAAGCGGCGGTCTACACCGTGATTCAGTCGACGTTCATTTCCGCAGGTCAGCGCTGCACCTGTGCCCGGCGGTTGCTGGTGCCGCAAGGGGTTTGGGGCGATGCCTTCCTCGAGCGTCTGGTCGCCGTCACCGCAACCATCCAGGTCGGTGCTTTCGATGAGCAGCCTTCACCGTTCATGGGCTCGGTGATTTCCCTTGATGCTGCGCGGGCCTTGCTCGCGGCGCAGGAGCAACTGCTGGCCAACGGTGCCGTGAGCCTGTTGCAGATGACCCAGCCGCAGGCCACTGCGGCCTTGCTGACACCGGGTATTGTCGATGTCACGCAGCTCAGTGATCGTCTCGATCAAGAGCTGTTCGGGCCGTTGCTACAAGTGGTGCGCTACGCCGATTTCGAGTCAGCCATCGCCGAAGCCAACGACACCGAATACGGTCTGGCCGCAGGCTTGTTGTCGGATTCCGCCGCGCGTTACCAACAGTTCTGGCTGCACAGCCGCGCCGGGATCGTCAACTGGAACAAACAGCTGACCGGTGCCGCCAGTACCGCGCCGTTCGGCGGTGTCGGGGCCTCTGGCAACCATCGCGCCAGCGCTTATTACGCGGCCGATTACTGCGCGTATCCGGTGGCGTCGCTGGAAAGCCCGGCACTGGCCTTGCCGGGGACATTGACGCCCGGTATTACGCTGTCCTGACGACAATGCTGTGAGCCGACGCAAAGGGTATATAGATCCATGGAGCCTCGCGATGAAATCCTGTGAAGTCAACTTTGATGGTCTGGTGGGGCCGACCCATAACTACGGCGGACTGTCCTACGGCAATGTCGCGTCCCAGAGCAACAGCCAGCAGGCGTCGAATCCGCGTGAGGCGGCGCTGCAGGGCTTGGCGAAAATGAAAGCGCTGATGGACATGGGCTTCACTCAGGGTGTGTTGGCCCCTCAGGAACGCCCGGATGTCGCCGGCTTGCGCCAGCTGGGTTTCAGCGGCAGCGATGCCGAAGTGATTGCCCGGGCGGCGAAGCAGGACATGCCATTGCTGGTCGCCAGTTGCTCGGCGTCGAGCATGTGGGTGGCCAACGCTGCCACTGTCAGCCCTAGCGCCGACACGGCCGATGGCCGCGTGCATTTCACTGCGGCCAACCTCAGCTGCAAATACCACCGCAGCATCGAGCACCCGACCACCAGCCGGGTGCTGGCGGCGATGTTTGCCGATCAGCAGCATTTTGCCCATCACCCGGCATTGCCGACCGTCGCCCAGTTCGGTGACGAGGGGGCCGCCAATCACAGCCGTTTCTGCCGTGACTACGGCGAGGCCGGCGTCGAGTTCTTCGTCTTCGGCCGCAGTGCTTTCGACACCCGTTACCCGGCGCCGCAGAAATACCCGGCGCGCCAGACCCTGGAGGCTTCCCAGGCCGTGGCGCGGCTGCATGGCCTGGGCGCTGACGGCGTGGTCTATGGCCAGCAGAACCCCGCAGTGATCGATCAGGGGGTGTTCCATAACGACGTGATCGCGGTCGGCAACGGCGAAGTGCTGTTCTATCACGAGGATGCCTTCCTCAATACCGACTCGCTGCTGGCCGAGTTGCACGACAAGCTGGGCCGTCGCGGCGGCCGCTTGCGCGCCATTTGCGTACCGCGCGCCGAGGTCGCGGTCGAGGACGCCGTACGTTCGTATCTGTTCAACAGCCAGCTGCTGAACCGCGCCGATGGCTCGATGCTGCTCATCGTGCCGGAAGAGTGCCGGCTCAACCAGCGGGTGTGGAACTACCTGCAACGCCTGCTGGCCGATGACGGTCCGGTCAGCGAGGTCAAGGTCTTCGACCTCAAGCAAAGCATGCAGAACGGCGGTGGCCCGGCCTGTCTGCGCCTGCGCGTGGCACTCAAGGACAACGAGCTGGCGGCGGTCAACCCCGGGGTGATCATGACGGCGCCGCTGTACGAGACCTTGACCCAATGGGTGGACCGGCATTACCGCGACCGCATGAGCGAAAACGATCTGGCTGACCCACAATTGTTGCTTGAATGCCGCACAGCACTGGATGAACTGACGCAAATCCTTAAACTGGGCGCCGTTTATCCGTTTCAGCTGAGCTGAAGCCTTATTTCCTCTCTATGAGAAGCCTGACCATGAGCGATACCCTGCAGTTGATCCTTGAAGACACCGATGGCACCCAGCTGGAGACGTCCTGCACCCGCGTCGCCGTGATCTGGCAGGGCAAGGAGCTGTGGATTCAACACGACGGCCGTGGCCAGTTGCTGATCGGCGTTGACGTCGAGGAAGGCGATGCCGAATACGCCAACCTGCTGCTGCGCCCGCTGGCGACCAACCTGGTCAGCCTGCAACTGGAAATGGAGCCGGCAGAGGTGGGCGATGAAGAGCACGTCCACGGCCCTGACTGCAATCACGATCACTGACATTCCAATCATTGGGGAGTAGCGGATGCTCGCGCTCGGCAAACTGCTTGAACTGACCCTGGCCGGGCGCGAGCCCGCAGAGAAGACTCAACTGGCCGCCGACGGCACGCGCTTGCGCTGGCTTGCCGAGGGCGCGTTGGAGGTCCGCCCGCCCGAGGCGCGGGATAACGCCACGGACCTGCTGCTGTCGGCCGGTATCCACGGCAATGAAACCGCGCCCATCGAGCTGCTGGATGAACTGATCCAGAGCATCGCCCGTGGCCAGTTGAAGCCTCGGGCACGTGTTCTTTTCCTGTTTGGCAACCCTGAAGCCATGCGCCGTGGCGAGCGCTATATCGAGCAGGACGTCAATCGCCTGTTCAATGGCCGCCACGAATTCAGTATCGGCCCCGAAGCCCTGCGCGCCTGTGAGCTGGAGCGTCTGGCCGCAAGCTTTTTCAGTGTCGATGGGCGCCAGCGCGTGCATTACGACCTGCACACGGCGATTCGTGGTTCGAAGATCGAACAGTTCGCCCTCTATCCCTGGAAAGACGGGCGCCCGCACTCTCGCCGCGAACTGGCCCGGCTGCGCGCCGCTGGCATGAGCGCGGTGCTGCTGCAGAACAAACCTTCCATTGTCTTCAGTGCCTACACCTACGATCAGTTGGGGGCAGAGTCCTTCACCCTGGAACTGGGCAAGGCGCGGCCGTTCGGCCATAACCAGGACGTCAACCTGACGCTGCTGCGCCAACGGCTGGCCCTGATGATCGAAGGCTGCGAGCCCGATACCGATGACTCACTGGACGGCCTGCAGTTGTTCAGTGTGGCGCGGGAAATCATCAAGCACAGCGAGGGCTTTATGCTCAATCTGGCGGCGGATATCGAGAACTTCTCGTTGCTGGATAAAGGCTATGTGCTCGCCAGGGATCCAGAGCATGGCGCCTGGATCGTCGAGGAGGAGGGTGCGCGGATCATTTTCCCCAACCCGAAGGTCAAGAATGGCCTGCGGGCGGGGATGCTGATTGTGCCTGTCGGCGAGGATGCCCTGCGTTAATTAATGGCGGTATTGCTTGCGCAGCGGCAGACCAAGCTCTTTGAGAATGCCGTTTTCGCTGAACGGTTCGGGGTTGGTGTTGAGCGCCGGTGTAGCCGGATCGTTATCGAAATCGAAGGGTGGTGCGTCAACCGGCAGGCCGACGGCTTGAAGCTCGACATTGCGGGTCAGTGTGCGGGGTTTTTCGCCATCTTCGCCATCCAGGCTTTTACCCGGAAATACCGTGCCGGTCAGCGCGTTGTAGGCATGGCACAGCTCGTGATAAAGGGTCACCACGCTGGTCGCGCCGTCCTTTCTGAACGACGGGTTGTAGGCGATGATGCCGCCGGGGGCCGGATTGCCGGGGGCATTGTTGCTGATCTGGGGTTTTTCACCGGACGGCAGGTCATTTTTAATGAACATGCCATTCTGGATTTCGCTCAGCTCCTTGATGATCACCGGTCCGCCCGCCGTGCGTGAGGCTTTGCCCAGGGCATGGAGCAGTTTCTGGCCGGCGCCGGAACTGACCAGAAGCCTGAGGTCATCGCTGACACGCGCCTGGAAATCATGACTGCCTTGCAGAATCAAACCCGTCGCATCCAGGTCCTGCGGGTTGATAAAGAACCGGCGCCAGTCGAAGGTTTCAAGTTTCTCGACGATGTCTTCGCCCGCTTGCTCGCGCCCGTACCCCGGAGGTACGTCTTCCAGGGGGCCAACCATGCTCTGTGGGTTGGCGTATATCGCGTCGTTGGCTTTCAGGCCGTCGACCTGATCGAAGCCGTAACCGGTGTAGAGCGTGTTACTGGCCGGACCGGCCACCAGCCAGTCATTGCCGTCACCGCCACTGAGTATGTTGTGGCCTCGCCCGCCGATGATTTCGTCGTCGTCCTGGCCGCCATCAATGAAGTTATTGGCGGTGCCGCCTCGCAAGGTATCTCGCCCGTCACCGCCGTAAACAGTCAGGTCGGCGTGACCGAGCGGGCGCACGTCATCGTTGCCGTCACCGGCTTCGACATAACTGTTGCCGTTACCGGTGACAATCCGGTCGTTGCCCGGCCCTGCGTAAACCTGAGTCCGCCCTGCGGCAGTCTTCACCGTGTCATCGCCCGGACCCGATTCGATGGTGACCGGATTAACGACGGCGCTGTCGATTTCAATACTGTCGTTGCCGCCCTGCGTACGAAGGAGCAGGTTGCCCGCCTTGTACTCGCGCGGCAGGTGATAGCGTATGGCGTTGATGTCGACCACGAGGGTGTCTCCCAGGTAGTGGACATGGATCCGGTCATTTTGGTCATGGGTGGTGAACATCAGGGTCAGTGGGGTTTCGACCGTCATCCTGTGTTCGATCAGAACAGTCGCGTCTTCATGAAGGGTATGGCTGATGATTTCGCGAGAATCTTCTGGATATTGGCTCAGGTGTTCGATGCGTGGCGGGGCAGAGAGGATGGCGTCGGTGGTGATCCAGTATTCATGCTCAATGGTCTGCGCCGGCGCAGGGGGTGTTGCTGTGGCATCGTTCATCGTGTGCTCCTGTGATGGATTAAGTGATGGGCCAGACTTAATCGCAGGGGCACACGGCGAAGACGTTAGATAGTTAATGACTTAGCTGTTTCACCGGTTCGTCAGTGTTGCAGAATTTTTGACAGGAAGTTGCGGGCCCGATCCGAGCGCGGGGCACTGAAGAACTCTTCCGACTTCACGTCTTCGATAATTTCGCCGCCATCCATGAAGACGACACGATCCGCGACTTTGCGGGCGAAGCCCATTTCGTGGGTCACGCACATCATGGTCATGCCCTCGCGTGCCAGCTCAACCATGACGTCGAGCACTTCGTTGACCATCTCGGGGTCCAGGGCTGAGGTCGGCTCATCGAACAGCATTGCGATCGGGTCCATTGCCAAGGCCCTGGCAATGGCTACCCGCTGCTGCTGACCGCCCGATAATTGGATCGGGAACTTGTGTGCATGGCTTTTCAGGCCGACGCGATCCAGCAACGCCATGCCTTTCTGCGTGGCCGCGTCGCGGTCACGGCCGAGAACCTTCATCTGCGCGAGGTTGAGGTTGTCGATGATACTCAGGTGCGGGAATAACTCGAAGTGCTGGAACACCATGCCCACTCGCGAGCGCAATTTCGGCAGGTCCACACCGCGCCCGGTGACGGGTTGGTCTTCGATGAAAATTTCACCTTCCTGCACCGGCTCCAGGCCGTTGACGCATTTGATCAGGGTGCTCTTGCCGGAGCCGGACGGCCCGCACACCACCATGACTTCGCCCCGCGACAGCTGTGTGGAGCAGTTTTTCAGGACCTGGAAGTCGCCGTACCATTTGCTCAGGTTTTTCAACTGGATCATGCGGTTCGCTCCGTGTTTCTTTTCAGGCGCTTGGACAGGCGGGACAGCAGGTAGCAGATCACCAGATAGACCAAGGCCACGAATAAATACAACTCGACCAGGCGCCCGTCACGTTGGGCGAATTTGCTGGCCGCGCCGGTGAAGTCGGCGATGGACAGCACGTACACCAGTGAGGTGTCCTGGAACAGAATGATGGTTTGGGTCAGCAGCAGCGGCAGCATTCGCCTCAGCGCCTGGGGCAGGATCACATAGAGCATGGCCTGGACTGGACGCAGCCCCAGGGCCGCAGCCGCCTGGCGCTGCCCCCCGCTGATGCTCTGGATACCACCTCGAACGATTTCGCTGTAATACGCCGCTTCAAACATGCAGAACGTCACGAAAGCGGTGATGACCGGGCCGATCTGCACCGGTCGTTCGGTATGGAAAGCCATTTGCAGCAACAGCGGCATCAGGAAGTAGAACCAGAAAATCACCAGTACTAACGGGATGCTGCGCATTGTCGTTACATAGCCCAGGGCAAAGCCGCGCACTACGCGATTGGCCGACAGGCGCATCAGCGCCAGCACGGTGCCAGCAGTAATACCCACCGACATCGCGACAAGGGTCAGCAGCAAGGTGAATTTCAGGCCGCTCCATAGCGCCGGCATCGCCCGGACGATGACGCTTAGATCTAAATCAAACATGACTTACCTCGTCGCGCCGCGAATGGTCAGGGAGCGTTCGATACGGCCCATGATGAACGTCACCAACAGCGAAATGACCACATAGATCACAGTCGCCGCCGTGAAGGCTTCGAAGGTGTTGAATGAGTATTCGCTGACATTGCGCGCTTGTGCGGTCAGCTCCATGAGGCCGATGGTCAAGGCCACCGAGGAGTTCTTCAGGGTGTTCAATGCCTCTGACGTCAGTGGCGGGAATACCACGCGAATCGCCTGGGGCAGCAGCACGTTCAGATACATTTGCCGGGGGCGTAGCCCCAACGCCAGGGCCGCGCCGCGCTGACCATGAGCGACTGACTCGATACCGGCCTTGAACAACTCCGAGAGCTTGGCCGAGGTAAACAATGTCAGGGCAACGACCGCGCTGAAGAATGAAGGGTAGGGCAGGTCTTGCTTGAGGTAGTCGCCCAGTGATGCAGGTACTAGCTCGGGTACGACGAAGAAACAGATGAACATCTGCACCAGCAAGGGGATGTTGCGAAACACTTCGGTATACAGGTCACACAACCACACCAGCGGGCGCAGGGTGCTGGTACGCAGAGTGCCGACCACGCCGCCGATCAGGAATGCCAGGATAAACGCGGCGAAGGTCGTCGCCAGGGTCCAGCTGGTGCCTGTGACCAGCCAATACAGATACGATGAGGACTCTCCGGGAGCAGACTCCCAGAACACTCCCCAATTCCAGTTGTAATCCATTGAAACACCAACCTATGAGGGGGAATAAAACGCGTGGCAGCCAGGCAATGAGGCAACTCATTGCCTGGCTCGCGGCCGGGATCAGACGCCGGTGTCGTTCGGGTTAGCGATGGCTTGCTTCAGCGCGTCACTCA
>Ga0302262_10000259_pt1 | contig 21808 bp, 16 predicted proteins | sample II_Fen_E3_4_FD_194557 | JGI IMG/M metagenome (GOLD analysis project Ga0302262, IMG submission 194557) | Peat permafrost microbial communities from Stordalen Mire near Abisko, Sweden - II_Fen_E3_4 | ecosystem: Environmental > Terrestrial > Soil > Wetlands > Permafrost | place: Sweden: Abisko...
ACGCACCAGGATGTAGTTTAACAAAGCGATGATCGAGGAGGTATAGGTGGTATCGGGTGAGAAGGCCGTATTCGTTTCGTTGGTGGCCGCAAAAACCAACAGATTCACGTTAGGCGCAGTAGAGGCGGTATATACCCCGAGATCATCTTTCGTAAACGTTCGTGCTATCTTTGAGCATTCACCGATAGGGTTAATGGTGTTTGCAACGTTACTGATCAGAGAAAGATACTCTGAAAACCCTAAAATTGTTTTCATACTTTGCCCTTTATTTCATGGTTTGGGTTATCAAATACATAACATTTGACGCAGTGATTGGTAATTCCGGGGAGACGAGATGTGCTTAGTTTAAAGTTTTTATTTTGGAGCCTGCCACTGTTACGTCGCCGTTCTAAAACGTTTATGTCAGACGGCGCGACCCGCTATCACACGTCTCGAAAAGGCCAAGCCTATTTTTATGCGATGGCCCTGGTGCTCATTCTTTTTGTCGGGATCGTCACGTTTGGCTACAAACAGTTTGAATTGCTGTTTAAACAAAACGTGACCATGTCGCAACAAGTGACCCAGCTCAAAGGAGACGTGCAGATCTACCCGGGTCTGGCGGAGACGGTGGAACAAAACAGGCTCTTACTGAAACAAAATGCTGATCTCGTCCGCGACTTGCTTGCTGAGCGTCATGAAAACGACGTGCTTGAACAAGAAAATCGCGCACTTAAACGACGAATAGGCATCATCGCTCCTACCCAGTAAAAACGTACTTTTATGTGCCATCATAAGAGAACTTAACACTTTAGAGGAATTTACGATGACGGATGAGGTTAAACTCCCACGGGTGTCTATGGTGCTCTACACGGATGGCGGGTGTCGCCAAGGCGCCGGTGGGTGGGGGATTCACGGCTACACCTACTTAATAGATGACCCTGACAACAAAAAGAAAAAGAAACCGGCCTTAAACGTCCCCAGCACGATTGGGTATATCGACAAGTCTGACACCGAAATCGAGCAGCGCGAGGTGGTCAGACCGCTTGAGACCTTACAATCGTTTGGGGGCATAGCACCGGAAACCACCAACAACGTGGCTGAATTGACGGCCACGATCAACGGACTGACGCTTGCCTTGCAGCACAACACCCAAGACCTTTATATACGCTCGGACTCCGAATACGTCTGTAAAGGCCTTAACCAATATATGCCGGGTTGGCTTAAAAACAAGTGGCGTAAGTCCGATGGCAACGAAGTGGCCAACAAAGGGTTGTGGGTTGCCCTTAATACCGCGGTCGAAAAAGTCAAGGCAGCCAACGTCGGGTTTGAGATCCGCTGGATCAAAGCCCACGATGGCTACAAAGGGAATATGTATGCCGACTATATGGCCACCCGTGGGGTCTTTTTAGCCAAGCAAGGCAACGTTGAGCCGGTACACGAAGTCCTTGAGGGTGGGGGACTGGACAAATACGACGCCGCGCGTCCGGTGCTCTTTGCCCACCCACGCTGGTATTTTAACTTAACCGACGGGGTGCTGACCGAACCCAACGCCTCGGGCCTTTATGAGTATTGCTTTGGCTCGCCGTCCAAAACGGATGTGGATGAAGAGTACTTGGGAAAAGCGATCGCAGATAAGGCTTACTCGGTGGTGTGGTTGCGGGCACCCGAGCCGGCGCTGTCGACCCTTTATAACGCCACCAAGCGCTTAGTGCAAGACTATTTTGGTAACGTGATGATTGGTCGCATGGATCATATCTATAATCCCTTTAACCACAAAGACTTGGTGGATTACCAAGGGGGGTTGCTGGCCCGTGCACCGATGCGGGTGAATAAGATCGTCAATTGTACTGAAGCGGTGTTAGTAGAAGAGCGTAATCCCCCGGGAATCTCGTATCGTGCCGTGGAGTCTTTACGCCAACTCGGGGGCATCTTAAGCGATTTTTATCGCCAAGAGGTGAGTGCCCAAACGGCGTTCTTTGAAGTCACTGATGCGTTGTATCACACCGTGGAGACGAAAAAGGCGTCTAAGTTGGCTTTAGTCGATTCGATCAAACAAATCACTAAAGCTGTTAAGTTTACGGTACCCTGTGCGGTGTTAGGTCGCGCGCATAGCGTGGACCTCACGTGTACGTTGGGGCTTTCCCTGCCACCTCGCAACGTGTTGTCCGGTATTGCCGGGTTAAATCCCAAAGTCTACGTGTTTACCTTGAAAGAATCCGATATCGCCTTCCACTACGGCACCATCGTGGTCTGCGATGAAGGGTACCTAATTATGGCCAACGTGTACGCTGATCTGCGCATTCTCTCCAAAAAAGAGCTTACGCAGTGAGAGCGAGGATACTCTATGACAACCATCTTTGCCGGATCACCCACCAAACGCTCGTATATGGAGTTTGCGGCGTTAACCGATCCTGACCTTGACCTTGAGCTTCACCTCAAACGCAAGGTGCTGTTGACCTACGTGTGTTACTGTCGCCACCCCAACGCGTCTGCTGATGAGATTAACCGGGTGTATCATATCTCGGTGGATTCCTCGGAGGTGGAGCGATGTTTGGCCTTTATCAGAGCGAGGATAGCGGAATTCAAACACGTGTATACCGATTTACCGACGGCGTCGGTAATCGACTTCTTGGCCCGAACCCCGTCTTGGTTGCGTTATGGCTCAACCGTCGAGATGTGGTCGGATATCAACCAAGTGATCCAATAACCGTGCAAGCCGGCATAAACTAGGGTAGCGCCCGCAAGGGGCGCTACCCTGGCCTTTATGCTTTCATTTTTTGTTTAAGTTCGAGTGCGGTGTTCGACAGTGCCGCGCCAGTGGTGATCAGCAAGGTGATACAGATGCTGTAAAGATCCACCGCCCGGGCCGCGTTAAGTACCGTATTTGACACGTTATCAACCGCATGACGATCCAAGGTAATGGTTTTGGTGGCGATCGCGTCTTGTAAGGCACTAACCACCTCACTTAAGCGGGTGACCTTACGGGACACTGCATCGACGTCGGTCTTGCCGACCAAGGTCGCCAGGTTGTTAAATTCCACGTAGACGTTTTTGAAATCCAACAAGTTACTAAAGCGATCACCAAAGGGTGCGGTGGTGACATCTTTACCGGACAAGGCTTTACCAAGTTCCCCTTCGACTTTGTTGTAAAGCTCCTTTTTAAACTTCGGTGCGTAAGCAACGGAGGCTTTGCCAACTGACAACTCCGCCATCCACGTTAAGGTCGAGGGGAGCAAATCGGTTTCTACGTAGGTGCAATACGCGGCCAAGACGTTCAACACGTCGAGCCATTCGTGATAGCTTATCGCTAAGCGTGCCGGTTGAAAGACCGGGCGCTCCATAAAGTCCGTATAGTTATAGTGTCCGTAGGCTTTAAGGATCGGAGAAAAGTCGGCTTTCACCAGGGCTTTTTTCGTTTCCGGGGCTGCGGTGATGAAGTACTGCTTGACTTTGGTAAAAAAGGTGCCGGCGGTATTCACGAAATTAAAGGCTTCTAAACCAGCGTCAAGCTTCAGGCTTTTAATGCTGGCTTCAAGTTCGCCGAGGGTGATCTCAGACATAGTCCGCTCCAGGATAAAGTAACAATTTACATAAGATGACTTTATATGAACTTCTTTTTTTTTATTTCAACAAGGACTCTCGCAATGATTCCATTTGGTGATGTCATCGCAGCATCAGCGCCGATCCGTCCCTTTCCGAACCTTGGAGCAGGGTTTGACATACCCACCGGGGCGTATCGCTTTGGTAAACACGGTGAATCGATTTTAAACGGCGGCTTAGCCCCCTTTACCTCGATCGTTGGCAAAGGCAACACCTTTAAGACCGCGATCGCTTTATTCTTTATGGGCCGGGTGTTGCAGCGCTATCTGCACTCCAACGGCTTGCACTACGACACCGAGTGCACGATGTCTTCCGAACGTATCTTGCAATTTGCCACCAATCCTTCGATGGAAGGTGCCGATCCCTTGGAGTGGTTAAACGACGGTCGTGTGTATTTGTCAGATGACTCCAAGGTCAAAGGCAACGAATGGTTTAAAAAGACCGTACAAGACTATTCCAACAGCAAAGCCGGCAACAAGCAAGAGATGGGAACCCTGCCCTTTATTGACACCAAAGGCCAATCGATTCGCTACCTTTACCCGACGGTCAACATCGGCGATTCGATCTCAGAGATGAAGTTCTCAGATTTAGAAAAGAACTTCTCCAAGATGGAGATCGGCCAAGGCGAGATGCAACCGGAGGCCATGCGGGTATCGAACGCCAAACGCATGCTGATTGAAAAAGTGCAAGGCTTTGCCAACAACGGTGGGTTATACGTCATTATGACCGCGCACTTGGGTAAAGAGATCTCGATGGACGGTAAACCCCAAGAGAAGAAAACCACCTTTATGAAACAAGGTGAAAAGATCTCCAAGGTCCCGGGCCAGATCCTCTCTTTACCCAACAACTCGTGGGAGATCTCCACGGGCACGGTACTGAAGAACAAAACCACCAAGGTGTGGGAATACCCCAAAGAAGGGATCCCAGATGAAGATACCGAAGGCAACCCGGATTTGATCACCTTGATTTGCCGTAATATCCGGGGCAAGTCGGGTCCGTCGGGAGCCCCCTGGGAAATCGTGATGTCCCAATCCGAAGGGCTGTTGGCCGGCTTAACGGAGTTTCACCATATCCGCTCGATGGGGGGCTACGGCTTAGGGGGTAACGATCGCAACTATTGGGTGGAGCTTGCCCCACACCACAAACTCCAACGCACCACCGTGCGCGGGAAGATCGATAACAACGCCGATTTACGCCGGGCGCTGGAGATCACCATGGAGATGTGCCAAATGCGCATGCTATGGTTTACGCGCGATCCTAAGTACAATATGACCCCACTCGAGCTGCGTGAAGGGCTAGAGAAGAAAGGGTATAAGTGGGATGTGTTGTTAAACACCCGGGGGTATTGGACCTATGACGAAGATAACCACCCGTTGCCGTTTCTCAGTACGATGGATCTTTTACGGATGTATCATGACGAGTACCGCCCTTATTGGCTCAAGTAACGGCCTAGGCGGGGAAACCCGCCTACCAGGGTGACACGTCAAGGACGCTAAAAAACTTTAATAGGACAGTCAGATGATCAATAAAGAAGTCCGTATCGTGGTGGCCTCCATGCGGGGGTTTACCGATATGGTACGCACCAAACTGGCCGTGGATGCCCTGCTCCAAACCATCTACTTGCTTAACGAGGGGATTGACGACACCGACCCCGATTATGTCACCCCGGAAAAGATCGTGTTTATCTCCAACGGCGAACAAGGTACCATCGCCCATCAACTCCCAGAGCTCTTGCAGGCCTATCACCTGGAACACGTTGACGTGCCCGTCGATTGGGCCACCGGTAAAGCGGCCTTTTATGAGAACTGTGTGGCGTTGGGTTCGCAAGCCACCTACGCCATTATCTTTTGGGATCACGAAGACCAAGGGATGAACGCCTTGTATAAAAGTTGCTTGCAAGCGGGGGCACCGGTTCGCAGTTATAACGTGCACATCTAAGGGGGTTCTTTTATGACGATCGTCAGCGAAGGGTATACCAACGTCTTTAAAGCGGCTACCAGCCACGTGGTGTGCACGGTGAACTGTCAGGGACACATGGGCCGGGGTGTGGCGCTCTACCTGCGTAAGGCCGTCCCAGGGCTTTATGATGCCTATCGGGCCAAGGTCGCCCGAGGCGAACAAACGGTCAATACGCTGTGGGTCTATCCGGGCACCCCCAACATATTGATCTTCCCGACCAAAGACCGGACGTGGGAGCCCTCAAAGATTGAGTGGATCAAAGACAACCTTCAGTACCTGCGCGAGCACTACCAAGACCTGGGGATCACGTCCTTGGCCCTGACGCCCTTAGGGTGTAAAAACGGGGAACTGGCGTGGCCTGAGGTTCGCGCCCTTATTTATGCCGCGCTAGATGACATCCCCTTGCCGGTTACCCTGTGCTTAGGAGTTAAAAAGATGGACGAGATCGAACCGTTAGACGATGGTACGGAGCATCTGAATGTTTATTCGAAGGGCAAAACCTGGTTAGGGAAAGCCTTATCGAATATGTCTGCCTACGGCTTTACCCACCCCACGTACGGCGAGTTTGCGTCGTTAGAGGGATATTGGTATTGGTTGGCCACGGGGAAGTGCCACGAGGCTCTGAGGAGCTTAACGGGCTATAAGGCCAAAGAGGTGGGCAAGTCCTTTCCCCTGGTAGAATACCGGGAGTTCAAACAAGACTTCTTAGACGGGATGAAGCTGCGCCTGGTGCAAAACAAAGTGTTGGGTGATGGGGTACGGGAATCACGCTTACCCTTCTTGCACTATTTTGAGTACGGCGGGAAGGTGGTTGATCGCACGGAAAAGCACCGTTGGCAACTGGACTTTTATGACGAATGGCGCACCAACACGGTCGTCACCGAAAAACCGGTGATTCTGATTGCAGGTTCTCGAACGGCAACAGAATATGACGCCTTTGAAGCAGGGGTGTTTGGGGCACTAAAGAAGTGGAACTTTGAAGCGTGTTATCCCTACGACATCACCATCTTAAGTGGCTTGGCCTGGAAGGGGCCGGATGATCTGGCCATCACCTTGTGCCGTAAGAACGGCTTTTTACTGCAAGGGATTCCGGCGCTGTGGAAATTGCAAGGCAAACCGGCAGGGATGATCCGTAACGGGGTAATGGCCCAAAAAGCCACTCACGCGTTGATCTTTTGGGACGGGGTATCACCCGGTACCAAAGAGATGATCAAGCTGGTAAAAGGCAAAATCCCGCTGTATTTGTGGATCCACGGGGTGGCCGATCCGCAGTGGTACCCGGTGTAGATACTATAGCGTATCGCTTTATACAGGAGCCTTTTTAATGAATATCGCCCGTCAAGAAACCCAAGACTACATCTTAAAGTGCATCGACGACCTGCTCCCAGGGGGGCGTAACAAGGCCATCTATCAAGACTTCTTTGCCCGCACCACCGATCAACAGTTCGACGCGATGATGACCCGCTTTGAGGAAGATCACGAGTACTTGCCCTTTTACCACCCCAACTTCACGGGCACGGTCATTGACGTGGAAAACGTGATCAAGCTGATCACCCGGGAAGGCGGTAAGTTGATGGAGCGGGTGTGGGACATCGATCCGGAAACCGGGGAGGAGTTCTTAACCCCCTTAGAATACCCGATCTTGATCCTGCCTTTGCGTATCCAGCAGCAAAAGCTCTCAAAGAAGATGTCGATCCCCAAAGACAACTCACATATCGACGATCTCACCAACCAACCGACTACCGAGTCCAAGGGTGCGTCGATCTCGTACCCTGAAGTCCAGATCATCTACGCGATGGGTGGGGAGAAGATCCTCGAAGAAACCCTCAAAGTGCGTGGCGGTGATGATAAAGCCTTTCGCGACTACAACAACGAGCTGATTGCCAACGGTGGCGTCACGATCTCCAGTATCTCCTCTGACAAGACCAAAGTGAAGTCCACCAAGACCGTGGCCACAATCTTAAAGACCGGGATGCACTTAGACAACAATTTGTAAGGAACGAAGAGATGTCAACCCCGTCTGAATTGCTAGAAAGACTCCAAGGCCAGCGCTTAAACGTTACCGAACGTAACGATCGGGCCCAAGAGATCGTTACCGAGTTTGTGTTGGTGTATTTAAAAGGCCGGGTGCTGTTGTCCAAGCTGACCAAACAACCGGTGTCAACCGACAGTAAATACACCGCAATCGTGGACTTTATCTCCAAGTTTAACATGGAGTATTCGTACATGCGCTTGTGGACGCCGTCGGTGATCAGCACCACCGTGATGGAAGCCTTGTTAGAAAACCAACAACTGCTCGAGTTTGTCTATCGGGGGGCCTCGTTACTCCAAGCCCGTTTGTTCACGACCAACGAGAGCCTAACGGAGCTGATTACCCATGTGGCCGACGCGCTCTCGTGCATGTCATCAACCGAATCGAGCGTGATGCCCGAAGCCATCCGGGCGATCCTCCCTCGGTATCAAGAAGTGGTCGAGCTGATGGAAGAGAACCATTGGGTGTTGTTTTTGTATTATTTATCCCGTATTGACGTGGCTCACGTGTTTCTTGTAGAGGCAGACTAAAAATGGATCAAACCTTAGGGTGTTATGTTGACCTGGATTCGTTACTCGATACCCGCATTGCCACCATTGCCAAAGTGGGGGGCGAAGCGGCGTTAGAGCGGGTTAAGCCGTTTTACCATCTGCGGACCTCTGATCTCTTTGGCCAACGGGGCACAAGCTTAACCCAAGAGGCCTACGACGCGTCTTACGCCACCCGTGACGAGGAAACCCTGGCGTTGTCGAGAATGACTTTTGTGCCGGTGTATTTGCTTCACCTGATTTCTAAATTCACCACCACCAAGGGTATGCCGGTACTCGCCTCGGGGATCAAGGTGACGGTAAACACCTTTCCGTATAACTTACCTGAAGAGCGTCAACGGGGTTTGGTGAACTATTTACAAGAATACACCGGCGGGGCGGCCGATATCGAGCTGATTGACGTTGACCCGGCCAAGTTGTCGTTGGCCTTTTTAAAGGCGAATTACAAAGTCTTTTTTGTCTATGAGTTTGATCGGTGGTTGATGGGGCACACGGAGGAGTTTAAAACGACACAGATCCCAGACGTCTCGGTACTGACGCCCCGGTTGATGTTAAAGGATGTGACGGAGGAAGCCCGACAAAAGGGGCTGAGCGCATCAGGGTTTGAATCGACCTCGGTCGCCCTGTTTGGCTTTGTGACGGTGGTGTTCTTAGACGTGAGGTTGTTTTCCTACGTCACCGACACACCACCGAGTTTGGAGGGTTAAGCTTTCGTTTTCGTGGGATGCATGATATCATCATACTCGATATGCTCCACCCCTTGCAGTGTTTCGCCTTCGGCAAAGGTGGCCGGGGGCAGGGCGTCGAGTTTCGGGGTAGGCACGTTAGCGCTCAAGACCCCTTGCACGGTGTTGGCCAGCGCCAACCCACCCGATTGCAACACGTGGGTTAACAGCAGCCCCATCACGTCGGCGTTGTTCTTGCTGGTTTCGTTTTGCTGTTTGTCCAAATCCAGGCGTTGACGATTGATCACGTCTTTAGAGATGTCCGCCATCGCGGTTAACGCCACCTTTAACACCTTGGTGTCTTTTTTGTTATGGGGAATCAACTTACCTTCGCTATCGCGTTCATCAAGGATGTCTTGCACGATCTGAAGGCGCCTGACTTGCATCGCCCGCAAAAGGCCGGCTTCGTCGTCAACAACGGTAATGGGTTCACTCATGCTCAGTTACTCCACAAAAATAGAAACCTACATTATTAAAAGGTAATGTGCGTACCACTTTAAGGACACGACAATGCGTTGGTATCGTAAGTTAGTCCTGCGACGCTGTACGGCTTTACTTGAAGGCGTAAAACGAACGGTTTACACGTCAACTGAAAGCTTGCACGCTATAGAGGCACTCGACTATATCATTTCTAGTAGAAACATCATAAAATACTTCAATTCCCGTAAAACCCTGGAGGTTAACCTTACCACCCAAACCCCCAACGCCGCGGCGTTACTCACCACGCTTATCCACGTGAACAGCGTGCTAAGCGATGAGAGCCCCGATCTTAGTGACATGCATTGGCTAACCAATCACCTTACCCCGGTGTCAACCACGACGTTGTATGATTGGTTAGCGGACGACAACGGGTTAGGTCTTGACCCCATTTCGTATTTCCGTTTGCTCAACGTAGAGCTTGAACGTTTTATTTCCGTTATTAAAAACTGTGATGATGATGTCTCCCGCGACTACTATTTACGAAAGCTTTCGGTGGTGTATACCGAACTCTTGGAAGTCTTTCGCGCGGTAGTGTATTGTGGGTTACTCAGTTTATAAAAGGAGTCGTAGGTGGCAGATCCTAATAAACCTTCTGATATTGCGTCAGGGATCCTGACTGACGTGACCAAAAGGGCGTATGAAACCAGCCATACGCTCCTTAGGTTATGGCGCTTGTTTATGTCAGCCGAAGAAGTCGGCATCTCAAAGTGGAATGCGTTGGTCTCAAATCATGTGAATCGGTTGCGTGCGTTTAAAAAGATGGACGTGCAAGCCATTGGGACTGAACGGGGGAATTTGAAAAAGGCGATGCTCGAAAAGCCGAAGATGTCGTGGCCGGCGTTTATCAAGGCGATGACCTTTTTGGGCTATCGTAAGCTCACGATCACGATCACCGCGGAGCGCCCTAACGGCACCACCGTGGAGATGAAAGAAACCGTGGTGCTCCAGCGCCCGATGTTTGGTGACACCCCGTCTCCCCAACCCACACCCCCGAGCGTTCCACCCGAAACACCGTAAACGTAAAGAGGGGCAACCCTCTTTATCTCTTTATTTTTTTTTGTTGGTAAGGCACCCTTATGGCCCTCGTCGATATTGGCAACAACATAAACAAAGTCGTCTCGGCCTCCCAATCGGGGTCGGTGAATGCCGTGAACAAAACCTCGTCGCTGTTTGTCTCCGGTGTGCAAGAAAACTTGACCTTGGTCGACACCAAAGCCAAGACGTCGCTGGCGGCGATGAACAACTACAAAGACCAAGCCATCGGCAACGTGGATGGGTTTATTAAAAAAGTCACCAACAACGTCTTGAGCATCTCCGCGTTGTCCTCGATTGTCGATGTGCGAAACGGTAACGCCATTAACTACGACGCCTTATACAAACGCATCGGCGACGCCACCGGCTTTCCGTTGTCCTCCATCGTAGGCTTAGGCGATTCGCTTAAAAAGGAAGCCGCCCAGTTAGCCGATGATATCTCCAATAAAAAGTGGCGAGACGTCTTAAACGCCGCGGGCATCAAACTGCCCTTAAACGACCCGACCTGGCAACTGGTGCAATTGGTCACCTCGATTACCAACAAGGTGGCGGCCACCACCCCTAACTCCACCACTTCAGCGTTAATCGATGCGCCTGCGCAAAAGGCCGGCTGGGACACGATGTTGATGCAATTGGTCTCAGCCGGGGCCTTTAGCTCGATCGACGAGCTCCTGGCCAAGTACACGGTCGCCAGTGACGGGATCAATGCGTTGGCCTCGTATGCCTATCTTGCGATCAAAGGCGGGGACGTCTACACCTTGGAGTATATTATCAACAAAGTGGGGATTGCCCCGTTGGTGGCCTTAAACACCGATTGGACTGCCTCGATCTTACGGTACTTCAAATTTAAATCGGGTACCCAAACGTCAGAATACGGCGAGCTCCTCACCAAGTTGCTCTTTTGTTTGAACGCGGCGAACGCAAATTGGGCGGTCTTTACCTTTGGTCCTTTTCAAGCGGTAAACTTGTTGCCCTTTGCCAGCGCTTCAGCCAACGCCAAGACCTTGCTTGAATACACCGAACTTTACCGCACACCGGTGGCGATCGCCGGGCTTTTTGCCTCACGGACCAAGATGGCAATGATCCAGCAATATTACCCCAAAGTAGCCATCCTTTAAAAAAGAAAGGCTAAGGGAAACTGCGTGAGCAGTTTCCCTTAGGACCTTTATGCTGTTTTTTTTTAGTTAACGGGGGTACCCAACATGAACGCGGACATCAACTTCCCGGCAAGCGATTGGGAGAAGTTCGCGGCAAACTGGGTCGGGGAGACCCACTGCTTGATATCCACGTTGGTTTTGGCCAACACGCGAGCAAGCTGCTCGGAGCGATAGATCTGGTCGTTGACCCCCAAAGCTGCCAGGATCGCCATATAGTCAGAGTACGGCGTTTCATCGCCCATCAACTTCATCGCAGCCCGCGCAGGGTTGACCAGATCGGCCGGAGACAGCGCAGGGTCGATTGGGATGGCAAACATCGGTGAAAGATCGGCCACCGACCAGCTCACGTCTATTCCCAGCGCTTCCTTACTTTGGGTCCAGCCGACGTTACCCACCCCACGGGTGATGGTCATCGAGTCGATCATCCCTAAGCGAATCTGGCTTCGTCCCTTGGCGTACGCTTCGACTAAAAAGGGGGAAGTGTGAGCCTGAGGGCCCGCAGCATGTGCGAGAGCCATATTCAACAAGCACACGAGCGGGATGATCAAGTTCTGAATCCGTGAGACCGGATTCCCGTAAGGCGAACGCAAGTTCACCGTGTAGGTTTCACGCGGTAACGAGGCATCAGAACCAATCCAGTGCTTAGGAATCTCAACAAACCCTTGGCCGAGGAAGATGTTCACCAACCCCGAAAGCCCGGTTCCGGCGGCGTAGCCTTGCAACACATCGGTCACCCCACCGATCACCGCATCGATTGGGGCAATCCCGGTCTTACCGCCAGCAACCGAGAACTTGGCTTCTTGCGTTGCCGAAGACGTCCCGTTTAAAAAGCCGGCCAGTTTGTTCTCACCAAAGGAGTTAGAAAACGACTCCGAAAGCGACCCGTTGTGGTTAACCTTAAAGCCGATAAACGAACCGCCATCGCGCAACTCCGACTCCAAATGCGTTAAGACCGACGAGGCGTAGGTGAGAGGCGTTTCAATGGAGGTCACCGACGCTTGGTCCCCGGTGGCCGTGGGTGCGGTCACCCCGGTATCCCCGTCCTTATCCACGGTATACCCGCCGGTGGGTTCTACGCCGGGGGATTTGTCAAAGGTCCCTTGGCCTAAGCCCGTGTCAAAGTAAGATTGAAGATAGGTTTTGATATTGGAATCTGACGAATCTCCGGCCGGGTCTTTCCAGTTATTCCCATGCTCGTAAATTGCTTGCACGGCGCTAGTGCGATTGACCACGGAGGCGGACTCCACCTTTTGCTTTAGCGCCTTTTGCCAGCGGATATACTTGCGATTCGCCCGGTTGGCCAAATAATAGAGATCAACCGATCCGTCGGCTTTCCACAACCCCGGGAGCATGTTCGCCATCTGCTTGCGCTGGGCGTCGGTGTACATGTCAAAGTCGTAGGTGGCTTCTTTGGCCGTTTGGTGATAGGTACGAAACGCTGGAGGGATCATCCCCATGTTCACGAGAATCTGGTTGAGCATGTTATTACACGATTTCCAATAGAGCGGCATCGCGTTTTTAGAATAATAGAACTTGGTTTTGGGAATCCCTTGTAACCAGGTTAAGGTGGTGTAGGTCACCGAGATCGCCTGTATAGGCCAATGGATAATCGAGGAGATCCCTTCGGCGATAGTAAAGAGCCACCCCGGTGCACGCCCGGTGCGGGCGAGGTAGGCGGCAGTCGGGTCAAACATATTGGTTAAAAAGGAGAACAAGCCGTTAAACTCGGGCACCCCCATGCGAAAATACACCACATCGGCGTTGTCATCGATGGCGTTAGAGTAGTCGCCCCCCATACCGCCGAACTGGTCGTTAAAAAACCGGGTCGAGCGGATATCACACGTCGGTGACCACTGCGGGGGTGGGTTGATCCAAAAGTTGCCCCCAGGTGTAGTGTCGGTAAACTTGTTGCGAGACTTTTGAAACTTACGCCGGTCTTTGAGGCCGTCGTTGATATTGACCCCTGAGAGCATAAAGGCTTGTTGGAGGTAGTCATGGTCCTTGATACTTAAATTACTCATGCAACAGACCTTCTGATAAAAGGAAGGGGGCCGAAACCCCCTTCAGTACGTGGGTGGTTAGTACTGACGTTTAAAAGACACCGAAGGGCCGTCTGTACCGTTCGCCGCGGGCGCAGGTGTCGCACCTGGGGTCACGGCACGCCCGCTTTGGGCAACTCCGCCTTGACCACCGGCGATCGTTTTCAAGTAGGCCAGTTGTTGTGACATCAGATCAACCATCTGCGCGGTGTTTTGCGCAATACGGTCTTGTGATGAGGCCGACTGCGCCAAGACCGCGGTGTGGTTCGGTGCCGCGGGTGTTGCCACGGGTGTCTGCTGAGGTTGCATACTCGTGACGTTCATCGAAGGTGGCGGCACCGCAGCACGAGACGCCGGTGCGGCACCGACGGTCTGGGTGTTGTCCTTGGTCGCTTGCGCTTCGATAGCCGAGGCCGTCGAGTCCTTGGCACCGGGTGTAACAGAACCGGCGTTAACGGCTGCGGCCACCGAAGGCCCGGTGGGGGCTGCCAAGTTAGGCGGGGTTGTGCTACCCGGGGCGTTAGCCGGACCAGCGGTCAGTTGAGCCGCGGTCTTCACCCCTGATAACGCAGGATTCGATACCCCTCCTCCACTTTGCGCGGCACTTTGCGCCATCGTGGTTGCCATACTGGTACCCGATGGATTGGCGCTGGCCTCCCCATCCCCATCCTTACCGGTGATGATCCCGTCGTATTTGCCCCCGTCCATGATCTGGGAGTATTGTTGGAATAACGTGGCCCGCTCTTGCAACCCGTTAGATCCCCCGTTGATCGTTTTGGTAACGGCGGTGACGTCCCCCTTCTTTGCCGCGTCTTCGAGTGCCCCGTGGCTTTTCCAAAACCACAAGGCGGTTTTTGCCGCCACATCGTTATCAGACGACACCTTATCCGGATCGTTGACCAAATCCATCCCCAGCGCCTTCCCGGCCGCAGAGTAGTTGTCTTTGCCCGTTAATTGGATAAAGCCCCGGCCCCGGTACTTCCACCCATCCCCTGGGGCGTTGTTGCCCATCCTGCCGCCATAGATCGCATTAGCCACGGCCACCGGTCCGGCTGAGGCCACCGCTTGGGCCGATTCCAAAGTAGGAAACCGATTGGGAAAGAGTCGCATCAAGGTATCGGCTTTATAGCGCAAGTTTTCCTCAAGGGTTGAGAAACCCCCGGATTCTTCATGTAGTTGGGCCAACAACATCGCGAGTTCTTTCTTATCGGTGATCCCGCCTTTCACGGCTTCGCGGATCATCAGCCGCACGCCTTCCTCGGTACCCGGTCCCATCTTAAGCGGCGTCACCTTGCCGGTCATGTCCAGTTGCGGGGCACTCCCCGAGGCCACACCGCCTGCTGCGCCGCCGTAGGCCTGCTCCATTTGCCCGGTTTGCGGGTTAAAGACCGTTTGCTGGGTGTTGGAGGTGTAGACCGATCCGTCGGCATTGCGCACTTGATTAGAGACCATCTGTCCGGTCTTTTCATCTTTGTGCCACTGGTTGGCCGTCGTGCCTTCCTTAGCTTGTACCACCCCACCGGCGACCTTCTCTGCCGCGTACTGGGCGACTTTCACGTTGGCTTTTAAATTGGCAATGTGGTTGGCCAAAATAGAGGCGTCAGCGTTTAAGGTGCCCATGTTCCAAGGCGAGGCGGTGGTTTTCCAAATGGATTGTGCGCTATCACGCCCCCACGACTGAGCCGCTGACATCGCGTTCACCAGTTGAAGCTGGGTTTCCGGTGGCAGCCGTTTAAAGTTAAGGGTGGGGTTCTTTTCACCGGTTTGGTTAAAAGCGATATTGACAAACGAGAGATACACCGGTAAGAAGCGTTTGGTGAACCACTCATCCCAGGCTTTAAACGAGTACTCAGACGAAGGAGACAACCCAAAGAGCGGCGCGGTCAAGTGATAGATATCCGAAGACAGTCCATCAAAGACCACCTTGCTACCATTGAACTTGATCTTGTTGGCCATGACCAGCTCAAGTTGCAAGAGCGTCGAGACCTTGTCGATGTCCAACGACGGCAACCCGTAGATCTTCATTCTCGCGGCGGTAAAGTCGTCCATGGCTTCACCGGGTTTGGGTAACAACCCACCCAGCACGTCGCCCACCGACACCACCGTGCGATCACCGGTAAACCACGAGGTCTCCTTATGGCCTTCCAAGTTCATCCCGGCAATCTTCCCCCCGGTGGGGTTAATCGCTTTAAGGATATCACTGGAGACTTCGCCTTTCTCCGTGGTGGCAGCAGAGCCCGTGGTGTACGTTGAGGTTGACTTGGTGGCACTCGACATCTTCTGGGCTTTCTCACGAAGCTGCCCTACCACGTCTTGTACCAACGCCTCGGTGGTCTTTTGATCGGTGGCGATCAGATCGGGGAAGATCTTGGCGGTCACCGTGTACGGGTTGTCGTTGTTCGGATCAAATTGCTGCGTGCGTTTGGCAATCTCGTATTTCGCTGCCGCATCCGGGGAAGCGTCCAAGTCGAGAAAGGCCTGGTTAGGCAGCACCTGTTTGGAGACCGCTTTGTGGGTCAGATACACCGGTTTAAAGCGGTGTAAGAACCAGCCCGCAAAGTTTTGCACTTGATCACGATCGTTAGGATCGTCGACAAAGTCCGAGGCCAACTTGGAGATCGGGGCCGACGGATCTAAAAACGCATGACCATCATCGGTGACCTTGACGTAAGGCTCGAGGGCAGCTTCCAGTTTAAAGATCTTGCCGGTGTGATCGGAATTGTTATCGGGAATGCCGTATTGGCGCAAACGCATCTGTTGTAACAACCCCGGCGAAGCAATCCACTTGTAAAGCGCCCCTCCGATGGCCGAACCACCTATCCCCCCTATCACACCCCCCACGACTCCCCCGATCAGTGTCCCCACCACGGGGACTACCGAGCCGATTGCGGCACCCATTGCCGCCCCACCTAAGATCCCACCAACACCGCCCCCGACGTCTTCAGCGACGCCTTCGTAGTTGCCCGCTCGGTAATCAGAGATCGCTTCATAGCCGGCCATTGCCGCCGTGGCAATCCCCCCGAGCTTCAAACCGCGGGTCACGTTACCTTTAAGCCCTCTGGCAACAAAAGTACCGGTGTTTTTCGCCGAGGTCCCCAAAGCCCACTTGCCCACCGAGCCGACCCCTTTGGCCGTGGCTTTAAGACCGCGACCGACCAGGCCTGCGCCCCGACGTAACAACCCTTTCTTAGCCACCGTACCTGCTCCCCCGGCAGCGGTTGCCGCCCCCTTGCCTTTGAGCACAGACTCCGCACCGGCTGTGGCCACATCTTCGGCCATATCCGCTGCTGCCCCCACGGCTTTCTTGCCTAGAATGAGCTTGCCAAGCGACACCAACCAACCCATTTTTAAGAACTTCGCTAACGATTCGATAATGCCAAACTTGGTAAATTTGGCAACAAATTCACCGATGCCGGCAACCGCCCCCGCGACCAGTCCTAACAACCCTTTACCGCTGTCTTTCTCTTCGGGTTTTTTGTCGGTCGGTTCCGCGCCCTTTTCCGCTTTCTTTTTGTTGCGCCGTCTTAAGAGGTCAAATACCCCGTTCACCCGATCTGGCTTTTCGCTGTCGTCTTCATCGTCCTTTTTGGCCCGACGAGACTTCAGCACACCCCACAACACTTTTGAGGTTTTCCACCCCAGTGCTAAGGGCAACAAGGTGGTCCACTTCATCACGGTTAAAGCCGGTTTGTTAAAATTGGGCAACAGATGCATAAACTTGCTTAACGGATTGTGCTTAAGCCTGGAGTCCATGCGTTTGGTCAACCCTTTTAACCAACCCTGGCGTTCGGTGGTGGAGTTGGCCATCACGGCAGGATCACCGGTCATGTTCGCAATCGTCGCATCCTTGGTGGCCACGATCTGATCACGTGCTGAGGCCATAATACCGATCATCTCTTTGACCAGGTCATTGTTCTCGGTTTGCAGTTGTAAGCGTGCTTGGGCTTCGGTGAGTTCGGCTTTCGCCGTAGATGCCAACTCTGCCCCCGTAGCGCCTACCCTACTTCCCAAACCCTGGGCCTTTTGAGTCACCTCCTTAACATCGTCACCGGCCACGTTCCGCGCTTTGTTAGCAAACCCGCTCAGTTGATCTTTTACCCCGTCAACCGAAAGATTGCTTAAGAACCCTTTGGCTTTCCCGCCTAAAGCCCCCAACCGGTCTTTCACGCCTTGGGCCTTGGTCTGTTGACCAAATTGTTGTGAGAGCACCGACACGATCTGTTCGCCTTGGGCCAGGGCTTGTTTGATCTGGGGGTTCTCTTGGGCGACGTCGCGGTATTCCAAGAGCTGGGCGTTGATCTCAGCGATAAGCTGCTTGCCATTGGTTTTCGCGGTGTCGAGGGTGCGTTCCACTTCCCCCTCGTCGGTGGCGGTTTGTAAGCGCCGTTGCACGGTTTCGATGATGTCTTGACCGCGATCCAGTGCTTCCTCGTAATAGCGTTTTAGCGCGTGATACCCGGCCGACGCCTTGATCTTGGATTTGGCCCCGGTTAAGCGATCGCGGATCTGTTGGCTGACTTTTTGTGACCCAGCCGCCAACGGGTTCTCCACGTCTGATAACGACGATTCGTCGCCTTCTTGTTCGTAGTTGGGGTTTTGCACGTGCTTTTGTAAGTTCTTCCAATACAAGTCGTGGTTAAAGACTTCTTGGCCGTTCTTACGTTGGATAATCCCCATCTCTTTCAGTGCGTTACGATGACCGCCATTGGCCAGTACGTTGGTGGATTCTTCGACGTTGGGCATGTACCGTTGTTGTGAAGCAAAGGAACCCGCCAGGTTATTACGTAACGACGCCAGCTCTTTATCATCGCCGATGTCGTATTGCCCTTGCAACTTAGCCACCCCTTTGGCTTCGCGGGTTTTAAACCGTTGATGCATAAAGGCGGTGACCTCTTTGGCAATGTCCGGATCGGTCCCTTCCCAGGCTTTATCACCAATGAGCATGTTGATACTAAAGGCGTCCCCCCGATCAGCCCCCTTGGCCAGCTTCATGGCAACCGCTACGCGTGCGGCCTTAGACAGCTCGTTATCCGGGTCGATCTCGGACACGATCGAGTTAAACCCTTGGGCGGCGCCTTTGAACTCGGACTTGTTAAACACGGCGTTTCGCAAATCCGACTGGTTTCGTGCTTTAGAGGTAAACGCCCCCTGGGTGTGGTTGTATTCCACATCCTGCACGTCCTTTTTGCCGGTGGAGATCTTGGTCAGCTCGGTAAGCTGCTTGGTTAAAAGCCCAGGGATGATCTCAATGAGCGAACGGCGTGAGATCACATCCCACTGCGCCGGGTTGGTCAGATCCTTGATACCAGGCGTTGACACCTTGGTGCGATCACCCTTTTGCGAGGGTGCGTTCCACATCAAGTTGTTTAACATCGGGTTCAAGGTTTTCTTTTGCAGCCGGCTGTACCACTTGTTGTTGGGGTCCGTGGGGTCGTAGTACTCGTCCAACGATTCACCGCCTCGCAGATACGAATTCAACAACCCAGGCGCATTCCCGCCGAGATACGCAGCGTTAGACCCGGCAGCGGCCAACTTGGAGTTCTTTTGCAACCGCGGCTGGATATACTTCTTGGCGAGCTCCGGGGCAAAGGAGCCCAAGACTTGTCCGGCCAGTTTCCCGTATTCACGCGAGCCCGATTGGCGCATCATCTTTTGCATCTGGGCGGCTTGTACTAGCATCCGCATCCCAGGTGCCGCGCGAGACGCTTGATCGCCCAGTTGTTCGGACTTGTCCGAGATCGAGTCAAAGATCGTATCGGCTAAGGTGTTGCCGTACTTAGAAACCTTGCCTTTGATCCCGCCCATCAACTGGCCTTTGACCTTTCCTTTTGCCCGATCAGAGGACGCCTTTTCAAAATCTGACATCGACGAGTTGGTGATCAACGCGCTAAAGCCGTCCAGGGCGCGTTTGTAAAACCGCTCGTGCAGTTTGGCTACCCCAATTTGCAAGCGATAAGAGCGATACTGGAGCTCTAAGGACTTGCGCTGGTAGGTTGCCGTGACTTGTTCGTTAAAGCCGACGTTGCGGGCTTCTAGGCGGTGTATGCCCTGTAAGAACGCCAACTGGGTGGTCATCGTGGCGTTTTGCTTAACGGCGATGGTGGCGTTTTGGGTGAGCACTTGTTTTTGCAACGACGACGCCATCTTGGCACTGGACAACGTGCCTTGTTCTAAGGCCAACAAAAGGTCGCTGGTCTTGGCATCGACGTCGTTGGCTTCGGCGTCTTCTGACGACTCGCTTTCGTAGACCTCTTCTTTATTACTTGCCCACGCCTCGATTCCCTTTAGCACCGCATCCGGGGCAATCCCCCCGTAGGCGGCTGCCACGTCCAGGGCAGCGTCTTTGAGATCGGCTACGCCGTCTTTGGTATTTTTCTTGACTTTATCGTATAGATCCCCCGCAAAGTCTTCGACGGATGATTCTATATCGAGCACCGGGCCAAACGACTTTGGCAAGAGGTTGCGAACGATGTTGCGAATGGCGGATTTCGAGATCACTTCGCCTTTCGCCCCTTCCCAAAGCCCGGCGGAGAACTCTTTAATCTTCTCTTTGGTGGTGGTGGGTTTTTTGTCATCGAAGTCAAAATCAAAATTCACGTCGATATCAGAAAAGTCGTCAAAATCAAGTTTAATATCTGACATACGGTTACCTTGTTTTCTCGCTCAAAGGACCACCATTATGAAAACGGCCTTGTTGCCCTTTAACATTAAAATACTGGATGCAAAAACCATCCCCTGGAAACTGATCACCCCGGTAACCTCGCTAGACATCTACGACGGGCTGACGACTGAGCTCAACGACAAAGGGTTGTACTCGATCCCGATCTTTGGTCGGGTGGGCTCGGAAGAACGCGACGATCGCTATTCGTATATTCATATCAAATCCTCCGTGTTCCACCCGGACATCTATAATGCGTTGGTGGCGTTAAAGCAGCTTTACGCCGGAGTGCTTTCCGGTTCGGTGTGGGCAAAGTGGGATGACGACCAAAAAGACTTTGTCAAATCGACCCAGCTTGAAGGCCAAACTGGCTACGCGTTCTTTTTATCGCACTGGAAGAGCATAGAATTTAAACGTAACGAATCGCCCAAGCGCAGCGACAACATCGAACTGGTCGAGAAGTTTAAAGACGTGGCGCTCTATCGCAACGTGTTGGTGACGCCGGCGGGCTTGCGTGATATCGAAATTGACCCCCGTGGGCGAACTACCGAAAACGAGGTCAATAGCCTGTATCGGAAATTATTGAGTGCTGCTAATACGATTACCGACGACTTAGAGGGCGCAAACACCTCGCTTTACGACGGGGTGCGTTGGACGCTACAACAGCGCTTTAACGAGATCTATCAAAACTACGCCGATATGCTTGAAGGTAAGCGCGGGATTCTCCAGCAAAAGTGGGGACGCCGGCGGATCTTTAACGGCACGCGTAACGTGATCACCGCCGCCAAGATCGGTTGTGAGACCTTGGGCGCCGCCAATTCCCCGCACATGGACGACACCCAGATCGGGTTGTTACAGCTCGCCCGTGGGGCCCTGCCTTTAACGATCTATGGGTTACTGAACGGCTGGCTTAAGCACGTCTTTACCGACGGCACCAGGATCACCGTGGTCAACCCCAAAACGCTGACCCGTGAAGTGATTGACGTGGATCAACCGACCGTCACCAAGTGGACCACCAAAGAAGGTTTAGAAAAGCTGATCTATGGCTTTAAAGACACCCGACTTCGCAACAAGCCGATTACCATCCAGGGACGGTATCTCGGCTTAACCTATGCAGATAACGACCACTTTCGGGTGTTTGGCGATATCACCGAGCTGCCAGAAGGCTGGAACCCCGGCTTAGTGCATCCGTTAACCTACACCGAGTTATTGTACCTGTGCCTTTATAAGCGCTGGAACACGCTCTACATGGTGGTGACCCGTTATCCGATCACCGGGATGGGTTCGGTTTACCAAACCCGTGCCTACGTTAAGACCACGGTCAAAGCCACCATCAAAGTAGAACTCGACGAGAACTGGCAACCTATAGAGGACGGCGTAGCGTTAGAGTTTCCGGTACACGATCGTGACGCTTCCTTTATGGACTCGATGTCAGTTCATCCCTCGCGTCTCGGCCTTCTTGGCGGGGACTATGATGGTGATACCATGTCGGCCATCGTGCTGCTAGGTGATGATGTGTTGCGAGAATGTGAACGGCTGCTTAACGAACGTGAATCGTTTATCACCGGGCGTGGGGAGTTCTTGGTGGATGTGACCAAT
>Ga0302262_10000260_pt1 | contig 21788 bp, 19 predicted proteins | sample II_Fen_E3_4_FD_194557 | JGI IMG/M metagenome (GOLD analysis project Ga0302262, IMG submission 194557) | Peat permafrost microbial communities from Stordalen Mire near Abisko, Sweden - II_Fen_E3_4 | ecosystem: Environmental > Terrestrial > Soil > Wetlands > Permafrost | place: Sweden: Abisko...
TACCGTGGCCCATGCCACATCAGGAGAAAACATGGCTGTCGATATTTTTATCAAGATCGGTGACATCAAGGGCGAGTCCCATGACAAGACCCACAAGGACGAAATCGATGTACTGAACTGGAGCTGGGGCATGAGCCAGTCCGGCAACATGCATGTCGGCAGTGGTGGCGGTGCGGGCAAGGTCGAAATCCGCGACCTGTCGATCACCAAGTACGTCGACAAGGCCTCGCCGAACCTGATGATGCATTGCAGCAGCGGCAAGCACATCGACAAGGTCAAGCTGACCGTGCGCAAGGCCGGTGGCGAGAGCCAGGTCGAGTACCTGGTGATCAATCTGGAAGAAGTCATGGTCACCTCCCTGAGCACTGGTGGTTCAGGCAGCGATGATCGCCTGACCGAAAACGTGACGCTGAACTTCGCCCAGGTGCTGGTCGATTACCAACCTCAGAAAGCCGACGGCAGCAAGGAAGGCGGCCCGGTCAAATACGGCTGGAACATTCGCTCAAATACCAAGCGCTGATCCGCAGACGCCCCCTCGCTGGGGCGTTTTGCGTCCATTCGTATTAGAGAATTCGATTCATGGCCAAGCCTTCGTTTATCAACCTGTGGAACAGCTATCCGGCAGAAAAATCGCCTTGCGATGGTGACTGGGATAACCAGTGCGCGATTCGCATGAGCATTGCTTTGAATGGCGAGCGCTCCATCAAGGTCAATAAGTCGACTTATACCGAACCCAAGTGCGCCCACGAACACGCACGCGGCGCCGAGTCGCTAGCCAACTGGCTATGGCGTCATCACTTGGGGCGGCCGAAAATTCTGACTGGCAGCGCCCAGGACCGTCTCACGCTGAACACAAAAACCGGGATCATCTTCTTCAAAGACTGTTTCGCGCGATTTGGCGAAAACGTGGAAGCACGCTCCGGTGACCACGTCGACGTATGGAACCGCGGCGAAACAGGAAGTTACGACGACCCCACGCATTCTTCCAGACAGGTCTGGTTCTGGGAGCTCGTATGACCCGATCCTGTAGCGCGCTCGTGCTAGCGGCCTGCACACTGATAAGCCTTTCTGCCTGCGCAGCACAGCCCACACCTGCTGCCAACCCGTCAGCCACGGACACCGTCATGCTGGCCGGACAGTCCTTGACATTGGAAAACCACCAGCAACGTTGTGCGTTGCGTAAAGCCGACCAAAGCCTGCTCGAACTGGAAATACCCTGGCCTTGCGCGTTGAGCCCTGACCGCAAAGGGCAACCTCGTATTGAGGCGTTTAACGACAATGCCCTGATTGTCATTGCCTACCACTCTCAGACCGAACCGGCACCCAGTCGAAAGTGCTTGAGCCAATACCAAGCGATACGTCTGATCCATGAAAAACTGGAAACGTCTGTCGTCGGCCGCATGAGCAGTTGCATGAATGGCCCGATAGATCAGAAAAATTTTGTAGGCCTGTTCAATTGGTAACCGACCTGACCCTGCGCGAACGTCTGCAACCGTCGCTGCTCGACCGGTTGACCGATGACGAGCCCGGCAACCTGCAGGAAGGTGCGGACAAGCGCGTGCTGTCGCTGAGCCAACTGAAGGCTTCGGTGCTGCGCGACCTGACCTGGTTGCTCAACACCACTTCATTGCTCGATGCAAACGCGACCGCGCATACACTCGCAGGCACCTCGGTGATCAATTACGGTCTGCCAGCCCTGGCGGGCAATAGCGCGTCGAGCATCGATATCAACGCCCTGGAAGCCTTGATCCATCGCACCATTGCTACTTTCGAGCCACGTATCCTGCGCCACACCTTGCGCGTGCGGGCACGGGTGGCGCCGGGAGAGATGAACCACAACGCGCTGAGTTTCGAGATCGAGGGCGATCTGTGGGCGCAGCCGGTGGCCTTGCCGCTGTTGCTGCGCACCGACCTGGACCTTGAGTCCGGCCATGTGCAGGTCGTCCCCGCCGAACAACGGAGGCGCTCATGAACCCGCGCCTGCTGGAGCTGTACAACCAGGAATTGCAGCACGTGCGCGAAAGCGCCGCCGAGTTTGCCAAGGAATACCCGAAGATCGCCGGGCGCCTGACGCTGTCGGGGCTGGACTGCGCAGACCCGTATGTGGAACGCCTGCTGGAAGGCTTTGCCTACCTGACCGCGCGCGTGCAGCTCAAGCTCGACGCCGAGTACCCGACGTTCACCCATAACCTGCTGGAAATCGCCTACCCGCACTATCTGGCACCCACACCGTCGATGACCGTGGTGCAGATGCACGCCGATACCGATGAAGGCTCCCTCAGCAGCGGCTTTACCCTGCCCCGCGACAGCGTGTTGCGCGCGACTCTGGGCCGCGATTCCCAGACCTCCTGCGAATACCGCACCGCGCACCCGGTGACGCTGTGGCCGCTGCAAGTCAGCCAGGCTGAATACTTCGGCAACCCCGCCGCCGTGCTCGGCCGTCTCGCGGCCAGTGAGCCCAAGGCCAAGGCCGGGCTGCGCATCACCCTGCGCGCCGGCGCCGAGCTGGCGTTCAATGCGCTGAGCCTGGAAAGCCTGCCGTTTTACCTCAACGGCACTGACGAGCGCCCCTTCCGCCTGTATGAACAATTGCTTGGCAATGCCTGTGCGGTTTACGCCCGCCAGCCCGGCAGCGACTGGGTCGAACGCCTGCCCCAAGACGCCCTGCGCCCCTGCGGTTTCGATGATCGTGAAGCGGCGTTGCCGGTCGTACCGCAAGCCTTCCAGGGTTACCGCCTGCTGCAAGAGTATTTCGCCCTGCCGCAACGTTTTCTATTCGTCGACTTCAGCGGGCTGGGCCGTGCGGTGCAGCGTTGCACCGGACAGGAACTGGAGCTGATCGTGCTGTTCGAGCGCTTCGAACAGAGCCTGGAAGGCAGTATCGGCGCGACGCAATTCGTGCCCTTCTGCACCCCGGCGATCAACCTGTTCCCGCGTCGGGTCGACCGGATTCACCTGAGCGATCGGGTCAACGAACACCATGTCATCGCCGACCGCACCCGGCCGATGGATTTTGAGATTCACTCGCTGACCGGCATCACCGGCCACGGCACTGGCCCGGATCAGCGCTTCCTGCCGTTCTATGCGGTGCGCGACCCGTCGCGCTACGGGCGTGACAAAGCCTATTACACCCTGCGCCGCGAACCCCGCGTGCTGTCCAGCGAACAACGCCGCACCGGTACACGTTCGACCTATGTCGGCAGCGAGACCTTCGTCAGCCTGGTCGACAGCGATCAGGCGCCATATCGCCATGACTTGCGCCAGCTCGGCGTCAGCGCCCTGTGTACCAACCGCGACCTGCCACTGTTCATGAACATCGGCAGCGGCACCACCGACTTCACCCTAGCCGACAGCGCGCCGGTATCGGCCGTGCGCTGCGTGGCCGGCCCAAGTCGCCCGCGCGCCAGCCATGCCCATGACAACAAGGCTTGGCGCCTGATCAGCCAACTGTCGCTGAACTACCTGTCCCTGAGCGAACACGGCCAGGGCGCCGCCGCGCTGCGCGAACTGTTGCGGCTGTATGGCGACAGTCACGATTCGGCCCTGCAACTGCAAATCGAAGGGCTGCGCGAGGTCAGCAGCAAGCCCTGCACGCGGCGCTTGCCGATGCCCGGCCCGATCGTTTTCGGACGCGGCCTGGAAATCACTTTGCAATTCGATGAAAACGCTTTCCGTGGCACTGGGGTATTTCTCCTCGGTGCGGTGTTCGAGCGCTTCCTGACACGCTATGTGTCGATCAACAGCTTTACCGAGACGGTGATACGTACCACCGAACGCGGCGAGATCATGCGATGGAAAGCCAAACCCGGACGCCGTCCGACCCTGTAGACACATTGACTGCCATGCAGGATCAGCCCTGGGAATATGACTTCTTCCAGGCCCTGCGCCGTATCGAATGCGAAGCGCCGCACCTGCCGCGCTTCGGCCATTCGTTGCGTCTGAGCGATGACCCGCTGCGCCTCGGCCAGCAGCCGGACTGCGCCTTCGCGCCCTCGACCCTGGCCTCGATGACACCCGCCGAAGACGATAAACCGGCGCGCCTGGAACAGTTCTTCTTCGGTCTCGGCGGCCCCAACGGTCCGCTGCCGCTGCACATCACCGAGTACGTGCGCGACCGCCAACGCAATAACGCCGACAGCACCAGCAAGCGCTTCCTGGATGTGTTTCACCATCGCCTGCTGAGCCTGTTCTACCGGGCCTGGGTCGAGGCGCGGCCGACCGTCAGCCACGACCGCCCAGATGACGATTACTGGTCCGCGCGACTGGCCGCCCTGAGCGGGCGCGGCATGCCCAGCTTGCTTCAGCACGGCGTCATTGCCGACACCGCGAAGCTGCATTACAGCGGGCACCTGGCCGCCCAGACCCGTTATCCCGATGGCTTGCGCGCCATCCTTGCGCACTATTTCGGCCTGCCGGTGGAGATCGAAGAGTACGTCGGCCAATGGCTGGCGCTGCCCGAGCGCAGCCGGGTCGGGGTCAGCAGCCATCAACTGGGCGTGGACTTTTGCCTGGGCAGCCATGTCTGGGACCGCCAGCACAAATTCCGCATCCGCATTGGCCCGCTCAAGCTCGACGACTACATGGGCCTGCTGCCCGACGGCCAGCCGTTCAAGGAGCTGGTGGCCTGGGTCGCCGAGTACCTGGGCCATGAACTGGACTGGGATGTGAACCTGGTCCTGCAACAGGCCGAAGTGCCGAAATTCCAACTCAACGGGCGTCAGCGGCTGGGCTTCAACACCTGGCTGGGGCAACCCGCGAACGATGCCAAGGACCTGATTCTAGCCAGCCACTATGCCGACCAGAAGAGGGCCGAACAGGCGACATCAGCAACACTTTCAAGGAGTCATGTACATGGGTGAAATCAGTCGCGCCGCGTTGTTCGGCAAACTCAATAGCGTGGCCTACAAGGCCATAGAAGCGGCCACGGTGTTCTGCAAACTGCGGGGCAATCCTTATGTCGAACTGGCCCACTGGTTTCACCAGTTATTGCAGCTCCAGGACTCAGACCTGCACCGCATCATCCGCCAGTTCAATATCGAGCCTGCACGTCTGGCCCGTGACCTGACTGAAGCGCTGGACCGCCTGCCCCGTGGATCGACGTCGATCACCGACCTGTCGTCCCATGTCGAGGAAGCGGTCGAGCGCGGCTGGGTCTATGGCAGCCTGATGTTCGGCGAAAGCCAGGTACGCACTGGCTATCTGTTGCTCGGCATCCTCAAGACGCCAGGCCTGCGCAATGCGCTGCTGGGGCTGTCGGCAGAGTTCAACAAGGTCAAGGCCGAAGCCCTCAGCGAGCGCTTCGACGAATACATCGGCGACTCGCCGGAAAATGCCCTGAGCGCCAGCGACGGTTTCAACGCCGGTGGTTTCAACTCAGGTGCAGCACCGGGTGAAGCCAGTGGCGCCATGGCACCGAGTGCCATGGGCAAGCAGGAAGCCCTCAAGCGTTTCACCGTGGACCTCACCGAACAGGCCCGCAGCGGCAAGCTCGACCCCATCGTCGGGCGTGACGAAGAGATCCGCCAGTTGGTGGATATCCTCATGCGCCGGCGCCAGAACAACCCGATCCTGACTGGCGAAGCCGGTGTCGGTAAAACCGCCGTGGTCGAAGGTTTCGCCCTGCGCATCGTCGCCGGTGATGTGCCGCCGTCGCTGAAAGACGTCGAGCTGCGCAGCCTCGATGTCGGCCTGTTGCAGGCCGGAGCTAGCATGAAAGGCGAGTTTGAACAGCGTCTGCGCCAGGTCATCGAAGACGTGCAGTCCTCGCCCAAGCCGATCATTCTGTTTATCGACGAAGCCCACACCCTGATTGGCGCCGGTGGCGCGGCCGGCACTGGCGACGCCGCCAACCTGCTGAAACCGGCGCTGGCCCGTGGCACCTTGCGCACCATCGCCGCCACGACCTGGGCCGAGTACAAGAAACACATCGAAAAAGACCCGGCCCTGACCCGGCGCTTCCAGGTCGTGCAGGTGGCCGAGCCGTCTGAAGACAAAGCCCTGTTGATGATGCGTGGCGTGGCCTCGACCATGGAAAAACACCACCAGGTGCAGATTCTCGACGAAGCCCTTGAAGCCTCGGTGAAACTGTCCCATCGCTACATTCCGGCGCGCCAGTTGCCGGACAAATCCGTCAGCTTGCTGGACACCGCTTGCGCCCGTGTCGCCATCAGCCTGCACGCCGTGCCCGCCGAAGTGGACGACAGCCGGCGGCGTATCGAAGCACTGGAAACCGAACTGCGCATCATCGCCCGCGAACATGCCATTGGCGTCGATATCGGGGCGCGCAAGAGCAACAGCGAAACCCTGCTGGCTGCCGAGCGCGAACGCCTGAGCGAACTGGAAAGTCGCTGGGAGCAAGAGAAGACGCTGGTGGATGAGCTGCTCGCCATCCGCGCCCAGTTGCGTGAAAGCGCAGGCGTGGTGGACAGCGATGTTGACACCGAACAGAGCCACGAACTGCGCGCGCAGTTGATCGACCTGCAACAGCGCCTGAGCGCCCTTCAAGGCGAATCGCCGCTGATCCTGCCGACCGTGGACTATCAGGCGGTGGCCTCGGTTGTCGCCGACTGGACCGGGATTCCGGTCGGGCGCATGGCGCGCAATGAGCTGGAAACCGTGCTCAAGCTCGATCAGCACCTGAGCAAACGCATCATCGGCCAGGACCACGCCCTGCAAATGATCGCCCGGCGTATCCAGACCTCCCGTGCCGGGCTGGACAACCCGAGCAAACCGATTGGCGTGTTCATGCTCGCGGGCACCTCGGGGGTCGGCAAAACCGAAACCGCCCTGGCCCTGGCCGAGGCCATGTACGGCGGCGAGCAGAACGTCATCACCATCAACATGAGCGAGTTCCAGGAAGCCCATACCGTCTCGACCCTCAAGGGTGCACCGCCGGGTTACGTCGGCTACGGCGAAGGCGGCGTGCTGACCGAAGCGGTGCGGCGCAAGCCCTACAGCGTGGTGCTGCTGGACGAGGTGGAAAAAGCCCACCCGGACGTGCATGAGATGTTCTTCCAGGTGTTCGACAAGGGCGTGATGGAAGATGGCGAAGGTCGGGTGATCGACTTCAAGAACACCCTGATCCTGCTGACCACCAACGCCGGCACCGAATTGATTGCCCGGCTCTGCCAGGACGCGCAGAACGTGCCCTCTCCGGATGATATCGCCAAGGCCCTGCGCCAGCCGCTGCTGGCGATTTTCCCGCCCGCCCTGCTCGGTCGCCTGGTGACCATTCCGTACTACCCGCTCAGCGACAGCATGCTCAAGGCCATCACTCGCCTGCAACTCAATCGCGTGAAAAAACGCGTGGAGGGCACCCATAAAGTGGCTTTTGACTATGGCGATGACGTGATTGATCTGATCGTGTCGCGCTGCACGGAAACCGAGAGCGGCGGACGCATGATCGACGCCATCCTGACCAATACCCTATTGCCGGACATGAGCCGTGAGTTTCTGTCGCGCATGCTCGATGGCAAGGCCATGGCAGGTGTGCGCATCAGTGAGCGTGATGGCGAGTTTCATTATCAGTTTGCTGATGCCTTGTCCCAGTCAAACAACCTATAACGACGTTTTCCGTGGGACCGGCTTTAGCCGGGAATACGCCTTCCCGGCTAAAGCCGGTCCCACAGGTATGCCCAATCTTCTGCTACGGACTAACCCATGGCTTTCACCCAATCCACACGCCTGACCAAGATAACCAGCCCGCTCGGGCCGGATGTCCTATTGCTCAAACACCTGGGTGGCAGCGATGAGTTGGGGCGTCTGTTCGAGTACGAACTGCAGCTGACTTCGGCCGACGGCGCCATTGACCTCAACCTGCTGCTGGGCAAGCCCATGAGCCTGTCCCTGCAATTGGCCGATGGCAGCAAGCGTTTCTTCCACGGCCTGGTCGCCCGTTGCAGCCAGGGCGTCAATCGGGGTCAGTTCGCCAGCTATCAGGTCACCCTGCGACCCTGGCTATGGTTGTTGAGCCGTACTTCCGACTGCCGGATTTTCCAGAACCAGACCATCCCGCAAATCATCAAGCAGGTATTCCGTGAGCTGGGGTTTTCCGATTTCGAGGAGGCCCTGAGCCAGCCCTATCGCGAGTGGGAATATTGCGTGCAATACCGCGAGACCAGCTTCGATTTCGTCAGCCGGCTGATGGAACAGGAAGGCATCTATTACTACTTCCGCCATGAGCAGGATCGCCACGTACTGGTGCTGGCCGATGCCTATGGCGCCCACCACACTGCGCCCGGCTATGCGGCTGTGCCTTACTACCCGCCGGATGAACAGCAACGCGAACGCGATCACATTGATGACTGGAAACTGGCCCAGCAGGTCCTGCCCGGTTCTCTGGAGCTCAATGACTATGACTTCCAGCGACCGTCGGCGCGGATCAATGTACGTTCGGCCATGCCGCGCCCGCACACCGCAGGCGACTACCCGCTCTATGACTACCCCGGCACTTATGTGCAAAGCCAGGACGGCGAGCATTACGCGCGCACCCGCATCCAAGCCCTGCAAAGCCTGCATGAGCAGATCGAACTGCACGGCAATGCCCGTGGTTTGGGCAGCGGCCATCTGTTCAGCCTGAGCGGCTTCGGGCGCGAGGATCAGAACCGCGAATACCTGATCGTCCAGGCCCGTTACGAGCTCAGCCAGGAGTCACTGGAAAGTGGCGGCAGTGGCGAAGGTGCGCAGTTTTCCAGCCGCCTTGCCTGCATCGCGGCCCAACAGAATTTCCGGCCCTTGCCGAGCACCCGGCGGCCCATCGTTCAGGGTCCACAGACGGCCATGGTGGTCGGCCCGGCCGGCGAAGAAATCTGGACCGATCAATTCGGCCGGGTGAAGGTGCATTTCTATTGGGACCGCCACGATCAGTCCAACGAGAACAGCTCGTGCTGGATTCGTGTATCCCAAGCCTGGGCGGGCAAGAACTGGGGTTCGATGCAAATTCCGCGCATCGGCCAGGAAGTGATTGTCAGCTTTCTCGAAGGCGACCCGGACCGGCCGATCATCACCGGTCGCGTGTACAACGCCGAGCAGACCGTGCCCTACAACCTGCCCGCCAACGCTACCCAGAGCGGTATGAAAAGCCGCTCCAGCAAGGGTGGCAGCCCAGCCAACTTCAATGAAATCCGCATGGAGGACAAGAAAGGTGCCGAGCAGCTTTACATCCACGCCGAGCGCAATCAGGACATCGTCGTCGAGGTCGATGAAAGCCACGTCGTCGGCCATGACCGGCACAAAAGCGTGGGGCACAACGAGACCGTGCTGATTGGTGCAGATCGGATTCGTGCTGTGCAGCTCAACGATATTTTGCTGGTTGGGGCGGCCAAGACAGACAGCATCAGTGGCAGCTATTTGATTGAAGTGGGCGAAAACCTGCGCCTGGTATGTGGCAAAAGCGTGCTGGAACTCAATGCCAGCGGGCAGATAAACCTCACGGGTGTTGAATTCAACTTTCATATGGAAGGAGGGGCGAAACTCAATACGGGGGGCATGTTGGACCTGAATTTAGGCGGTGGCCCTGGCGCAACACCTGAAGGGCAAGGGGTGAAGGACAACATCCGCTCTGCTGTCGATACGTTGTTTCCCAAACCCGACAAACAATAGCCCGACGCTTATGTACGCATTAACCAGAAACGAGAAGCCGCTCCATGATCTATCGCATCAATGAATTCCAGTTCACCCTGCCGGACACCGACGATGTACAGGATGCGTCCATCAATATCGTCAAGTTCGCCAGCCTCGGCACTTCCCTGGTCATCAGCCGCAGTCTTTTGGCGGAAGACGAAACCCTGCAAAGTAATTTTGATGCGCAGCTCGCCCGCCTCGAACAACAGGTCAAGGCCTTGAGTCATCAGCCTGCTCAGCGTGTTCTTGTGGGCGTGGACCAGACGCTCGAAGGTATCGAATTGCGCAGTCAGTTCAGCAAGGGAACAGAAAATGTTTACCAGTATCAGCTGGCGCTGCTACTGCCAGGCACGCGCAAGATGATTGCCTTGAGCTACGTCAAGGCCCAGCCATTGGGTGAGGCAGAGACCACACACTGGACGACGATAAAACACTCGCTGCACTTTGATCGACTGGCGTAACGCACAGTGTCCAATTCTGCTGTGAGTTCCGTGAATGTCTGACGCACTCTGGGCGGCCCGAATGGGCGATGCGTTGTCGCATACCTCAATGATGGCTGACATCCTCGGTGGTGTTCTTGAAGTGGCGGCGACGGTCGCCATAGGCGCTTTGGCAACTGCGGCAGTGGTTGCCGCCACGGGCATCACCGTTGCCACCGGTGGGGTGGGTGCCTGTGTGCTGGGCCTGGTGGTCAGCACTATAGTCGGCGTGGCGATGAGCAAGACCGGCGCCGACAAAGGGCTCAGTTCTTTGTGCGAGAACTTCTCCAATTCGCTGTTTCCTCCCACGCCTCAGGCGACGATCCTGACCGGCTCAACCGACACGTTTATCAACGGGCGACCTGCCGCACGGGCGGCCGGTAGTGTGCCATCCAGCTCAATGTTCGCCGGTGGCGCGCAAGGCGAAGAACCTGATGAGTCCGAGCCGAAATCAGAACCCGGTTATCTGGATATGGCCAAGGGATTTTTCGCGCAACTGTGGCGGCCGACCGTCGCCGTGCCGGCCCCCGGTGCAACTCCCAAGCCACTGGATCGGGTCATTTGCACACGCCATCCGCCGATGCCACCACAGTTTCTCGCCGAAGGTTCGGACAAAGTCAGCATCAATGGCCAGCCTGCTGTGCGCAGCGGGGATCGCAGCACCTGCGATGCCACCGTGGTCTCTTCAGGCCTGATCTCGCCCAATGTACGCATTGGCGGCGGCAAGGTTGTCGTGCGTGAAATCCGCAGCGGCAAGACCCTCGGTGTCGGTCTGGCAGTCAGCGCATTGATGATGCTCAAGGGCGGCAAAGGCAAATTTACCGCCAACCTGCCCTGCATGCTGATGGGCATGGTCAATGGTTTCGTGGTGGGCCAGGTCACGGACGCGCTGACCCAGGCGATTGCAGGTTCACCCAACCCGGTACATGCCGCCACCGGCGCCAAGGTACTGGGCGGCGACGATGAACTGGATTTTGTCCTGCCCGCGATACTGCCCATCGATTGGCAACGCTTTTACAACAGCCGTGATGAGCGTCGCGACGGGCTGTTCGGTGCAGGCTGGAGCGTTGCTTACGAAGTACAGGCCAGCATTGAACCCTGTCCAGAGGGCGGCGAGCGGCTGATCTATATCGACGAGCAGGCTCGGCGCATCGACATGGGGTCGATTGCGCCAGGCGGCGCGGTGTTCAGTGCCGGTGAAGGCCTGGCTGTGCGTCGGCACGGCAATGGTCAGTTGCTGATTGAAAGTGAAGACGGATTGTACCGACTGTTCGAACCCGCACCGACGGGCCCCAAACAACTGCGCCTGACCCAACTGGGCGACCGCAACGACAATCGCATTTACCTCGATTATGACGACAGCGGGCGCATGACCAGGCTGCGTGAAACCCATGGCTTGGTGCAGGTTGAGTTGACCTATCACCCGCAATGGCCACGACGGGTCAGCCAGATTGAGCGGCTTTATGCCGATCAGCAACGCGAAGTGCTGAGCCGTTATGACTATGACGCTCGTGGTGACCTGGCCGAGGTACGTGATGCCAATGGCGCTGTGCTGCGCCGTTTTAACTACGACTCGGGCCAGCGCATGGTTGAACACCAGCGTCCCAGCGGTTTGCGCTGTTTCTACGAATGGGCGCTGAGTGACCAGCAAGAGTGGCGAGTGGCCCGGCACTGGACCGATGACGGGGACAGCTACGTTTTCGAGTATGACTTGCGAGCGGGTAGCACCGTGGTGACCGATGGCCTGGGCCGCGTCAGCACGCGGCGCTGGAATCCGCAACATCAGATCACCGGCTACACCGACAACCTCAATCACACCTGGCAATTCAGCTGGAACGACGAGCGACAATTGCTGGGCGCAACAGACCCATCAGGCGGGGAATACGGTTTCGATTACGACGATGCCGGCAACCTGTGCACAACGCTGGACCCGTTGGGACGGCGTCAGTCCACGGTGTGGCTGGAGCACTGGTCATTACCGTTGTTCGAGACGGATGCCGCAGGCAACTGCTGGCAGTTTCGTTACGATTCGCGGGGTAACTGCATCCGTGAAACCGATCCTCTGGGCAACGCCACCCGTTATCGCCATGACCGCTACGGGCAGGTGGTAGACACCATCGATGCCAGCGGAAAAAGTAAAAAAATGCGCTGGAACGACTTTGGCCAGCTGCATGAATACACCGATTGTTCGGGTTATCAAACGAACTTCCGGTATGACCGACGCGGCCATTTAGAGACCGTGACCGATGCGCTGGGGGAGCGCTCGGTGTACCGGCACGACGCGCAAGGGCGCTTGCTGCAAAGCGAGTTGCATGACGGGCGCGTCGAGCATTTTCAGCGCAACAACAGCGGCCAGCTCACCCGTTATACCGACCCCGCGGGCAGTACCACGCACTACCAATACGACCGGCGCGGCCAAGTACGCCAGCGCATCGACGCCCATGGTCGGCAGGTTCAGTTCAGCTACGACAGCCATGGCCGCTTGCTGGCGCTGATCAACGAAAACGGCGAGCAGTATCGCTTCGCATGGGACGCAGCAGACCGGCTCAGCGCCCAGCGAGACCTGGATGGCGGTTGTCGGCTTTACGGCTATGACGCGCTGGGTAGCGTGATCCGTGTCGAACACCGCCCTGCACCCACGGATGAAGCCGCCACAGCCCCCATCATCCACACCCTTGAGCGCGATGCCGTGGGCCGCCTGCTCGCCAAGGTGACCGATGATGGCCGCACCGACTACCAGCACGACCTTGTGGACCAACTGACGGCCGTCACCTTTACCGACCGGACAGGCCAGCAGCAACAACTGGGCTTTAGTTATGACGCCCTCGGCCAGGTGCTGGAAGAACACAGCGCGGCGGGCACGCTCCAGCATCATTACGACGAACTGGGCAACCTGATTCAGACCCAACTGCCCGATGGACGCTGGATCAACCGATTGCATTACGGCAGCGGCCACTTGCACCAGATCAACCTCGACGGCCAGGTGATCAGCGACTTCGAGCGCGACCGCCTGCACCGTGAAGTACTGCGCAGTCAGGGCCAGATCAACACCCGCAGCCAGTACGACCGTAACGGCCGACTCAGCATGCGCCAGCGCCGCCGCCATGATCAGCCCCGGCAACTGCCCGCCCACACGAGCAGGGAATACGAATACGATCCGGCCGATAACCTGATCGGTCGGGTTGAGCGTCAGCAGCCGCCACCTCACCACCACCGTGAAGCGCTGGGTTATGACGCCAGTGGCCGCATCATAGCCAGCCAGGACAGCCTGACTGGCCATAGCGAAACCTTTGCCTACGACGCTGCCGCCAACCTGCTCGACGGCCCGGCACCCGGCGCAGGCCTGATCCGTCATAACCAGCTACTGACCTATCAGGACAAACGTTATCGCTACGATGCCTTTGGTCGCACCCTCGAAAAGCGCAGCATCAAGTACGGCCTGCAACGCTTTGCCTACGACGCCGACCATCGCCTGATCGAAGTCCGCACCCCCAACGGCCATTGCATCCGCATGGCCTACGACCCGTTGGGCCGCCGTATCGGCAAAACCGAACACAGCGCAGACGGTGTTCTCTTGGGCGAAACCCGTTTCACCTGGGACGGCCTGCGCCTGCTGCAAGAACACCGAAACAACCAGATCAGCCTCTACCTCTACGCCGACGACGGCTACGAGCCCCTGGCCCGCGTTGACGGAACAGGCGACTGGCAAAAAATTCGCTACTACCACAACGACCTCAACGGCCTGCCCGAACAACTCACCGAAAGCGACGGCCACCCGGTCTGGCAGGCACGCTACAAAGTCTGGGGCAACACCCACGAGGAAACTCGCGAACCTTACTTCGCCGAAGAACAGAACCTGCGCTTTCAGGGCCAATACCTGGACCGGGAAACGGGGCTGCACTTCAATACGTTTCGGTTTTATGATCCGGATATCGGCCGGTTTACCACCCCGGACCCGATTGGCTTGGCGGGCGGGATTAACCTGTATGCGTATGCGCCGAATCCGGTTGGGTGGGTGGATCCATTAGGATGGAAACCTTGCTTCCGAGACATGAAAGCGCAGGCCAATGCCGAGTCGATCATCAAAAGACACGGTGGCGTAGCTGCTGGGGAGAATCGATATAAGATGCCAAACCGACGGACAGCGCGGCAGGCTGCTTCTGAGATTGCTGGCAACTTAGGCTCAAAGCCCCTTTTGATTACGAAGGCGGATTTCCGAGGAGGGCCACCCTCTTGGCGAAATTCCCCAGGCAAAATCGGAATGAAAAACCAAGCAGAGACATCAGGATGGCGGGATGACTCACCGGGGCATCCCAACTTGGGTGCTGGTCCGCATGTAAACGTTTGGAACAATGAAAAAGGGATTACCGCCAACCTTCATCTGGACTACTGAAATGGAAAAGAGAGTCATACGCTCAAGTTCAAATCTCGAGGAAGCGTTGGAGGACGAAGTTGAACCATTTTGGTACACCGTTCTCCACTCGAAAAATAAAACTGATGAGCTGATCCAGACAAACCCATGGAATCAAGCCCCTTCTGAACTTGAAAAAACGGCTTATCTAGCCGACGACTGCGTTATTACAATTCGCCCAGCACGATTTTCCCTGGAGAAAGGAGGGGCCGGAGATTATGAGAAAGATCGCTATTTTCTGGAGATTTCAAATCAAGATAGCTCCACTATTTTCAGCACCCATCGCGTGTACAGCTGGGACGAGGTAAATAGATTGGCCTTTTTTTTCAAAGGACTTTCGTTCACTGCCGCAACCCGTGTCTGGAAGGGAAAAAAACTATAGCTCCATTAACCACCCTTTCGACTTGATCAGGTAATCAGCGACTTCGGGCGCGAACGCCTGCACCGTGAAGTACTGCGCAGTCAGGGCCAGGTCAACACCCGCAGCCAGTACGACCGTAACGGCCGACTCAGCATGCGCCAGCGCCGCCGCCATGAATCGCTATCGTCTGTACCGACGCCTTCCCGGCTAAAGCCGGTCCCACGAAATATCATTCCAATTCAGCAATCTCCCGGCTCTTTCGCGGCTAAAGCCGCGCCTATGAGACCGCATTCAGATACCGCAACGCTCGGTGATACCTGGCCGCGCGTTGCAGGTCCTTGTCGGTAATCTCCGGCAAGCGCGTGAGGTCGAGGTTGTCGCGGATATCTTCGATCTTCACCCGGCGTGCCAGGTCATTGGGCTTGATGCGCGCAATGAAGTCTTCGTAGGGCTCGCCGTCGCGCCTTGACAGGCAGTCGATGGCCGCTACCGCTGCAGCGGACACGCCCAACACCCGCAGGTCATCAAGGGTCACATCGCCATCCTCGACCACATCGTGGAGGACGCTGACGACTTGCTCGTCGACGCTGTCGAACTTCAGCATCAACCGCAGAGGATGGAGGATGTAGGGCTTGCCGGATTTGTCCACTTGTCCGGTATGTACGCGGCAGGCAAGGGCAACGGCGGCATCGATGATGTGCATTGGCAGGGGAAGCCTTTTTCGTATTCTTCGCGGGTGATTTGCCGGCCTGGAGGACGTCTTCGATGGCGTCGTCGCGATAGCTGTCACGACGACCCAAGGCACTCTGACTCGCAGCACCGTGGATCTTCGAGCAACGGGTCACAACACGCAATGCTGCGTTGCTCAGGTCATGGCCTGTGTCTCGTTTTGCCTTGGGCGGGTGCCGGCATGGCTGGCTTTGTGGCCGTGAATTGGGTAAATCGGTTCAGCTCTGAGCAAAATATCGTCCGTGGGGCCACACTTGTTACCAACTTTATTTCTGAAGTGCAGCAGTCAATCGGGCATGATGCGCAGCGCGGGCGAATCAGTTGCCCTCGGGCAAGGTAATCAATGAAGGAGTCGCGCGGTATGGCACAGATTGAGTTGTTGGCCGCTCTTGAGACATTGATCCTGGAGCTGAAGAAGGACCACAAGCAAGGGCCAGCCGAGCTTTTGCATAAGGTCGCCAACGAAATCAAAGAAACCAAAGACCTGCACAGGGCGGCCAAGCGCCTGTCCGATTTTCGCAGCGAAGGTCATAACGAAGATTTTTCCAACGAGCAGGAAGATCTGCTGGACGAAGTGCTGGACCAGGCCGCCATGTATGTGGGCAATCGGCCTGAGTCTGCATCACCGCTATAGCGAAAGGCTTACACGCCAACGCGGCATTTCGCTCTGTCCGGCATGACAAGACCTCCGTAAGATTGGATCCATCGACTGGCTCACAGGGAGTGAGCCAGGATCAGGGAAGATCGACCATGGCCGGGATGGCCGTCCGACAGGATGTTGGGATGGTCTTGAAGAAAACCCCGCTTCGGCGGGGTTTTTTGTGTCTGTCAAAAACCGTGGAACATGGCCGCACTGGCTGCCGGGATTTAGACGAACCCGGCGCCGGCAAAGGCTGCGATAAGCTCAAGGCCTTCGGCAGCGCCTGCCAGGGGTTAATTCAGATCGTTACTGCCCACCTTCACCGCCGCCCAACTGGCCGACCTGGCTGGTGACCATGTCGATGAACTGCTGCAAAGGCATTTTCTGGCCGTTGAAGTCCACCGTGTTCGCCGCGTAGTGCAGGCTGGAGACCACGTTGTCACCTTCTACCTTGGCTATCTGCAACGCGGTTGCCATGCCCGCCACCATGTCGGCAGCGGCATTGCCCTGTTCGTCCATCGTCTTGGCGTCGAGCTGATCGCCGTAGGTGATCCTGGCCTGCAGGATCGACAGATCTTTCATCATCGCCTTGGACAGACTCAGCCTGGCGTCCAGTTGCGAGATAGCGTTCTTGCCCAGGTCAGCGGAGCCCTGCTGATCCAGTTTGCCCGGATCGGCCAGATCGACGGCCAGGCTCATGTGGCTTTCGCCATTGGTAGTTTTGAGGCCCAGTTTGCTCAATTCGATGTGGGGCTTGCCTGCCAGCAACTTCTGCAGTTCGGCATTGGCCCATTCCTGATCGGCCTGGCTCAGTTTCAGCTCAAACGGACGATCCGCCAAAGCCGCGGCCTGTTGTTGAGGCATGATCCTGGTCTGGTACAGCTGGTACAACGCCTGGGTCGCCGTGACATCGAAGTTGTTGAACTTCCAAGCCATGGACGCTGAACCGACGTCGTTACCGTTGAAGTTGATCATGCCGAGGTCGTAATTGATCTGCCCGGCAAGGTTGCCGCCCTCTTCCTGCATCAGATTGGTGTTGGCGAAGCTCTTCAGGACGATCGGCGGATTGCCCGCCACGTCCACGGCCAGGTTGTCGAACTTGACGTTGGTATGGCCCAGATAGAAGCCAGACTTGCCCTTGGTGCCGCCGGTGTCGAAGCCCAGCCCTTTGAGCTCGATCTTCAGCGGCTGATCTTCAGACGCGAGGTCCAGCTGCAGGTTGTCCAGGTTACCGACGGCCTTGATCTTCTCGGCCTCGGCGGTGCCTTCAAAGTCGACGGTCAGACCGGAAAAGCTCACGGTGTCGCCGCCGTCCTTGATGTCCAGGGGCGTCAGTTGCAGGGTGCCCGCGACGGCACGGTCATAGCCGACGCTGATCGTGCCATGCAGCGGTGCAACGCCCTTGGTCACGGCAAACCACTTTTCGGTCGTCGGATTTTTTTCCAGCTCAAACTGACTCAAGGCCATGACTGGCACCAGATTCAGCGTTTTCAGACGCGAGAACGGGATAGGTCCGTGCTCGATATGGTCGATGAAGAGGAATTCGACATCCTGATTACCCGCCGACAGGTTTTCGTCATGCACCTTCAGGCTGTAGTGGGCGACGCTGCTGAAGGTGCTGCGGTCCAGCGACACCAGCTCCAGGGTCATGCGGCTATCGCGCCCCAGAGCGCCCTTGAATTGCTGATTAGCGTTGTCGATTGAGTCACGCAGCACACCTTCCAGGCGAGTGCCCGTGTACCACGCTCCGGCACTGGCCAGTGCCCCTGCTACGACGATGACGCCCGCTACGATGCCTGCTGTTTTGCTCATGGATTAACTCGACCGTGTCCGTATGCTGGATGGAAACTCTTCCCTGATCCCGCGGAGGGCTGGGAGTGGAATGCGCAAAGAGATTATCACTTGCGCTTTGGTGCGACCCAGCCTTGTCACTGTTGTGTGCCGTACTGCGCCTTTTACGCCAGGTTCAGACCGGCGTAAGGGCATTTCGTGCGGTGCTGGCAGAATCGCGGCTAGCCATTTTCTTCGCGCAAGTTGTAGGCTGAGACGTCATTCAAAAAACAACATGAGACTTTCGATAATGAGCGCACAGCACCATCAGCGTGGCCCGATCAGGGCGGTGATTTTCGACATGGACGGGTTGCTGCTGGACACCGAGGGTGTCTACACCGAAGTCACCGATCTGATTGCCCGGCGCTACGGCAAGACTTTCGATTGGGCGCTCAAGCAGAACACCATTGGCCGCGGTGCGCGGGATTTCTCCGAGTACGTGATCAACGCACTGCAATTGCCGCTTTCGGTGGACGAGTTCCTCGAAACCCGTCAACCCTTGCTCGACGAACGTTTCCCGCTGGCCCAGGCCATGCCCGGTGCCGAAGCACTGGTGCGGCATCTGGCCGCCAGCGGAATTCCGATTGCCGTCGGCACCAGTTCATCGGTGCATTACTTCCAGGCCAAGACCGAACGCCATCAAACCTGGTTCGAGCTGTTCGCAACCGTTGTCACGGCCGACCACCCCGAAGTCGGCGCGGCCAAGCCGGCGCCGGATATTTTCCTGGTCGCGGCCAGCAAACTGGGGGTCGCGCCCGCCGATTGCCTGGTGTTTGAAGATTCGCCCTTCGGCGTCACCGCCGCCAAGGCCGCCGGGATGTATGCCGTGGCGGTGCCGGACGCGCATATGCCGGTCGAGCAATACACCCATGCGGATCTGGTGCTCGGCTCCCTGGCCGACTTTGCACTGGAGGCGTGGGGGTTGCCCGCCATGAAGGCCTGATGAGTCCGCGCCTGCCCAACACCATCGGCAGGCTGGGCGGGACCTTGGGTCTGGTCAGTGGTCGCCGGGCCATATTGCCTGTCGCAGAGCCATCGGCGACGAGCCAGGCTCTTTTCAGGACCGGGGCAATGGGGCCAATATGTCGGCCTGTCCCGCCTTTCCCATCCACGACAATGAGGATTTCGAGCATGATCTACCGCACGCTTGGCCAGTCAGGCCTGAAGGTTTCGGCACTCACGCTGGGCACCATGATGTTCGGTGAACAAACCGCCACGGAAGAATCGTTGCGCATCATCGACAAAGCCTGGGACCAGGGCGTGAATTTCATCGACACGGCCGATGTGTACAACGCCGGGCGCTCGGAAGAAATCGTCGGTGAAGCCATTGCCTCGCGACGCAGCGACTGGGTGCTGGCAACCAAAGTGGCCATCGGCCCGGCAGACGGTGTGCCCAACCGCGCTGGCCTGAGTCGCAAGCATATCTTCAATGCCATCGATGCCAGCCTCACGCGCTTGGACACCGATTACGTCGATATCTACTACCTGCACAAGGAAGATCACAGCACGCCACTGGAAGTCACCGTTTCGGCGATTGGCGACCTGATCCGCCAGGGCAAGATCCGTTATTGGGGCGTCTCCAACTTCCGCGGCTGGCGCATCGCCGAAATCGTCAACGTCGCCCAACGGCTAGGCGTGGACAAACCGGTCATCAGTCAGCCGTTGTACAACGTCGTCAACCGCCAGGCTGAAATCGAGCAGATCACGGCGGCGGCCTACCATGGCCTTGGGGTCGTGCCCTATAGCCCGCTGGCCCGGGGCGTGCTCAGCGGCAAATATGCGCCGAATGTCGCTCCGGACAGTAACAGCCGGGCCGGACGCCAGGACAAGCGCATCCTGGAAACAGAATGGCGCCCCGAGTCGCTGCACATTGCCCAACAGATCCAGCAATACACCCGCGACAAGGGTGTCGGCATCGTTGAGTTCGCCATCGCCTGGGTATTGAACAACCGGGCCGTAGCCTCGGCCATCGTCGGGCCGCGAACCGAGCAGCAATGGGATGCCTACACCAAGGCGCTGGAAGTCAAAATCAGCGCCGAGGACGAAGCGTTCGTCGACTCCCTGGTGACACCGGGCCATGCCTCGACACCTGGATTTAATGACCAGCAACATTTTTTATCGGGTCGCCTGCCACGCTGAAAAAGGCCCGAGGATGCGAGGTTAGAGCCCTCGCATCTTCCTTTCACGCCGCCACTCCCCCCACTCGTCCCCTCGCGCTACCGTTTCAGGCGTCAAAAAAGGTTAAGATGCCGCCCTTTCACCTCTTCGCCCGACTTTGCCGTCAAATAAATGACCAATTTCAACCGCCTGAATCATGGCGGCACGGCCAAGGCGAATGGGGGAAACCCGTGTCTCCCTTGGGTTTGACAAGCTGTCAGGCAGTATCTAGGGTGATTTGGATCCAAGATTTAGTCTGGCCTAGAAAGAAGTATGGCAATGCGCGAAACCGGAAAGGAAAGCTTCCTCTGTCGAGTGCTCGGGAATGAACAGCCTCCCGCTCATCTGGCCCGGGGAGTCATTGAAGAAAAACTACGTAACGCCATTATCGACGGACGCTTGCCCAGTGGCACCGCCTTGCGCCAGCAAGAGCTGGCGACCCTGTTCGGCGTCAGTCGTATGCCGGTACGTGAAGCCTTGCGCCAGCTCGAGGCGCAATCATTGCTCCGGGTCGAACCGCATAAAGGCGCCGTTGTTGCGCCATTGATCAGCGAAGATGCGTTCGATGCCTATGCCTTGCGCAGCTTGCTGGAATCCGAAGCGCTGCGGCAGTCGATCCCCCGGCTTGATGATGATGATCTGGCCCAGGCCCGCCGCTATATCGAGCGGCTGGAAGTCGAGACCGATTTCACCGAAATGGGTCGGCTCAATCGGCTGTTCCACATGGCCCTCTATGCCAAGGCACCGAACAAGCGCTTGCTCAGCCTGGTCGCCGAAGGCCTGAGCGAAGAAGAGCGCTTCCTGCGCTTCAACCTGTCAGAAATGGGCTTGGGCAAACTGTCCCAAGAAGACCATTGGCACTTGTTTGAGTTGGCTCGAGACAAGCAGGTCGAAGAGGCCGTCCAGGCGCTGCAATATCACCTGCAACGCGGCGTCCAGGCCATCACCCACTATCTGCAAAGCCGCCCGGCTGCCAATGGCAAACCGGCTCGCCCGCGCAAGAAAGCCAGCACCTGAAACACCCCCTGACCAGCCCATCCCCGTGTAAGCAGCCACAGCATCGGCTGCTGCACGCCCTCGCCTGCCCGCGCTGAACGCTCCCCTCATATCCGGCCATCGGCCTGGCTCGCTCAAGGAATAAGGCAGGCTCGGCATCATCGCCAAGGCAGCCTCTGCATGCCCGGATACAATCCCGCCGTGGCCAGGAGCAGAACGTTTCATCTTTTACTGGCGTAAGAAAAGGAGTTCGTGAACAGGCGAAAGGACCTCGGAGTACTGATTCCGATGTCGCCGCTTAAAAAGTGAAAACACGATTTATCTACATAACGGCAACGCTGAACGAGGCATTCGTTCATTATTTATAATTCTGATCTTAATTGATTGGAAGGGTTGCCTACGGCCAAATAAAACATTCCATGGACTGTTTTATCACCCCTGTGCAAACTTAAGAAAGTCGAAAGATACGATTCATAAAAAAGTGTTTGCAGCGCCGATTAAAAGTGTTCTAACTTTTATTCGCCCCGGCCAATCGGACGGGCGTTAACCCTGTAGTTCTGTCAC
>Ga0302262_10000261_pt1 | contig 21782 bp, 17 predicted proteins | sample II_Fen_E3_4_FD_194557 | JGI IMG/M metagenome (GOLD analysis project Ga0302262, IMG submission 194557) | Peat permafrost microbial communities from Stordalen Mire near Abisko, Sweden - II_Fen_E3_4 | ecosystem: Environmental > Terrestrial > Soil > Wetlands > Permafrost | place: Sweden: Abisko...
AACGAAATTATAAAGTTACTTGAATTTGCTTAATAACTTTCGTTCAAGCTTCTTTTAAAAAATAAAAAGTAGTGTAAACAGTATAATTTTTCAGAACAGTAATTAAAGAAGAGGCGCGAGTAGCACGATAACAATATTTATATATCTCCATGTTATTTCAGGAAGAAAATCCATTGGCTAGAAAAAAAATATTATTTTTGCTGATATAAGTAATTGAAACTACATAATGTCGTATTTCTTAATTCTTTCACTTTCGTGTAAATTTGTGAAATTCGTGGTTTAATGATTATTTAAAACCACGAATTGCACAAATTTCCACAAATTAATTTGAGAAATAATTTGTGGGAATATGAATTGTCACGAATGAATATACGACATTTAATTGTTCGTCCTACATAAGTAACGGAATCAATATGAATGTCATATTTTTCAAAAAAGAACAGACCATTTTCTTCAATGCTAGGATTGCCTTACTCCATTAACGTTCCATTTTTCACCTTTCTTATTTAATTAACGTTCCCTTATATTTGTTCAACAGCTCAACACTATGTTTATGAAAACAAAAATCTTGCTCTTCCTTTTATTCGTTTTCTCCATTTCGGCAGTTGCTTCAGAACCCGAAACTATTCGTGAGTCACGCGCACTGATACAACGTGTACTGCCGGGGCATGCTGGTAATTTTGTATTGAGCCAAATTCCGGCTGAAAAAGGGCTGGATATTTTTGAAGTGGAAGCTTCGGGGGCCGGTAAAATAATGCTTCGGGGGAACAATGCTGTTTCCATTGCCACAGCATTTAACTGGTATTTGAAAGAAACCGCCCACATCAGTTACGACTGGCAAGCCATCCGCCCGCTTACTATTCACGGGACTTTACCTTTGCCGGGCTCCGCAATCCGTAGAACCTGTGCAGCCGGTCAGCGCTTTTTCAACAATACCTGCACCTTTGGTTATACCTTTGCTTTTTGGAATTGGGAACAATGGCAACGGTTTATCGACTGGATGGCAATGAATGGGGTGAATCGTCCCTTGATGCAGGCCGGTCAGGAAGCCGTGTGGCTACGCGTGTGGAAATCATTTGGCATGACCGACGATCAAGTACGGTCTTATTTCACGGGACCTGCTCATCTGCCCTGGCACCGCATGGCAAATATGGATAAGTGGGGCGGTCCGTTGCCGATGAGTTATATTAACGGGCAGCAAAAACTACAACAACAAATACTGCAACGGTCGCGCGCATTGGGTATGAAACCGATACTTTCGGCCTTTGCCGGTCATGTGCCTGCCGAACTGAAAACCATTCGTCCGGCGGCGCATATCACCCGCATTGAACCCGGATGGGGCGGCATGAGTGCCGACTATACCACTTGCTTCCTCGATCCGACCGACGGTCTGTTTGCCGAGATCCAAAAACGTTTTCTGACTGTGCAGCAGCAATTCTATGGAACCGATCATCTTTATTCTGCCGATCCGTTTAATGAGATTACACCACCCAGCTGGGAACCCGATTATCTGGCCGGCGTGGGAAAAACCATTTATAACACCCTGGCAGCGTTGGACAAAGATGCCGTGTGGTATCAGATGTCCTGGACTTTTTATAACGACTTCACCCACTGGACACGTCCGCGCCTTGAAGCCATGGTTCACGCCGTGCCCAAAGGAAAACTGGTTTTTCTGGATTACAACTGCGAGGAGCAAGAATACTTTCGGAAATCTGCCAACTTCTACGGGGCACCTTTTATCTGGTGTTACCTGGGAAACTTTGGGGGTAATACCCACCTGGTGGCACCTCTGAACAAGGTGGTGAACCGCCTGCAAAAAGCACCTTTCGGTAGTGCCTGTGTGGGAGTAGGCTCTACACTCGAAGGAATAAATGTGAACCCGGAGATATATGAGACTGTACTGGAAATGCCCTGGCGAAACGATGAAACGGTGAATGCCGATACGCTGATAGCCAAGTATGCCGAACGAAGAGCGGGTACTAAAGATAAGGCTGTGAAAGATGCCTGGCTTATGCTCCGACAAAATGTGTTGGTAGATACGGCCGTGGGTATCTGGAATCATTGCGTTGTGTTTCAGGTTTCGCCCGTGACGGATTTGTCCAAAAGCTTTTGGAGTACCAATCCCCGTATTCCCTACCGCAATGCGCAGTTGGTGTCGGCGCTCAACCGCATGTTTCAGGCCGGTGCTGATGCAAAAAAGACGGATGCTTATCGCTTTGATGTGGTGAATCTCACTCGTCAGGCATTGGGGAACTATGGAACGGTATTATACACGAAGATGATGGCGGCTTATCAGGCCAAAGATCGGGACGCATTCGGTCAGTACTCCGACCGTTTTATGCGGTTGGGCATGGAAATGGATAGTCTGCTGAGCACCCGTCACGAATTTTTGTTGGGCAAATGGCTGACCGATGCCCGCAGCTGGGGTGTTACTCCTGCCGAAAAAGAATATTACGAGCGTAATGCCCGCGAAATTATTACTATCTGGCACAAAGCCGGTGGCGGGCTCACCGATTACTCCAATCGTCAGTGGAACGGATTGTTGCGTAGCTATTATATGCCACGCTGGGTGGAATTTGTTCATCGCCTAAGCAACTCCCTAAACACCGGAGCATCCTTCGACGAAAAAGCCTTTAGCACCTGGTGCACAAACTTCGAACAGGGCTGGGTAGATAGTCCTTCACCCGTATTTTCGGACACCGAAAAAGGAGATGCCGTTCAACTGGCCTATCAGCTTTTTGAAAAATACAAATTGGCAATGATGGAGTAAACTTCATAATTTCTACCAAACACCCGAAGCTTGTCACATTTTGTGGCAGGCTAGGGTTGTTTTAAATATTTAGTCTCAGATTTTAACTCCTCAATTTACTTATCCTGCCATTTCTTTCTTATCTCATTACAGCTCCTAATTTACAAATAGTCTATTCTAGTCGCTCATCCTGCATCTTCTTTTGCATTGTTTATATTATCAATACCCTTTTTGGGGTTAAGGTTAAGATATAATGTAATTTCAATCCTGTTTTGATAATATTCCTCCGACTTGTTATGGCAAATTTGAACAAGTCACAAAACTTCAAAGCATTGTAGAATAGAGAATTAGACACAAACTGCAAAATACAGCCTCCTTCCTGTTTATGCCAGATAGATTATTTGTAATAAATATGACATCGTTTTTTAATGGTTTTGTTGCCCGATTGAACGTTAAATACGCTGTATTATATGTGTAGAGCGATTACATCGTCACTCAGGCACAAACATTAATTTGTTCTTTGAAAAGAGAAATTGGTATTAGTTCTTTCTGAATAATATTTAGTTAATAACAAGTTTGAGTTGCACGAACTAACTGTCTCTAATAATCAATTAATTTATCTTTAAAACGATTTAGTAATGGCAAACATTTTGCACAAGATCAAAGCCTCTTTGTATTTGAATTGGCTTACCGAAGACCCGAATGATTATTCAGCTCGGGTAGCATCCGAACGTTCATTGAACATTCCGGAAATTTGTAATACGGCAGTGAATCGTGGCGGAGCCGCCACCACGGCCGAAGTAATGGAATACAACACGAATCTGTTTCTCAAAGAAGCAGCGTATCAACTCTGCGACGGGTATTCCATCAATACCGGTTATTTTACAGCCACCGTCCTTATCCGTGGTGTGTTTAATAGTCCGGAAGAAACATTTAATTCAAAGAAACACACGGTTATCTTCCAGTTCAATCAGGGAGAACTACTCCGTAAAGAGCTGGAAAACGTGCAGGTAGAAATTACCGGTGTGGGCGACAGTAACATTACTGTATCGCAGGTTACGGATGTAAAAAGCGGATCGGTCAATGACCTGCTTACTCCGGGGCGCAGTCTGCGCATAAAAGGCTACAAACTCAAGATAGCAGGTGAAAACCCCAGCATTGGCGTGTACTTCGTCAACCAGATTACAGCCGAGCGCACCAAAGTGGATACTACCGACATTGTGGATAATAATCCGTCGGAACTGGTGGTTGTTATCCCCGAGTTGGTTGCCGGTACTTATACAGTTGAAGTAACGAGTCAGTTTGGTGGTAATTTCTTACTAAAAGAACCACGGACTTCCGCTTTCAACAAAGTGCTTACAGTAAAGTAAAAAAGATAGTCTGTCTTCGATAAGTTTCGATGCGTGTCATCGATTAGCTTCGATGTGTGTCATCGATTAGTTTCGACGACACACTTCGATTAGCTTCGAGGCGTGTCGTCGATGATTTAGAACGAGGATTACAAGTAAATAGTTACGAGTAAAAAAGAATAACTTAATAACAATAAATATCGCCGCAGGCAATTATCGCGAAGCTAATAACGCCGAAGGCATAATAACACGAAGTAATAACAACTAAATAAAAATTTTATGAAACAATTCTACCTCCTTTTCTGCTTTTTACTTACACTTACATCGGGTATAGCCCAGACAGTAGCTTACGATTACGACAATGCCGGTAATCGCATCTCTCGAAAAATAGTGCCCCTTACTACAGCACAAGCTGCCAAAAAGAATCCCGAAACTCCTGCTCCGGTTACAGACCAACTGGGCGAGCGCAAAATAACCATGTATCCCAATCCCACACAGGGAACTCTGGCAGTTGAAATTACCAGAGGCGATGCTAAAGATTAAATCCGTCTGACTTTATTTGATCCTCAGGGTATGCAATTGCAAAACATAAACGCAACTGCAACAATAACTCCCGTAAACATGTCGTCCTATCCGGCAGGGTGGTATATCCTACGCAATGGTGGAAACAAAAAGTACGGAATTTAAAATCATTAAACAGTAAAGCAATTAATAATTTACAATTATTAAATTAATATTTCAACACATTATGAAGAAGCTAAAATTTATTACGGCAATTATTTCCATTCTTTTATTCTTAAATTTATTATTCGCAGAAAAGCCGGAAAATCTTTCCGATATGCTGGTAACAAAACTGAATAAAGATGTCACGCTTACTGATAGCCAGCAAGTAATAATCAAAAGAAATGTATCTAAATTTATAGTAAAAATGCAAAATGCAAATACAGAAACTAATCCAGAAAAGAAACTTTCAATCAAAAAAGCAGCTTCAGAAGAGTACAAAGCAGTTTTAGACAGTATTCTTACAACTAATCAACGTGAACAGCTCAAAATCAAAATTAAAGCAAGGGAAAATAACCATTAAACAACTTGTTAATAGTGAATTATTCCAAAACCAATTATAAATAATTTTATGAAGACAACATATGTCCTTATCTCACTTCTTGTATCCTTTTGTTATTTGCCTTTACATGCAGGCACTTATACTATTGATCAAAACCAGACGATCTCATTGACAACCGGATATATAGATAATATGTCCGAAACATGGAATATTGTCAGTACGACAGCGGACAAACCGTTGAAAATCACTTACAATATTGGCACAGAATCAAATTACGATTTTGTAACAATCTATAGTGTTGATAATTCGGGAAACCTGACAAAGCTGATCCAGCTCAGTGGAACACAAAGTGGCAGTGTATACACACTTGTCCCCACAGGTAAGGCCAGAATAACCTTTACATCAGATGGCAGCGCTAGTTATGCTTCAAATTCATCTCTGTATACAGGTTTAAATATATCATTCTCGGTTGATAACAGTACTACGATGAGCGACAATTTATATGTTTCTGGCAATATGGGTGTCGGAACAACAGCTCCGAGTGAGAAGCTGGATGTACGTGGCAATGTGCTAGTAGGTACAACCTATAAAATAAAATTAATGGATTTTCCTGGTTGTGCCTCCTGGATAGATATGCCAGCAGTAGTCGGAAAAGCAAGCGGAATAGGCTCCGGCGGTGCTGGTTCTAATGCCTGGGTTGGATATACCGGTCTCGCTAATCAATGGTTTGTTGGCTCACAACCAGGTGATATATGCTACAGAAATAGTAATGGGAGGCTTATATTTGGAAACCTCGCTAGTAATCCGGTAATGGCAATCAATGAAAGTAATGTTGGTATTGGAACTCTAAATCCTCAGTCCAAATTGGATGTTGTTGGTTGCACACATATTCAAGCACCGACTAGTAGCGACTTATTTAATGCTATGTCAATTGATGTGCTTTCCTTTGGGACTGCAGCTAATGCTGCACAAAGTAGCTTTTTTAAAGTGTCAGATGTAAGCGGAAATTCAACGCCATTTATTGTTAAAGGGAATGGTAAGGTGGGCATAGGGACAGCCAATCCCGATCAGTCTTTAACCGTAAATGGAAAGATTCATGCCACAGAAGTGATAGTAGACTTGGCCATTCCGGCCGATTATGTCTTCAAACCGACCTACAAACTAATGCCTTTGCATGAAGTAGAACAGTTTGTAAAGACGAATAGTCACCTACCTGAAATACCATCGGCTGGCGAAATTACGAAAAACGGACTGAGCATGGGCGAGATGCAAAATAAGTTATTGCAGAAAGTAGAAGAGTTGACGCTGTATATGATTGGTCAACAAAAAACAATAGACCAGCAACAGGCTCAAATAAAGGAGCTGAATAGTAAACTATCAAAATTGGATAAGCAATGAAAAAAAATCTACAACGAAACTGGATTGCAACTACTCTGCTATTTCTACTTATTACCTCGTCCGGTAATTCGCAGGTAATAACCACTCGTCGCAATGCCTACCGTGCTGCCGATGCGCTGGTAAAACAACAAGTGGAATTTAAAGATCCCGGTAGCTCGGGACGAAACCTGCACTGGGATTTCAGCACTGTGCAGCCGCTGAACGAATCCTACAGTTTAAACTATTCGCTGCGCAATGCGGCAGATACTAGTAGCGTATCCGGACTGGAGCATAATACCCGCTACTACTACCGTCAGCAGCGGGATAGTTTGCAAGCTGTAGGCTACGAAAACTACACTACCTATATGGAATATACGCAGCCCGAACTACGCATGCATTTTCCCTTTGCCTATGGCGATACGCTGTTTAGTTACTTTACGGGCAAAGGAGAATACTGCCACCGCATACCCTTGGCGGTGAAAGGATATACCCGCGTTATGGCGGATGCCGAAGGAGAACTGAAGCTTCCTCAGTTTACCACAGTGAAAAAAGCCCTGCGCGTACGCACTTTGCGCCACTATACCGAAACGGGTAAAGACAGCGTGGAAATGACTCTCGATACCTACTCCTGGTATGCAGCCGGCATTCGTTACCCCGTGTTTGAAAGCATCAAAACCATGCTAAGTAAAAAAGGCGACCAAAGGGATGAAAAGGGTGAAAGTTTGAAGGATACCACGGTGTTCAGTACTTCGTTTTACTATCCACCCGAACTACAGACCTCACAGGTGCAAACCGACGCCATCCCCGAAGATCAACCCGAAGCAGCCGTTGGTGCAGCAGCCGTATTTACCGAAGCACAACTGATGCCCAACCCGGTGGAGGATAATCTGTATATCACCTTTAAGCTGACCCGTGCAGCTAAAGTGTGGTTTACTGTACACAACAATATCGGCATAGCCCTCTGTCAAACCTCAGCTCAGAACCTGGGCGAAGGCAATCATGACACCACCGTACGCATGAGTGGTTTGGTACCGGGGGTATATTCACTCTACGTACATGTGGATGATATGGTGATGAGGTTAAATGTAATAAAAAAATAAATTTAAAAACTTGCGATATGAAAATAAAACTCAGATTACTATTACTTTCATACATTATCATATTCAGATTGGCGGCTCAAGAATCTGGAGTTCAATATCCCTACGTTCATCAAATTATACCGCCATCTCCTACGGCTGCATCTCTAGGCAAGTATGGGAATATTCCGGTAAGTAATTATACCGGGATTCCGAACATTAGTATTCCATTATATACTATTAAATCAGGCGAGATAGAATTGCCCATTACTTTAAGTTATTATTCATCTGGCATAAAAGTGTCGGAAGAAGCAAGCTGGGTTGGATTGGGTTGGTCATTAAATGCGGGTGGCGTAATTACTCGATCAGTAAGGGGACTCGATGACCTAAGGCAAGACGGTTATTTGAATAGGATAGAACTCCCTTCCTCTAATGACGACGTGCCTGACTTAACTAATCTTAAGAATTTATTTCATAATTACGAACTGATTAATAGTGGAGCGCTTGATGGAGAACCCGATATTTTTTATTATAATTTCGGAGGATATTCAGGCAAAATGATCTTCGAAAAAAGCAGTGGTCCTGATGTAAAGGGAATTCCCTTAGACCAAACCAATAGTACATTTTCATATAACATCCCGAATAAACAGTGGACAGTAACTGATGAGCGTGGCTGGAAATATTATTTAGGTACTATAGAAGAAACACAAAACTATTCGGTCTCAGGAAATAATTCTTTTAAATATACAAGATTAGATACAATACATGCAATAAATGGTACCGTAGTATATCCATTGGATGACCACCATGTAATATCCGCTTGGTATCTTGACCGAATAGAGACTCCGCAGGGGGATAAAATCACATTTCAATATGACACACGTGAAAGGGAAACTATTGGACAAACAAGCTGTAGTGAAGGTCAACATCAACAATATGTGCCTTATAGAGAGCCAACCGGATTGAGTGATGTTGGAAATGGTGATATAACAACAGTGAGATATTACTACAAATCAGCTAATATGCAATTAATAAGAAACGTATATCTGAATAAAATAGAATTTAACAATGGATATGTAAAGTTTAATACAGAGGATAGAAGCGATATGCGTCAGCAGTATTCTGCTTCCAGTTTTAACATTCCAATGCCCCAAAGGTTAAGCAATATGCAAGTTTTCAATTTGTCTAATATACCCTACAAAAAAATAGACTTTAATTATTCCTACTTCAATGAAGATAAAAATAGTTACAATAAAGAAAATTTTTGGAGGTTGAAACTTAATAGCATCCAGGAATCATATTATAATGAGACAAGTAATTCTTATTCTAATTTACCTCCTTATACATTTGAATATAATTACATTCCTTTACCTGCAAAAAATTCAGCGAATGTTGATTATTGGGGCTATTATAATGGCTATGATAACGATCGTATACCGATTTACATAAATCGTATTACTGAAGCATGGGATTGTCTGGCATCAGGTAGTCCGCTATTAGTCCAAAATAGTACTGATGTTGGAACGCAAAAGTTCTTTATTCCTCGTCCTATATTCAAAGATCCTGAAGATTTGTTGCCTTCAGGTACACATTTGTCTGGCACACATTCATTTATGGATGGGGCAAATAGAGAACCGAACCCTTTAACCATGCAAGCAGCTATACTAAACAAAATAAATTACCCCACAGGTGGGGCGACACGTTTTACTTACGAACCTAATGCTTACAATGCTTACGATGATACAAAAGCATATCCCACTGAAGATAAATTTTATGATGTAAATGCAATTTCTGCTGATTTTGATCCAGACATTGCTTCGTTCACATTAACTCAGTATGCCCAATTATGGATTACATGTAAGATTGAAAACTGGGGATCAATTAACTCACCCGGAGCGTATAAAAATATCAAAGCAACTATCAGAAATGCCAACGGCTCTGAAATTGTCAGTTTTAAACCTACAAATGAATACAATCCATTCACTGCCAATATTCAGATATTTTTACCACCCGGCGATTATCAATTGGTAGCAGACAATAATAGGGATGAAGACGTCCAAATTGATTTAAAAGCTTCATATGTTGTACGTGAATTAAACGAAATTAAAATTGGAGGAGGGCTTCGGATTTCTAAGATGGAGAATCTTGATAATATGGGTCAAACTTTAGAAACAAAAAAGTATGATTACAATGAGTACTACGGTTCTGCCGGGCTTTCAACCGGATTAATTATGACTCCTATCAATCAGTTCTATTTCGAAGGAGAAGTGGAAGGTGATTGGGAAGAATACTTGCTCGCTATGGGAATAACAACTTATAATCATAGAGCAGATAATATCTTAGTCCGAACGTCAGAGAATCAACTACCTTTAGGAACTTCTGCCTCCGGAAACTTTGTTGGTTATAGCAAGGTTACGGTTTCAAATGTGGGAAAAGGAGATACTTCTTTTGGAAAATCGGTTTATGAATATATCAATAAGCCGGATAAACTTAGTACTTACCATGTTAATGGGGTTCCAGGCACTCCAAATCTGGATAATGGAAAAATGATAAAAGAAGAGCATTATAATGACAAAGGCAATATCGTCAAAAGAATAGAATTTAAATATAAAAAGAACGAATCCTCCACAATAATAAACAAAGGGATAGTGACTCCAACAGCTATTTACAGGACCGCCGGAGCTCCTAATTATACAGGCTTTTGTTTTTATCTGCGATTTTATGAAATCCCCTCAGAGTGGTGGTGCCCTATTGCAGATACTACGTATGTTTACTCATTAGACGGATCCGGTAAATTCATAAAGACTTACAATAGTTATCAATATAACAATGTAAACCATAAACTACTTACAAATAAAAAAACAGAAAACAGTATTGGTCAATTATCCGAATCCATTTATCGTTACACTGGAGATGTAAATCAGGGTGTATATAGTTCGATGGTTGGACTTAATATGCTTAACTATCCAATCGAGATAATTGACATTAAAAATGGTTATATTGTCGGAAGCAAATTAACAACTTACAAAATAAATGGGAGTAGCTATGTTCCGGATAAGGTATATAAACTGGAATTTACAACACCATTTTCAGTCAGTGGGTTCACTTATTTTGATGGATTAACAAAAGACAGTCATTACGGAGCAACTCCAGAAATAAGTTATGATCTTTATAATACCACTAATGGTAATCAGCGCCAGACGACCACACGCGATGGAATCACCACAGCCTATTTATGGGATTCAAATGGAATTTATCCAATGTCCCAAGTTAAAGGAGCTACCTATTCGCAAATAAATACACAAGATGGGAAGGCTTGTACTTATTCTAGCAATACTTTGTGGACAGATTTGAATAACATAGCCCCAAAAGCCGTAGTCAATACATACGAATACTATCCTTTAATTGGGCTTAAATGCATTACCGATCCCCGTGGAGTCACGACTAATTTCAACTACGATGACTTTAGCCGTCTGCTGAATATAAAAGATTATAATGGCAATCTGCAAAAGACTTACAATTATCACTACAAACAATAATATTACATATTGTCCTACTAAAAACATGCATATATGCAACGATATACACTAATACTTCTGATAACGCTTTTGACGGGTAGTGCTATGGCTCAACAGGGGCTTATCATATTAGAACAACAGGTGCCTGCAACAGCAGTAACGGTAACAGCCACAGAGCAGGTGATATTGAGACCCGGTTTCCATGCCGTTGGAACAGCGGGTAGTTTCAACGCGAAAATTGGACCGGAGAATAGTATGTCTCCTATTATCCCCATGGCAGCGGGCAGTACAGCAGTGATACAAACAACACCAATAGTTCCCGCAGCACCAAGTTCTGATCAAAATTACATTGTCACTACAACAGCCTATAAAGCAGTAACTGATCCGGCAAGCTTGACTGATGCCAATTCCAATACTACCATTCAATATTTCGATGGGTTGGGACGCCCCGTACAGACCGTGCAGAAAGCAATAACACCCACAAGTAAAGATCTGGTAAGTCTTACAGAATACGATGGTGTAGGACGGGTGTACCGGCAGTGGTTGCCGGGGGCTGTGAGTGGAAACTCGGGAGCTTATGTTCCTCCTGGTTCTAGCTTTTTTCAGATTGTCCGTACCACCAACAGGGACTTAAAACCATGGGCTACTACCGAATATGAACCCTCACCATTGAACCGGGTCACCGGACAATATGGTGCAGGAGTAGCCTGGTTCACAGCCTTAAAAAAGAAAGCCGTTGACTATACCATCAATGGCTCGGATGTGAAGTACTTTTATGTAGATGGCACAACGCTTAAGTGTAACGGCGCTTATGCAGCTAGTATGCTGTACGGGCTAATGACCACCGACGAGGATGGCAAAACGGTGGAAGAGTTTACCGACAAGCTAGGGCGTAAGGTATTGAGTCGCGCAGCAGGTGACCATGACACCTATTATGTGTACGATGACTTGGATAATCTGCGTTATGTATTGCCTCCGTTGGCGGCTGATGAACTGATGAGGACCAATACAGGTGATTATGAAAGTACTTCTTACACGCTTAGTCTTTATGGTTATATTTATCATTACGACGGACGCAAGCGCTGCACAGAGAAAAAACTGCCAGGCTGCGATTGGATATATATGGTCTATGATAAAGCGGATCGGTTGATCCTAAGTCAGGATGGTAACCAACGAGCAAAATCCACAAAACAATGGACGGTAACAAAGTACGATGTATTTGGGCGAGTGCTCTTTACAGGATTAATTAATAGCAATGACAGCCGCGCTACTATGGAAAGTAATTATTCTGGTGGTGTGATTACCGAAAGCTATACAGGTAGTGGACCGGTGGGCGGTTATACCTGCGGCAATCTAACTCCGAGTGTACTCCTAACCATAAACTACTACGACACCTACAGCTTTATATCCAACAGTACGCTTAACTATGATAACAGTCAGGAGCAAAACGGCTACACCACACAATATAGCAATGCTAAGGGTCTATTGACCGGAATGCGCACCTATCATTTAGATAACCCAAGTTTATACGAAACCACAGTTCTTTACTATGATAAGTACGGACGTGTCGTACAAACACGGGCAACTAATCACTTAAATGGGTACGACTTGGTATACAATGCACTGGATTTTCTTGGTAAACCCACTAAGACCTATAAAACGCACGGTATTAACGGGGCTTCGGCTACTATTACTGAGTTATACACGTATGATTACGACAAGGCGCAACGTCCTACAACTACTACTTATAGTTTGAATGGAGGCGGTGTGGTGACGTTGGCTTCAAATACTTATGATGAACTCGGAAGGCTAAAAACCAAGACCCTTGGAGGAGTAGATACAACTACTTATAGTTATAATGTCCGCAGTTGGACTACAGATATTAGTGGTAGCAGGTTTTCAGAAAATCTTTACTACAATGTAAATCCTCTAAGCATCAATGTTTATTTCAATGGAAATATTGCAGGGATGCAATGGAGCGTACCGAATGAGAGTCTGGGTTATAACCGAGCTTACAGCTTTGTCTATGACAACCTCAACCGCCTGACCAATGCTAATTATTGCGGGTTTAGTGGTGGTGTAGTAAGCGGAACTTCCGGTAGGTACAATGAAACCTTCGGATTTGACAAGATGGGAAACACAACTAGCTTTACACGCAATGGTTTACTTTCGAGTTCAGGAGGTTATGGTACTATCGACAACCTAAGATTTACTTACAATGGTAATCAAAAGGTAAAGATTAGGGATTCGGGCACAAACGGAATTTTCTATGGCGATGAGGAGTTTGTACAAAACAGCACGAATACAGGCAATAGCTGTGCTTACGATGCCAATGGTAACCGACTGTACGACAGCAATAGCAATATTTGGGGAATTCGATATAATACACTAAATTTGCCGGACGCGATGCAGTTCTATCAGGGACATCAAACGAATTACACCTACTCAGCGGCAGGTGCCAAGCTGAAAGTTATAGATAAAACAGCTCCAGAGGGAGTGGTATTGCCTGTAACAAGCCTGAATACTATTCTGACAAATCCTTCAGTATCGGTGACAACGACTACCGATTATGTGGGAAATATCATTTACGAAAACGGAACGCTGAAACGAATTCTTACTTCGGTGGGGTATTGGCAGGATGGTACGTTCTATTACTTCTTAAAAGACCACCTGGGCAGCAACCGCTTAGTAATAACCGGAAGTGGTACTGTGGTGGAGAGCAGCAGTTATTATCCATCCGGCATGCGCTTTGGCGAAAGTGCAGCAAAACTCAATAATAGCATACAACCCTACCGTCATACCGGATTGGAAATGCAGGAAATGCATGGCTTGAACTGGATAGATAATCTGGCACGATTCCGCACGGTAAGTGATGGAAGTGGGTTTACGGGTGTAGATCCACTGGCAGAGAAACATTATAACATTTCACCTTATGTTTACTGCGCTGGAAACCCTGTGAATTTGATTGATCCTGATGGAATGGATTGGTACAAAGACAAAGATGGTATTAACCAATATAATCCAGACTTAAATAAAGATAACCAAAAGGACATACTTGGTAAAGGTCAAAGTTATGTAGGCGAAACTTATCAGGTAAAAGATGATGATGGTAATGTTACTACTGATTATCGGAAAGATGGAAGTATAACGTATACGAATGAAACTGAAGCTTACAATAGAATGTGGTCGCAGGCTCATGTGCATTATAAGGATCAAAAAGAAGTTGGAGGTGTGCCATTAAAAAATGGTGACGTTCTAGTTCTTCCTGACTACAAAAACGATAAAAGGACTATGGGGATTGAAAAATACGGATACTCTCTCAGCAAATTTAAAATTTCTGATGGTGATAATAATATCTACTCAATTACTGGACTAATTCATACCCATCAAGATAAAAGTGGAGATGCAACCCCTTCAACCTGGACATATGATGGATATGGTGATTTGGGCATTTCAAGAAAAATGGGAGGACTTCCAATAATGACTATTGGGCATGATGGTTTAATACATGCAATAAATGGAACCAAAAACTCAAATGGGTATCAGACCATTGACATGAATGGATTGACAAGAACATTACTTTTGAAAGGGACTCCTTTAACTCCATGGCTAAATACTTATCCAACTATAAAAAAACGATAGCTTATGAAGCCTAGAAATATAATAACAATTTGTTTTTTAATGCTTGTTCTTTTTGTGTCATGCTCGAAATCAAAAAACTCTGAGTCTCTGAGTAATGATTCAGTAATTTTGAAAGTTAACACAGCGATTGAATTAAGGAGTGATATACGCTTAATTATTGAAGACTGCTTTAAAAAACATCCTCAATATAACAGTTTTGTTTTATCACGTTGTCCAAGGAAATTAAACACAGATGACCTTGACGAGATTTTAAGTAATGATTTTCTTATTGGCCCGGCATTTAATCAATCAAGCCATGATAAGACTCCATTGTTATATTTTGAATTTGAAGGAAAGAAAGTGTTTATAAAATGTGGTTTAGAAGAATTGTATGCTGACTCTCATTATCAGGATTCAATTTATCATTCTCAACTAATAAAAAGAGGAGTGGATAGTGTTGTTAGCCCTGAAAATTTGGTTGAAAAAGATGGTGCTGTACTTTATGTTTATAGATCAATTTATTTTAAAATAAATAAAGATGGAAATGTGTATAAAAGCTATCGACCAGATACGTTATTTTTACCAAAACGACTTCCTACAACAGTAAAATTTGATTCAAGTATCAAATAAAGAAGAAAATATATCTCGCTTTTCAATCATAAAAAACCCGGGTAATATATCAGATGTGGCGATAGTCAATTATCTTTTTGATTAGCAATAGTAAAAATCAGAGATTAATCGGAAAATGGTGGGTGTTATGCTCACCATTCTCTATTTTTATAGGCTTAAAACGTAAGAAAATGGATAAAAGGAGTAATAATAACCCTTCATGTTCCAGATTTGGCGATAGCTATAAATGTCCATGTTGCCAGTCGGAACATTTAGTAAAGAATGGAAAAACAAAAACCGGTAAGCAGCGCTACAGCTGTAAGAAATGTAACAAACAATTTATCATTAATTACTCGTACAACGCTTATAAATCAAATACCAATCAGCAAATTATCCTTTTTACCAAAGAGGGATTGGGAATTCGCAGTACTGCCCGTGTTTTACGTATATCGGTAACAACTTTATTAAAACGTATTATTACCATTGCCGAAGGCATACAGCAACCACCCATTGCCATGGGTAAAAACTACGAAGTAGACGAGATGAGAACCTATATTGGGAAGAAATCACTTCTTCGTTGGATAGTCTATGCGCTGGATAGAGAAAGTAAAAGAGGTGGTAAGTTTCAATGTAGGCAGACGAACCAATAAAACGCTGAAACGGGTTATCAAGAGTCTGGAACTGGCGAATGCACGTAAGATTTACACGGATAAACTAAAGAATTATGGCTATCTTATCACTAAAAAGCTTCATAATACTCACGTTCATTCCACCAATCATATTGAACGGCATAACCTTTCCATCAGAACACATCTGAAACGGTTGAACCGAAAAACTATTTGCTTCAGTCGGAGTCTGGTGGTATTAATGGCTGTATTGAGAATTTATTTCTGGGCTTAATAACGGGATTGATATAAAATGATGCTAATTTTAACAGTATCCATCACACACAGAATAGCATTTTTCGGAGATATTTATATTATACAACCTTGTCAAATCAGTAGGTACTGTCCTTCTGTCACCCATCCCGACTGTGTGTCAGCGAGTGTCATTCTGTCGCCGGATATTGGTTCATTTTGCCTGATGTGCAGTGTGGCTCGCTTTTTGCGGGAAAAAACAACAGAGCAGTCCAGCTATGATTCATAACCGAACGCGACTCACAATTAATTTATAATGTTTAATTTAAATGGGAGGTTCTTAACATGGGAGCAGCAGGAAACAAAAAGCCAAAAAAAGACAAGTCGAGTAAACACGGAAAACATGTTCCGTCGTATCAATTAGAAAACGAATCATCTGTAAAAGTGGATTCTGAAGACTTGAAAAAGAAAAAGTGATTACCTTTGTAATCAACAAAAGAGTAGAAATAAAGTTATAAACTTAGTTTCTACTCTTTTTTATTTGAGAGGGGACTACTCCAAAGTTTTGAACTTTGAAAAAACAGCAAAGAATCAATAAGCCGATTCAAACTGATTCAGGAACCGTACGTCGTTTTCGGAAAACAACCGGAGATCTTTTACCTGATATTTCAGATTGGTGATACGTTCTACGCCCATACCGAAAGCATAACCCGAGTAAACTTTCGAATCGATACCACAGTTTTCCAATACATTCGGATCAACCATTCCGCAACCCAGAATTTCTACCCAACCGGTATGTTTGCAAAACGGACAACCTTTTCCACCACAGATATTACAGGAAATATCCATTTCGGCACTAGGCTCGGTAAACGGAAAATACGAAGGACGTAAGCGGATGTCGGTGTGTTCGCCAAACATTTCTTTGGCAAAATATATCAATGCTTGTTTCAGATCGGCAAATGACACATCTTTATCGATATACAACCCTTCCACCTGGTGAAAAAAGCAGTGGGCACGGTAGGATATGGCTTCGTTGCGAAACACACGGCCGGGAAACAGCATGCGGATAGGTGGCTTTTGATTGGCCATTACGCGCGACTGCACCGAGGAAGTATGAGTCCGTAGTAAAATATCGGGGTTTTGTTCGATAAAGAAAGTATCCTGCATGTCGCGTGCCGGATGCTCCGGTGGAAAGTTCAATGCACCAAACACATGCCAGTCATCTTCAATTTCAGGGCCTTCGGCAACGGTAAACCCGATGCGAGAGAAAATATCAACAATTTCGTGCTTAACCAACGAAAGGGGGTGACGGGTTCCCAGTTTAATAGGGTCGGCACTTCGGGTCAGATCGGTTTTATTTTCGTCGCTGGCCACATTGCTAAAGCCATCTTTTATTTCATTTATTTTATCCTGCGCTTTATTTTTTAAATCGTTCAGCAATTGACCAACTTCACGCTTTTCTTCGTTGGCTACATCTCTAAAGTCGTTAAAGAGCTCGGAAATTTGTCCTTTTTTACTCAAATACTTAATACGAAGTGCTTCCAGTTCGTCCTGGTTAGCAGCCGCCAGTTGGTTTACTTCTTCCAACAATTGATTAATCCGATTTTTCATCCTTTTTCTTTATTCTGTTTACAGAACTCTGTAGAGTTTGTTTGTCAGTGTTTTGTATATTCACAGACAGCTAGTTCCATTTGTCAATAAGGCTACAAAAGTAATCATTTTTTGTCGAAATAATAGCTCTGTGCAGCAAAAATGGAGTGCGTTTAAAAAAAATGGATTTCAATGTGCTTTTTGTCTGATTTTTGCCTTATATTTGTCAAACGCAAAATAAATACCTTATGAAGATTGATGATGTGCTTCAATTCCTGAGCGAATTGACAATAAATAACAACCGGGAGTGGTTTGCAGAAAACAAAGTCAGATATGATCGATTGCGTCTGGAATTCGAACAGTTAGGTCGCGATTTAATTTTGGAAATATCTAAGTTTGATGATGAAATAAAACATGTTGAAGTGAAAGATTGCGTTTTTCGGATTTATCGAGACACCCGTTTTTCGCATGATAAAACGCCTTATAAAACGCATATGGGCATATTTATTGCCACGGCAGGAGGTCGTAAAAGCCAGCGTGGAGGATATTATCTGCATCTTGATCCGGCTGGTTCCTTTGTAGCTGCTGGTGTGTGGTGTCCTGATGCCAATCTGCTTAAGGCTTTACGACAAAGTGTTTACGATAATATTGAAGAAATGAACGAAATCCGGTTTAATCCTGATTTTGCAAAATACTTCAGTTCCTTTTATGAGGACGATAAGCTTAAAACAGTTCCACGTGGTTTCCCGAAAGATTTTGCCGATGCAGAACTCTTGAAATTGAAACATTATATGGTGAATTATAAGCTGGATGAAGGCATTCTCGGATCTGATGATTTTGTAGCCCGGGTTGGTGCCATATTGCGATACGCTTATCCATTAAATCAATTTCTGAACTACACTGTTGATGAGGTCGCTAATAACTAAAGAGATAAATATTCGTTGATAATTTTAAAATATGATTTTAGACTCACTTGAAAATGCAAGATTGTATGAATCGCTGCATCCACGCTTTAAACAGGCTTTTGATTTTTTACGTAATACTGATTTACTGGCTCTTCCCATCGGGAAAATAGAATTAGATGGTTCAAATTTAATTGTAAACGTAGTTGAAATAACCGGGAAAACTGTTGACGCAGCACGCATGGAAACGCACAATCGTTTTATTGATATACAAATACCCGTTGGCGCACCCGAAACTATGGGATGGATTGCAGGGAACAAACTCAAAGAAGTGACCGACCCTTACAATGCAGAGAAAGATATAACTTTTTTTGCTGATAAGGCATCAAATCTGTTATTTGTTCAACCTTTTGAATTTGCGGTTTTCTTTCCCGAAGATGGACATCAACCGGGCATTGCAGAAGGTAAACATAAAAAAATCATTGTAAAAGTATTGGCATAGTTTTTTCAACCATAAGATTCTTTCAAACGAACCGTATTAGCAGACTCTTATAGCAGAGAATTTCTCGCATACACCTTAAATTATTAATACTGTTCATCTCTTTTTCTGAAAACATGCCGTTGAGCTCAACAGTAGAAGCTCGTCGGCTTAAACTTGAATGTATGAAAAATCTTGCTATTCTTAAATCAGATCCTTTTCTTGCACCATATGCAGGTGCAATAAATGGACGTTATGAGTATTTCGAAGCTATAGAGAAAAAGCTGGTGCCTGAAGGACAGAATCTGTCTAATTTTGCAACCGGTTATTTATATTTCGGATTGCATCGAGGTACCGATGGATGGGTTTTCCGCGAATGGGCACCCAACGCTACAGCTATATTCCTGATTGGCGATTTTAATAATTGGCAGCGGCATCCCGACTACCAGTTAAAAAGAATACAGAATGGGATCTGGGAGATTCGCTTGCCGGAATATGCCATAGCGCACTCTCAGCTATATAAGCTTTTAGTGGAGTGGGACGGCGGAGGCGGGGAGCGTATTCCGGCCTGGGCACGTCGGGTTGTTCAGGATGACCAGACTAAAATCTTTAGTGCTCAGGTTTGGTTTCCTTTTAAACCATATGTATTCAAAAATAAGAAGTTTAAACCGACAACTGACCCGCTTCTGATTTATGAATGTCATATTGGTATGGCGGGCTCGGATGAAAAGGTTTCTACCTATGAAGAGTTTCGCACTTCGGTCTTACCAAGAATAGCTCACGACGGATACAATTGTATTCAGATAATGGCAATTCAGGAACATCCCTATTATGGATCTTTTGGGTATCATGTATCGAGCTTTTTTGCGGCTTCTTCACGCTTTGGGACTCCTGAAGAACTGAAACATTTGATTGATGATGCGCATGGAATGGGAATTTCAGTCATTATGGATCTGATTCATTCTCATGCTGTACGGAACGAAGTAGAAGGACTGGGCCGATTCGACGGAACACCTTATCAGTATTTTCACGGAGGTTCGCGTCGCGAGCATCCGGCATGGGACTCACTTTGTTTTGATTATGCAAAACCATCTGTCCTTCACTTTTTACTTTCTAATTGCAAATTCTGGCTGGAAGAATATAAGTTTGATGGCTATCGGTTTGATGGTGTAACGTCTATGTTATACCGTAGTCATGGTCTTGGTGAGGATTTTACTGGATATGAATCGTACTACAATTTGAATCAGGATGGTGATGCTATTTGTTATCTTACGTTGGCCAATAAATTAATTCATCAGGTAAATCCGAATGCTATCACAGTAGCCGAAGAAATGAGTGGAATACCGGGTTTGGCAACCAGAGTAGAAGATGGCGGGATTGGGTTCGATTACCGCATGGCTATGGGAATTCCTGATTTTTGGATTAAGATGATCAAGGAAGTGAAGGATGAAGACTGGAAGGTGGGCCATATTTTATGGGAACTGACAAATCGCCGCGCACAAGAAAAGACGATAAGTTATGCTGAAAGTCATGATCAGGCTCTTGTCGGTGATAAAACAATTATCTTCCGTCTGATAGATTCTGAAATGTACTGGCATATGCAACGAGGAGACAGTACATTAGTGGTCGATCGTGGTGTGGCATTACATAAAATGATCAGGTTGATTACATCTACTACAATCAATGGTGGATACCTGAACTTTATGGGTAACGAATTCGGACACCCCGAATGGATTGATTTTCCTCGCGAAGGCAATAGCTGGTCGTATAAGTATGCACGTCGTCAATGGGATTTGGTTGACAATAAGAAGTATCTTTATAATGCTTTGGGTGAATTTGATCGTTCTATGATTAGTTTGATTAACTCAGTATCTAAGTTTAATGAAAAACCAATTGTTCAACTTTGGGACAATGAAGGCGATCAGGTGCTGGCCTACGAAAGAGGTAATTTGGTGTTTGTTTTTAATTTCAATGGGACTAAATCCTTTACCGATTATGGAATTCTGGCAGAGAAGGGAAATTATAAAATTATTTTAAATACAGATGAATCACTTTTTGGAGGATTTAATCTGATTGACGAAACTGTCACTCATGTTACTTTATCAGAACCGAAAGATCCAAGTGGTAAGGAATGGCTTAAGCTTTACATTCCTGCCCGTACAGCGTTTGTGCTGAAAAAACAATAATTACAGGTGAAACAGAAACAGGGAGAATATCAAATTGATATTCTCCCTGTTTCTGTTTAGCTATATAAACTTATTGTTTTACTTCAAAAAAACTAAAATTGACATTTCCATAATTTCTGTGGTCAACAAAGTTGGGGTGGTTCTCAAAGCTATCTTTAGATGAATGCTCCAAAACAAACAGACCGTCACTTTTCAACAAGTTGTGGGCGAAAATCAGGTTCGGAATTTCAGCCAGCTTTTCCAATTCGTAGGGAGGATCGGCAAAGATCATATCAAATTGAGTATGGCAACTCGCGATGTATTTAAATACATCCGTTTTCAATAAAGAGAGATTATCTATTTTCAAATCAGTGCACACTTTGCGGATGAAGTTACAGTGTCTGTCGTTTTGCTCAATGCTAATTACA